>MDSY01134267.1_pt1 | contig 11317 bp, 8 predicted proteins | sample 811131 | NCBI WGS metagenome assembly MDSY01 (sample SAMN05326643, study PRJNA326480) | marine metagenome | isolation source: seawater | place: Atlantic Ocean: South West | collected 2010
AAAATACATCCAACTATTAATACTTATACAAATTGGATATTATTTAACAAACAAATTCAAGATAGTGATCGATTAATTTCTATTCGAGAATTAGATTCTAATAAATTATTAAAAAAACTTAAAGACAAAGAATTTATAAAATCAATCGAGCCTTTTCTTTCTAAACAAAGAGTCGCTAAAATACACATTAAAACTATTTTCGATTTAAATGATAGTACATTACCTTTTTTAATTCAACGAAAGTATCTCTATCATCAGAATGTAATGAAAATCAAAAAAAATAAATATGATAATTTTATAACTAGAAGTCTTAAAGACACTTTATTAAAGCTAAAAATGACAGATTCAATTTATAACGAATTAGATACACTAAAAAGCATCCAGCTATTTACATTCAATAAAATTATATCTGGAGATTGGGATAGTTCGTTTATTCTTAAACTAGATTATTTAGGTGGCGACTGGACTACAGATTTATATTTAAATCATTTTTACATGGAGAGATTTTTAAAGATACCGTGGAATAGAAGAAAGTTTGCTATTGAAGAATTTCAATCCTGTACTTCAAAAGAAAGTTTTCATGGAAAAGGAGCTTTTAATTATCTAAGATATTTAATAAAACTATGGGAAGGTGAAAGCCCTATTCAAGGGTTTAATACTGAAGAAGTTCAGAATTTACTAGACAAAATAGAGAAGCAACATCCGGAACTTAAAGAAGAATTATTAAAATTAAAAATAAACTTTTGGTTTAAAGCTGCACAATTTCATTTTCATAAAAAAGAAACCAATAAGAAAAATGAGTACCTAATTAGGATTTTCCTTTACTATAGAGACAAGAATATCACTGAAGAACATGCGCTTAAACTTGCTAAGTTCTTTGTTCATTTTGAAAATTACAAACCTGCTCAAATTATTTTAAATAAATTTCACGATACCACAAAAAACGAGGCAACATTAGCCTATATATATAAACTGTTTAACTATAATAATATTGAATATAACAACAATGAATTTGCTGAAAAGTGTATTAAGGTTAGGGAGAGAATGTCAAGAACTATTTGGTGTGGAATGTTTATTGGACCCTGCAACATTAGCTTTCAAGTTTTAGATCATGAAGGTCTGAGAAACTTTTATTGTGAAGAGTGTTCGAGTATAAAAAATGATATACAGAAAATCATGACAAAGTGAAAAACAATACATGATTTATTAAAATCAATTTCTATTTATCGAATCTAATCACAAATCAACAGGTTAAATGAAAAAGAATTTTAATCTAGTTAAAAGTGAGGTTATAAAACAAAAAAGAGCTTATTAACATAAGCTCTTTTTTGTTTGTAAATTACAATATCTATGCTTACAAATTAATTACAGCAGCTCTACTTTGCTTTCCATTTGGATAAAAGGCTATTACTTTCACTTCTTTCCCACTAATGCTAATTGGCTCAGTGAACTTAGCCGAACTTCTAGTTGGCTCAGAACCATCAACAGTGTAAGTAAATACAGCTCCCGGATAATTTGAATTGACATACAACTTACCTTTTATTATTTCAATACCTGGAGGTGCAACACGATAGTTAACCCCCCCATTCATATATGTTAGTCTTGGCAATTCGAAGTTACCAATACGACTTGCAAATACAGTCCATTCCTTTTCTAATGTTTGGAACCTTAAAGAATCATCTTTAATTGATACCCAATTAGGAGCAGGTCCCCAAGCTCTTTCAACTAAACCTAACATTTTAGGGAAAATATAATATTCTAACATATCATTTCCTTTAACTGTTTCAGCCCATAACTGACCTTGTATACCCTTTATATTCATAGCTCCTTTAACCGTTAATCTTGTATGGTTTTTAAAGTCTTCAGCAACATTTAAACTAGTACCATCCCTATTAGTAATTGGCTCAGCATAAACATTTAATGGAGCAAATTCCCATGTTTTTTTTGTATCCACAAATCCACCCCAATAATAACCTGGGTCAGCTGGATCAGTATCATAAGCTAAATCAAAATAATTATTGGAAACATTAGAGAGTACAACATCAAATCCAGCATTAGCCAATTTATACCCTCTATCTTCATCTCCCCAACCCCAGACTGTATTCCAAACATACGGTGTAAAACCTTTCTCTTGAAAATCACTATTTAAGTCAACTCTTAAATCACCCTCTTCATCATATCTTTTACTTAATCCAATTTCTTCCCATCCTCCTGTTTCAATATTTCTATCTTCAAGAATCTTTGAAAATCTGTCCACAAAATAGTAAAATAGTTCTTCAGAATTATTATAATCTTCATCCGCTTCTAGTAAAGCATTACATTTCGGGGAACCCTTCCAAGCACCATGATCTAAATCTTCTTTCGAAGGATGCGGCACTTCATCACCACCAATATGAACATTTTTCAACTCCAGTCCAGCTGACTCATACATAGAAACAACTTCATCCGTTATTTTTGCTAAAAATCTGTAAGTTGATTCCTGACAAACACAAATAACGTTGTCATCATATAGTTGTATTGAGCGGTACCTTGAAGCATCTTTTGAATCATGCAAAACATATTCATTTGCTTCAGCCTCTTTACCTTCAGCCATAAATCTTTTCTGACGGGCTTTCATAGAGATTATAGCTGCTCTAGCGTGTCCAGGAAAATCTAATTCAGGAATAACTTCAATATGGCGTGCTTTAGCATACTTTAAAATTTCTACGAAATCAGCCTTTGAATAATAACCTGTACCATAAGACTCATTTTCATTTGGATGCGGACCAGATCCATAAGCAGGGTTTAACATCTCTAATTCATTTTTTGAGTATCCTCTTTTTGAACCAACATCGGTTAATTCAGGAAGTCCTGGAATTTCTAGCCTCCAACCTTCATCATCAGTAATATGAAAATGAAATTTATTAAGCTTATAAAAAGCCATAAAATCAATTAAATTTAAAACCGTTTCTTTTTTTGAGAAATTCCTAACGACATCTAAATGCATTCCTCTATATGCAAAACGAGGAGCATCCTCCACAGTAACAAAAGGAACTTTAGCAGAACCTCTTTTAGCTCTTAGAGCGTCAGCAGAAACTAAAGCTCTTAGACTTTGTAATCCATAAAAGGCCCCAACTCCATCAACAGCCTGAATTTCAACTCCCTTGTCAGAGATAACTAAACCGTAAGCCTCAGCTGATTTACCATTAACTTTAACATCACCCTTCTTTAAAACAATTGTCCCTAAGTCACCTTCTTTTACTTCAGCATCAATTCCAGCATCAAGCTTTAACTTCTCTGCCAAAAAAATTGCCTCTTTCTTCATTGAGGCATCATGAGCGATAACTAAACCTGAAACTAATTCAAATTGACCTTCCATTTCTTCATATTTAACTGGAGTTGGAATAATCTTGATCAATTCTTTTTTATCTGTAAAGAATTGTGATTTATTGAAATCAAATCTAGTTTGATTGTTTTCATTTACAATTGGATCATTTTTAAACCTTTTATATTGATTTGGTCTAACAAGCGGACTGTAGGAAACATTTGATAAAACTTCAGGTTTTGATTCAATACCGTTGGTATCTGTAAAAACAATAAATAAACCGTTTGGAGCATCAACCTCTTTAATTGCCCATGCATCACTTTCAAATGAAAGTAAAACATCCTCTCCTTGCTTTAAATTTGGAAATGAATCAGTTGGTTCTAATCTAAAGTAGTCACCATTTACATGAGTGATTTTTATATTTTTTGAAGTTGACTCCGAAATAACTCTTCTAGGTTGATGAAAGTAAATCGCCCACCCAGAACTATCTAAAGTTTTTGTTGAGTTGTTAGAAATCATGAACTCTGATAAGTAAGAACTTTTTCCTTCAAAACCATTCTCAACTAAATTCCAAAAAACATCCAATTCCGAGCCAATTGGTCTTTCTATATTAATAGTGATCTCTGTCTTTAAATCGTCAGTATCTCCACATGACTGCAATAGTCCTACTAAAACAAATAAAAAAGAGAAAAAAGAAACTTTTAAGAATGATAATTTCATGACATTAATTTTAGTGCACAAAAGTATGAATTATAGAGGGGATACAAAAGTTTTTAACGACTACAAACATTCATAATATTATTTAGAATAAAACTATATTTGAATTACTTAAAATTAATTCATGGTTTATTCTCTGGAAAACGACAAGATATCTGTTAAAATAAAAGAAATAGGCGCTGAACTTTGTAGTTATTTTGACAAAAAATCAAATCGTGAAGTCCTTTGGCAAGCCAATCCTGATTATTGGAAAAGACATGCGCCGATTCTTTTTCCAATTGTTGGAAAAGTTGAGAATAATGAATACAAAATTGGTGATTTAAAATACAGCTTAACTCAGCATGGATTTGCTAGAGATCAAGTATTCAAAGTAAAAAAGCAAAATAAAGATTCAATAACGCTTCAACTAAGTTCGAATGATGAACTTTTTAAAATTTACCCTTTTAATTTCAAACTTGAAGTTGAATTTATATTAAAAGAAAAAGAATTAAAAGTTCTTTACAGGGTTTTAAATATTAGCGATGAAAGTATTTATTTTTCTTTAGGAGCGCATCCAGGTTTTAATGTTCCATTTAATGATTCGAGTAAATTATCAGATTATAATTTAAGTTTTGAAGTTGTGGAATTATCAGACCGACTACTACTTTCCTCAGCAGGTTTACGAACTGGGAAAAGGCATAAAAACTGGCTTCAAAGTGATTACATAAACTTAACTGAGGATTTATTTATTGACGATGCTTTAATTTTTGACAACTTAAAAAGTTCATTTTTAACAATTAAGTCACAAAATTCAAAAGAGCAAGTTAGAGTTGGATGGGAAAACTACCCCCACATGGGGATTTGGAAGCCTTACAATAAAGCGCCTTTTCTATGTATTGAGCCATGGAATGGAATGGCCGATCAAGAAAAGTTGAAAGGTGACTTTAAATCAAAGTTTGGCATAGTTAAATTACCACTCCAAAAAACATTTGAATGTTTTTATACTATTGAAAATATTTTAATATGATTCTAATTGTTGACTCATTCTTCACTGGATCACACAAATACTGGGGCATTAGACTTCAAAAAATGCTTGATTTCGAAATTGAACTATTAACATTGTCGGGTAAGCATTGGAAATGGAGAATGGAGGGAGGAGCATATGAATTGGCTCAAAAGTTTAAAACTCTTACGAAAAAACCTAAAATAATCATAGCTACCGATATGGTTAATATACCTTTATTTTATGCGTTTTCAGGAATTACTGAAGAAGAAATCCCATGCGTGATGTATTTTCATGAAAATCAATTTTCATATCCAATCAGTAATTTAGATACCGATAAAAAACAAGGAAGAGATAATCATTATAGCTTTATAAATTTAACATCCGCCCTATTTGCTAGTCAATTGGTGTTTAATTCAAAGTTTAATAAAAATTCATTTTTTCATGGAGCTCAAAAACTAATTTCGAAATTACCTGATAATAAGTTGAGTTTATCCAGCCTAAACAGCTCGGTTATTTACCCTGGAATTGAACAATCAAATAAGAATTATCAAGAAAAGGATTTTAATAATCCAACCATACTTTGGAACCATAGATGGGAGCATGACAAAAACCCTGAACTTTTTATACGAGGTCTTGAAATACTTCAATCAAAGGGTATCAAATTTAAACTTGTAATTTTAGGGAAAGGAACAGACAAAAAGGATGTAAAAACTCTTTTTGAAAACAAATTTAGTTCGGAACTAATTCATTGTGGTTACTTAGAAACAAGAGAAGAGTACCTATACCTAGTATCAAAAGCAACCCATTTACCAGTTACATCAAAACATGATTTTTTTGGTTTAAGTGTAGCTGAAGCTATGAATTTGGGATGTTTTCCAATTCTACCAAATCACCAAGCATACCCAGAACACCTATCAAACAATGACGAATCAGGTGTATTGTATGATTTTCCAAATGGCTTTTTTCAAGCTCTTGAATCATCCTTGAAAACTTACAAAAAAGTTAGCGTTAAAGATGATTTTTATTTAAAAAAAGTAATGGAAAATTGGAGCGATTTAATTAATAAGCTTAATTAGAAAAGTAAAAACATGCCTTTATCATTCTATCCTTTCCTTGAAGGTCTTTTCTTAATTCAATATTTTTAAATCCTTTTGATTCTAACATTATTTTAGTTTTCTCACCAAAAGACTCGTGAATTTCAAAAAATAAACTTCCCGAATCTACTAAGTTTTGAATAGCAAAATCAGCAATTGATTTATAAAAAACTAGCGGTGCTTCGTCTTCAACAAAAAGTGCTAAACTGGGTTCAAAATAAAGTACATTATCATGCATCATTTTTTTATCTGATTCTGGGATATAAGGAGGATTACTAATAATTATATCTGCCTTGGGAAATAAAGAATATTCTTTCCAATCTAAAGCATTAAATTTATCGAATTTAACGTCTAAACCTAAAATTTCAGCATTTTCAGTAGCTATATTTAAAGCTTCTTCTGAAATATCTAACCCAATGATATTTGGCTTGGCCAATTTACTTTTAATAGATAAAGGAATACAGCCACTACCTGTGCCTATATCAACTATTACTTTTGCATCCTTTGCTTCATTTACAACCCAATCAACCAACTCCTCAGTTTCTGGTCGTGGAATTAAAACACCTTCTCGAACTCCTATTTTTAAACCGTAAAACCATGATACACCTGCAACATATTGAATAGGCCTGTTCTTTTTTAAGTCTTTTAATGCATAAAAAAACCTTAAAATTTCAGATTCAGATATTTCTAAATCTGGGTTAAGTATTAAATCAGATTTAGAAATATCCAACCAAGCATCAACCAAATATGAAAAATAATTTGAAGCTTCAGAAATACCAGATGTCTCCAAGGATTGGACAAAATATGTTTTTAAGGAGGATAATTTATTATTTGGAACTTTCATTAACCTTGATAATCAGAATAAGAATTAGATTCTTCATCTAATTCTTCACTCCCTTTAAGTTCATATGGAGAAATATTTATTGAATCCAAATTTAAAGTATCAAATTCAAGACGGTAGCAGGAATCTATATTGCCAAACTTATACAAAAAAATTGAATCGTTTTCACCAAAAGAATCTTTAATAAGCCATTCACCATTACGGTAACCGTATTCATTAAATTCTCCTTTAGCTATCAAAAAACCTTTCTGATTATAATATCTCCAAACACCAAATTTATAACCCATTTTCCACTGACCAAGAGCCTTTTGAAGACCATTCTTATGATACGAAACGCCTAATCCTTCTTCATCACCTCGATCAAAGTAAACACTATCTTCCTTTTGACCATTATCATAATACCAAACCCAAACACTATCTCTTAATCCCTCATTATATAGACCCCTATAACTTTTACGACCATTTCTATGCCAAGCGTATGATATCCCATCCCTTAAATCATAAGACCAATAATCAACATTTCTTGGTGTTCCGTTATCGTAAAATCTTTTTGAAAGGCCATGTGCATCATTTTGTTCAAAATGACTAGATTCTTTTAATTTTCCATTTTCATGAAACCAGTACCAATCACCTGTCTGTGTTCCCATATGAAACATCCCCTGTGATTCCTTATTTCCATTTTCATAGTACCTAATCCAAGGCCCATGTTCATACCCCTCAAACATTACACCCTCCGCTTTTATTTGACCAGAGTCAAAAAAAACTTTTACGTCTTGGTAATCGCTTTCACCACAAGACAGGATTACAAAAGACAATAATATTGGAATTAATTTAATCAATGTTAACAATATTACATAAAAATAGGCAATGAATAAAAGACTTTACTCATTGCCTAAAAAGATTTAAAATCCGAAAATAAGGATAATCAATTATATTAAGCCTCAATAACTACGACTTTTTCAATCCCATCTCCTTGACAAATATCATCTATAATATCTAATCCTTCAACAACTTTACCAAAACAAGTATGGTTCCTGTCTAAATGTGCCGTGTTATTTCTTGAATGACAAATAAAGAACTGCGATCCACCAGTATCTCTACCTGCATGTGCCATACTTAAAACACCTTTGTCATGAAATTGGTTTTCTCCATCCAATTCGCATTTAATTTTGTATCCTGGTCCACCAACCCCTGTACCTTGAGGACATCCTCCTTGAATAACAAAATCCGGTAATACCCTATGGAAATTTAACCCATCATAAAAACCTTCTTTCGATAGTTTAACAAAGTTGGCAACTGTACTTGGTGCGTCTTTTTCAAAAAACTCAACCTTCATTGTACCTTTTTCTGTAATTATTTCTGCTGTAATCATATTTAAAATATATTAATTTCTAACTCTAAATTTAAGATTTAAATCCGTTTTTTATAAACTGAATGAAGGATTTAAACTCCTGTTTACTTTTAAAAACACTTAACATTACTTTTCCAATTGACTTTTTTTCGTTTTGATACCCAGTTTCATTTTTTAACTCTTCTACTTGTCTATTTTCAGCCTCCTGTTTTGCATGAGCTTCCTTAATGACATTTTTAACTTCCTTTTGAGCTTCTGCTTGGTTTTTAATTTGTCCTCCGTCCGTATTAAACTGACCAAAAAAAGGACTTGTTTCATCCTTACTAATATTGTCGGCCTTCTTAAAGTGCTTATCTGCTTTTTGCTTTCTCCCTCGCTTTTCCTCTAGCATACCTAAATTATTATGTGCAATAGCATCTTGAGGGTCTAATTGAATGCATTTTTTATAATCAGCAATCGCGCCCTCCAAATCACCACAAGCATCCTTAATAAAAGCTCTACTTGAATATCTATATGGATTTTGAGGCTCCAACTCTTGAGCCTTATTCATGTTATTTAATGCGCTTATTAATTGTTTTAAATGAAATTGAGTTACAGCAATTTCACTATAAAGAGAAGCATTAGTTGGTGTTAAATTAAGTGCTTTTTGAAAATCAGCCAAAGATTCATTAAATTTCTTAACCTTTCTAAACGCAATACCTCTTAAGCAAAGAACATTGGTATTGAGCTCATCATTTTTCAAATAATCCGAAAACGATTGAATCGCCTGATCAAAATCTCCCTCTTGTAGTTGTTTACTTCCTTGTTCAATTAAGCTCATTTATAATTTATTAGGTATATAATTCATCTCTTAGTGCCTTAATTTTATCACTAGACAAGTATTCGTCAAAAGGCATCATTCTATCAATAATCCCTTTTGGAGTCACTTCTATTATTCTAGTAGCAATGGTTTGCACAAACTCATGATCATGGGATGTAAACAATATCGTTCCTTTAAATTCAGTTAAAGAATTATTTAATGCAGTTATAGATTCAAGATCCAAGTGATTTGTTGGATCATCCATGATTAAAACATTTGGTTTTTGTAACATTGCTCTTGATAGCATACACCTTACTTTTTCTCCACCTGATAAAACATCACATTTCTTTTTAACCTCCTCACCTGCAAACAACATTTTCCCCAAAAAACCTCTAACAAATTCTTCATCTTTCACCTCTGAATATTGTCTTAACCAGTCAACTAAATCAAGATTTACACCTTCAAAATATTCTCTGTTTTCATTTGGCACATAAGCTGTAGTAATAGTCGTACCCCAGTTATAACTACCCGATTTGGCTTTTTCAGTTCCACTTAGAATCTGAAACAAGGAAGTTGTTATTTTACTATCTTTTGAGTAAAACATAATTTTATCCCCCTTAGTCATCCTAAAAGAAAGATCATTTAATAAAATACCTTCCTCATTTGAGGTATTAATTTTGTCAACCTCCAATATTTGATCTCCTGCCTCTCTTTCTTGATCCCAAATTAATGCAGGATACCTTCTTGTAGATGCTTTTATGTTTGTAACATCTATCTTATCAAGCATCTTTTTTCGGGCTGTAGCTTGCTTACTTTTAGAAGCATTTGCCGAAAATCGCATAATAAACTCTTGTAGTTCTTTTTTCTTATCCTCATTCTTCTTATTCTGATCAGATCTTTGCTGAAGCGCCAATTGACTTGATTTATACCAAAAAGTATAATTTCCTGTAAACAAGGAAATCTTCCCAAAATCAAGATCAGCAATATATGTACAAACCGTGTCCAAAAAGTGTCTATCGTGAGATACAACTATTACAGTATTTTTAAAATCTAAAAGAAAATCTTCTAACCATGAAATAGTCTGAATATCCAAGTCATTTGTAGGCTCATCTAGTACAAGAACATCTGGATCACCAAATAGAGCTTGGGCTAATAAAACTCTTACCTTATATTTGTTATCTAAATCCACCATTTGTGTCCAATGGTAACGTTCAGGAACTCCTAGACCACTTAAAAGTTGAGCTGCGTCAGATTCTGCAGTCCACCCACCCATTTCTCCATATTGCTCTTCAAGTTCAGATGCTTTAATTCCATCCTCATCCGAGAAATCTGGCTTTAAATAAATAGCCTCTTTCTCTTTCATTATGTCATACAATTCTTTGTATCCCATAATTACCGTATCTAAAATCGAAAACTCATCAAACTCAAAATGATCTTGTTTTAGCACGGCCATTCTTTTCCCCTGTTCTAATGAAACAGTTCCTTTATTGGCATCTTGATCCCCTGTTAAAATTTTTAAGAAAGTGGATTTACCAGCACCATTAGCACCAATAACTCCATAACAGTTTCCATGAGTAAACTTTAAGTTAACCTCATCAAATAAAACTCTTTTTCCAAATTGAAGGGTTAGATTATTTACTGTAAACATAATATCGGTTAAATTTTACTGCAAAAATAGCAATTTAGGGCTTAAAAGTGCCGCTTCATTTAAAGGAAAAATAAAAGCCGTAACAAACGGCTTCCTAAGTGTTGCTAATATAGTTTAATTAGCGTATTATTCTGCAGCCATTGAATTAAGGGTTTGTGCAAGACTGGAAAGTAAAGAAATTCTACTTTCATCTTCTATTTCATGCATATGCTCATTAATAATTAAGGAAGCCTCAGTAACTTCATCATAAGGAAATCCTGACTCAATATTTTCTATTATAGTTGTTATTTCTACAATAGTCATATAGTCTGATTTAACAACAATTTCAACTAAATCAATTAATCTATCTTCGGCGTTTAAACCTGCTTCCCAAATTGAGGCAGCTATATCAGCCCTAAAATCAATAAAATCATCTCCTTTTAAAGATTCGATCAACTCACCAACGGCATTTTGATCTTTTATATTAAAGAGTATTTTTTTCCCCTGTTCCAAAGCTTCAGGGAAGCCACTTTTAAATGTAGCTTGTAACAAATGCTTTATAACAGCAGGACTTCCGATTTTAGCAACATCTTTTATGG
>MDSY01106590.1_pt1 | contig 11315 bp, 10 predicted proteins | sample 811131 | NCBI WGS metagenome assembly MDSY01 (sample SAMN05326643, study PRJNA326480) | marine metagenome | isolation source: seawater | place: Atlantic Ocean: South West | collected 2010
CTTCCTTCATGTAAATGATTTCTTGATTAGATTTAATCATTCTAATCCAATTTACTAACAAAAATGCATCAACAAACTTTGCTCCTGGAAGATTCTTAGTCAAAATATTATGCCACTTTGCTGTGTAGTAATAATCATCCATTTCCACTCCAATATTTTTTTTATGCCATTTCTTATTTCTAATAAAATTTGCTAAAAAATGCATAGGGTGTTTATCTTGTGAGGCAACAAAAGTATCTGGATAAGGAATTATATGATTTTTGTCTATAAATGCAGTAAACTTTGCACCAACAGAATCCATTTGTCTTCCAATCCAGTACGGTTGTTGTTCTTGTAATTCGACTACCACCATTTGTGGCGTATAAAATGACCATCCATCATATCCTGTAAGATAAAACTGATTTGCTGGACTAGAAATTAATAATAACTCTATATTTTTCTCTATCATTTTCCTTTTTACTCTATTAACTCTATCTAAGTACTCTTTTTTGGAAAATAATATTTCGTTACCAAATTGATTTTTAAATTTTTTTTTCATTCCAAATAAATTTAATTCTGAAGTAATAAATTTACTTTAATATTTTAAAATTTAATATATAAAACTAATAAGTGTTAGAAGAGAGCATAATTTTAATCCAAATTATATTAATTGACGTAATAATGGCCGCAGATAACGCTATTATTATTGGAATGATAGCTGCTAGCTTTGCACCTAAACACAGAAATCAGATTATAATTTGGGGTGTTGCTGGAGCTTTGCTTTTCAGAATTATATTTGCATTTTTTGCTTCTTACCTTTTTGGTTTTGCATACATAAAGATTTTAGGTGGATTGCTGTTAATATGGATAGTTAATGATTTAAGAAGAGATTTATTCAACTTGAAAAAAATTAAATCTCCAACAACAATGTCTAAGGAACCGTCTTATATTCAGAGTGTTTACAAGGTTCTTTTTGCTGATCTAACGCTAAGCTTTGATAATGTTATTGGAGTCGTGGGTGCTGCAAAAGATAATATAAATTTAATGCTGTTTGGACTTTTTCTTTCAGTAGTTTTGGTTGTTACTTTAGCTAGATATTTTGCTGAACAGATTAAAAAACATCAATGGTTTGGTTACTTGGGATTAATTGTAATTTTAATTGTTGCAATACAATTGATTATTGGAGGTTTGAGTGATCTTGAAATAATTTTAATAAATGAAAATTTTCAGAAATTCTTTTAATAAAAATATCTTTTACTAGGGTATTTTTTGTTTAAAACTTCTTTTCTAAACATTTTAACACCTTTTCTAATATAAGATTTAATATCAATATATTTTTTTACAAATCTTATTTTTGATTGTGTTAAACCCAAGATATCATCTGATACTAATATTTGGCCATCACAATGATATGATGACCCTATTCCAATAGTTGGGATTTTAATATTTTTTGTAATTGTTCTGGAAAGTTTACTTTCTACACATTCAAGAACGATGCCAAAAACTCCTTCATTTTCTAAAATTTTCGCATCTCTCATAATTTGATTTTTTTCCTTTTGAGATTTTCCTTTAGCTCTAAATTTGCCTCTTACTGTTTGAGGTAAAATTCCAATATGACCCAAAACAGGAATTTTATTTTTTACCAAATGTTGAACTATTTTTCTAATTTTAATTCCTCCTTCAAGTTTAACTCCATCACATTTGGTTTCTTTCATGACTTTTTGGCAATTTCTTAATGCCTCAGATTTATTTCGATATGTTTTATAAGGCATATCGACAATCATTAAACTTTTTCTAATACCCAAACGAACACTTTTGGAATGCTCAATCATCATTTGTAAAGTAACTTTTCTTGTTGTTTTGTAATTATACAAAACCGATCCTAAAGAATCACCAACTAATATCATGTCTGTATATTTATCTATTTCTTCAGCAATATTTTTTGAATATGCTGTAAGACAAATTATTTTAGATTTATTTTTTTTTGATCTAAATTTGCTTATTCTTGAAAGCATTAATTTATTTTACCAAGTACCTGTATTTTGCATTGAAGCCCAAGGTTCTTTGGGATCCAAATTTCCTTCTTGAAGAATTTCAACAGAAATTTTATCTGGGGAACGCACAAAAGCCATATGACCATCTCTAGGCGGTCTGTTAATTGTATAGCCCATATCTTTCAATCTTTGGCATGTTTCGTAAATATTTTCAACTCTGTAAGCTAAATGGCCGAAATTCCTAGAACCTTCGCCCAAATTATCTCCATCCCAATTATAAGTTAATTCTATCTCTGCATTCTCATCATTTGGTGCTGCTAAAAAAATTAACGTGTATCTTCCTTTTTCATTTTCCATTCTTCTTGTCTCATTAAGTCCTAATCCTTGACAAAAAAATCTTAATGATTCCTCAATATTTGTAACCCTGATCATTGTATGTAAATATTTCATAATTAAACTTATTTTATAATTACTTATTATTCTAATTCAATAGTACTTGGAGGTTTAGAAGTAATATCATATACAACTCTATTTATTCCGCTTATATTGTTAACTATTTTGTTGGATATTGACTGCATAAATGATTTTTTGAATTCAAAAAAGTCTGCAGTCATGCCATCTTTTGAAGTAATTGCTCTTAACAAACATAAATATTCATATGTTCGATTATCACCCATGACGCCTACTGTTTTAACGGGTAGCAAAGCGGCATATGCTTGCCATATTTTATGATACAAATTATTTTCTTTTAAAGCTTTGATAAAATAATAATCAGCTTCCTTTAATATATTAATTTTTTTTTTTGTTATTAAACCTGGAATTCTTATTGCTAATCCAGGTCCCGGAAAAGGATGCCTAGAAATAATTTCCTTACTCAAATTTAATTCTAAACCAAGTTTTCTTACTTCATCTTTAAACAAATATTTTAATGGCTCAATTAATCTTAAATTCATTTTTTTTGGCAACCCTCCTACATTATGGTGGGATTTAATTTTTGAAGTTTGGCTTCCTGTAACTGATTTGCTCTCTATAAGATCGGGATAAAGAGTTCCTTGAGAAAGAAATTTAACATTTTTAATTTTTTTAGCATATTTTTCGAATATTTTTATAAATAAATTTCCTATTATTTTTCTTTTTTTTTCTGGGTCTGTAACATTTTTTAATTTTGATAAAAAATTATTTCCGGCATTTATATAAATCAAATTTATTTTAAATCTTTTTTTAAAAGTATTTACAACCTGATGTTCCTCATTTTTTCTTAACAAGCCAGTATTAACGAAAACACATGTTAATTTTTTTCCAATTGCATTATATAATAATTTGGCAACCACACTACTATCTACGCCTCCTGATAAAGCACAAATAACTTTTGCATTTCCAACTTGATTTCTAACTTCTTTAATAAGTCTTGTTTTTTGAACTTTCGATGACCAATTTCTTCTTAATTTACATATATCAAATACAAAATTTTTTAAAATAATTTTACCTTTTTTAGTATGAGTTACTTCAGGATGAAACTGAATTCCGTACAAATTCTTTTTTATATTTTCTACTATACATAGTTTTGAGTTAGAACTTTTAGCAATAACTTTGAAATCCTTTGGTAATTTTATTACTTCATCAGCATGACTCATCCACACATTGCTTTGCCCTTTAAAAAAAAAATCATTAGTTAAAATACTATTTTTTATTTTTGTTACCTTTGCTAAGCCAAACTCTCTTGATTTAGATTTTTTAACTTTTCCGCCCATTTCTTTAGAAATTATTTGATGTCCAAAACAAATTCCAAGAACCGGTATATTGCTATGGAGTAACTTTTTATTAAATTTAATTTTTTTATTTTGGTAAACGTTAAGTGGCCCTCCTGACAATATTATTCCTTTTACATTTTTTTCTAAATGCATTTTTGTTGTCATCTTATTATGGCTAAAAATTTCACAGTAAACACCGAGTTCTCTTATTTTTCTAGCAATAAGCTGTGTAAATTGAGATCCAAAATCAACAATCAGGATTTTGTTTAGGTTATCCTCAAGACGCATCTTTTTTTTCAAATTCTTTAAGTCTGCTTTCTATTGATGATGCCTTGCCACATAATGTTGAACATATTTTTTTAAAATCATTTTTTAGCTCTTCTGCTTTTGAAAAATTTGATCTATTTATCTCAATATCTATTAATAAGTACATGGCTTCTTCATTTTTAGGATCTAATAGTAATGTTGTATTAATATTTTTTTCTTCTTCTGGCTTATCTTCTTCTTTTTTAAAAATTTTTGCTAAATATAAGTATGATTTTGCATGTTTAGGATTGTATACAATATTTCTTTGAAATAAAAATTTTGAGTCTTTGAATTTTTCTTCTTCATACAATTTTTTTGCTTCATCAAAAAAATTTTTTTCTTTTGAATATGATGAAAAGCTAATTCCTAATAATAATAAAATTGTTAAAATTAATTTCATAAATATTTTAATCTTGTCTATATATTATGTACCATATTTTCTTAAAAAACTGTTTTTATAAATAATTTTTAAACAAATTAAATAATATCTATCTTAAGTATTTACAAATAATAAAATTTTCTTTTGAGTTTTTTCTGCTTGCCGGTGGTTTAAATATGTGAACTTTTTTGAATTTTTTCTTTGCAATATGAACAATTTCATTAAAAAACGTGCCCATAAAAACTTTTGACAAGAAACTTCCTTGTTTTGTTAGTAGTTTGGATGAAAAACTAAGCGCTTCAATGCTTAGTTCTCCCGTTACTAATGAATCTATGCTTTTATTCCCAGTTGTATTTACTGCCATATCAGACATAACAAAATCAACTTTTCCATCAAAATAATCTTCTATCTTTTTTTGATTATTTTCTTTGGTAAAATCTCCCTTCATTAAATATATATTATCTATAGGGTCTATTTCTTTTAAATCTATAGACAAAATTTTCATATTTTTAAATTTTTTTGAAGCAAACTGTGACCATCCGCCTGGGGCTGCACCGAGGTCAATTATTTTCATTCCATTTTTTAAAATATTAAATTTATTATTTATTTCTTCTAGTTTATATGCGGCTCTAGATCTATATCCTTCTGTTTTTGATTTTCTTACATAAATATCACTTTTTTGTTTATTCAGCCAATTTTTTGAAGATTTATTTTTTTTCAACTAATCTATTAAAGTATATCTTCGTGATGATCTATTTCATCAGAAATAATGTTATTATTTTTATTATTAATAAAATAATGGATTGAACTAATTGGTATCATTAGTAGATAAACAATACCAGATATCATAATAGTATTAAAAGTGTAAACTAGCAGCAGTCCAAAATATAATATAACTCCAAATAATAAAAAAATAGTTATGCGTCTTGGCACAGCTATTCTTTTTAAAGAATAAGTGGGAATTTTGCTAATAAGTAGTATTGATATTATTATAAATAAAATAGGTACAAAAATTTGATAATTTAAATTAAATATTTGCATTTCACTAAAACTATAGATTAAGGGCATTAAAACTAATACACCTCCAGCAGGAGATGGTATTCCTTCAAAATAATTATCTCTCCAAGAAGGTTCTCCTCCTGAAGAAACATTGAATCTCGCTAGCCTCAAAGCAACACAAATTACATAAATTAATGATATTAACCAACCTAATCTTCCAGTTTCTGATAAAGCCCAAAAATACATTATAAAAGCTGGCGCGACTCCAAAACTAATCACATCGGTAAGCGAGTCTAACTCTTTGCCAACTTTAGAAGTTCCTTTTATTAATCTTGCGATTCTTCCATCGAGTCCATCAATTATTGCAGCTACAATAACTGCAATAACAGATAATTCAAATTTTCCATCAAAAGCAAATTTTATTGAGGTTAATCCAATACATACGCCTATAAGCGTCATAATATTTGGAAGAATGACTCTGGTGCTTTTGTTTGCAACTAATTTTAAATTTTTTTTTGACTGTTCCATAAATTATTTTTTTGCAATTAAAGTTTCTCCTGCAATTGTTTTTTGATTAACTTTTATAAGTGGGTCATAATTTTCAAAATATAAATCAACCCTACTTCCGAATCTAATCATTCCAATTCTTGATCCTTGTTTAAGATCTTGATCTATAGAAGTTTCTGTTACAATTCTTCGCGCAACTAAGCCTGCTATCTGCACAACAATTATATCTTCGCCATGAATGTTTTTGATTTTATAATAATTTCTTTCATTATCCTCGCTTGCCTTGTCTAAAGAGGCATTAAAAAATTTACCTGGTTTATATAAAATATCTAAAACCTTACCAGAGCATGGAGATCGATTTACATGACAATCAAATACATTCATGAAAATACTAATTTTTTTAAATTTTTTTTTTTCTAAGCTAAGTTCTTTTGGACCATTTGACTCCTCTACTTTTAAAACTAATCCATCTGCTGGACTTGTAAGATAGTTTTCGTCTCCAATAGAAATTCTTTCTGGGTCTCTAAAGAAGTAATAACACCAAATAGATAAGATAAGACCAATAAAGCCTAGAAAACCGTGAATAAAATATAAGATTATTGTTGTAAATATGAAAATAACAATAAATTTATAACCTTCATTATGTATTTTAGGAAAAATTTTTTCTAACATATACTTACATTTGATAATTTATGATTAATATGTATATAAAAAGCATAAATTCAATTGATAAGATACATCAAAAAAAATGAGTAAAATAAAGGTAAAAAACCCAGTCGTTGAATTAGATGGTGATGAGATGACCAGAGTCATCTGGGATTTTATAAAAAATAAATTAATTGTTCCATATTTAGATATTGGAATTGAGTATTACGATCTAGGAATGATAAATAGAAACGATACTAATGATCAAGTTACTATAGATTGTGCTAATGCTATAAAAAAAATTGGCGTAGGAATTAAGTGCGCAACTATTACTCCAGATGAAGCAAGGGTAAAAGAATTTAATTTAAAAAAAATGTGGAGATCTCCAAATGGAACAATAAGAAATATACTTGGAGGCACTGTATTTAGAGAGCCTATTATTTGCAAAAATATTCCAAAACTTGTTCCTTCTTGGACAGACCCAATAATTATTGGAAGACATGCTTTTGGTGACCAATATAGAGCAACAGATTTTTTAGTACCCGGTAAAGGTAAGCTTGAAGTAAAATGGACATCTGAAGATGGTAAAGATGAAAAAAAATATGAAGTATTTAATTTTCCTAGCTCAGGAATAGCTCTATCGATGTATAATGTGGACAAATCAATTGAAGACTTTGCACGATCATGCTTAAATTATGGTTTAATTAAAAAGTGGCCTGTTTATCTTTCAACCAAAAATACAATCTTAAAAAAATATGACGGAAGATTTAAGGATATATTCCAAGAAGTTTATGAAAATGAATTTAAAACTGATTTTGAAAAGAATAACATTTTATATGAACACAGGTTAATAGATGACATGGTAGCTTGTGCAATGAAATGGAGTGGGAAATATATATGGGCATGCAAAAATTATGATGGTGATGTACAATCTGATACTGTTGCTCAAGGATATGGGTCTTTAGGATTAATGACTAGTGTTTTGTTGGCTCCCGATGGAAAAACTATGGAAGCTGAAGCAGCCCATGGAACAGTTACCAGACACTACAGAATGCATCAAGAAGGAAAAGAAACTTCAACAAATCCAATAGCGTCTATTTATGCATGGACAAGAGGATTGGCTCATAGGGGCAAGTTAGATGATAATAAAGAATTAATTAAATTTTCTAAAACTTTAGAGGAAGTTTGTATAAATTGTGTTGAAAACGGACATATGACAAAAGACTTAGCAATATTAATTGGTCCTAAGATAAAATATTTGAATACTAATCAGTTTTTAGAAATTATAAAATCAGAACTGGAAAGCAAACTTAATTAATTGGATAAAAAAATAAATAATATTTTATTTATTAATACCGGTGGTGGTATCGGAGATGCATTATCGTGCTTGCCAACTATAAATTATATAAATAAATATTTTTCACCAGAAAGATTTTATTATTATTCGACTGATTTGCAGAATTTTTGGTTTGAGGAAAAATTGTCTGAATTTAAACCAAGCAATCTAATTACAGTAAAAAATTTTCCTGAACATTTTGGATTTAGATATTATCATAAAAAAAATGCTAGAGGTTTAATTGGTAATTTTGATTTTAATAAATTTGATTTGATTATTGATAACCAAACAAGATTAAAAAATACCTTAATTTATAAGAAGATTCCTCATAAAAACTATATTACACCTTGTCTAAATTTTTTAATGTCGAAACCTATTAAATTAGTTAAAAAAAGTAAAGTTTTTGCTACAAGAATTATTGATTATTTAAATAAGGTTAAAGGAATTAATGATTTACCAAATTATAAAATAAATATACCTGAAAATTTTTTAAAAGAAGCAAAAAAATTAATTAATTATAATAAAAAATATATTGGTTTTTCTATAACGGCTGGTCATCAAACTAGAAAAAAAGAAATTAGAATAGATGAAATAATGAAAGTCGCTAATTACTTTTCAAAAGAATATGTGCCTACTTTTTTCATTGAGGAAAAATATGTTGATTTAAAAAAAACAATAAAAAAAAATGTTAAAAATTCATATTTTCCTGAGGAGAACGTTGGCTATATTTATAAAAAACCTATGATGGTAACTGCATTAGGCTCTTTAACTAAATTTAACATTACGATAGATAATGGAATTTCTCATATGCTTTCATTTTCCAACAACAAAAATTATATATTCTATAATAATTCCTCTACAAAATTTATGCCTCTAAACAATAATAGCTTTATATTTGACTGTAGCTTAAAAAATACCACTATTGATAAAATTTCAAACGAGGAAATTATAAATTTTATCTCTAAAAATAATTAAATTAATTTTTTTAATTTATCTAATGCTTGATCAATCTTTTTTTTATTTTGGCCTCCAGCTTGAGCAAAATCTTTTCTACCTCCACCGCCTTTACCTTCAATAATTTCTGAGCCAAGTTTTGCAAATTTGACTGCATCATATTTTTCAGTGAACTTTTCTGTTATGCCGACCGCAAGGCCAACTTTGTCATCTTTGCTTGCAAACACAATTACTATTCCTTCTCCTAATTCTTTTTTTCCATTATCAACTAATTTTCTAAGATCTTTAGGAGGTAAGTCCTGAACTTTTTGAAGTCTCACTTTTACATTATTAATTGTTTGATCTTTAATTATATTCTTGGACTTATCTTCTAAAATTGATTTAACATTTAATTGATCTAGTTGTTTTGAAAGATCTTTTATAAGTCCTTTTTGATCTTTGTTGTCTAGATTTGGTTTTCCACCTAATTTAATAATTTTTGATGAAAGATCCTTAATTGTTTCCTCTTCCTTTTGTAAAGAAAGATCTGATAATTTTGCTTTATTTTTTAAATAATCATCTAGCTGGATATCTCTCAATGCCTCAATTCTCCTTACACCTGCGGCAATTGATGATTGGCTTACTATCTTAAATTTACCTATATCCCCTGTATTTCTTACATGGGTTCCTCCACATAATTCTGTAGAAAAATATTTGCTATCCTCAGCACCCATAGACAAAACTCTTACTTCATCACCATATTTTTCACCGAATAATGCTAAAGCACCATTGTTTACTGCTTCTTTGGGGGTCATTATCCTAGTGCTAACATCAGATTTTTTTTGAATCATTGAATTCACAAAATTTTCAATTTTACTTATTTCATCATTTGAAACTGGCTTCATATGACTAAAATCAAATCTTAATCTGTCTGGTTCAACCAATGACCCTTTTTGAGTTACGTGATTACCCAAAACTCTTCTTAAAGACTCATGTAAAAGATGTGTTGCTGAGTGATAAGCTTTAATATTATCTCTTCTCTCAACATCAATCCTCATTTCTACATTTTGATTTAACTTTATTGAACCGCTTTTTACCTTTCCATAATGAACAAATAAATCTCCAAGTTTTTTTTGAACATCTGAAACTTCAAATTTAAATTCACCTGATGTGATTTCTCCCGTATCTCCTACTTGACCTCCTGATTCACCATAAAAAGGAGTTTGATTAACAATAATCATTCCTTCATCGCCTGAATTTAATTGATCAACTTCTTTATTATTTTTTAGTAAAGAAATTATTACTCCCTCCGATTGGTTAGTTTCATAACCCAGAAATTCTGATGCACCAAGTTTATCCCTAATTACAAACCAAATATCATCTATTGCACTTTCACCTGAGCCTTTCCAATTTTTTTTGGCAAGCTCTCTACTTTCTTGCATTAAAGATTGAAATTTTTCTCTATCAATCGTCATTGATTTACTTTTTAAAATGTCTTGTGTTAAGTCTAAAGGAAAACCATAAGTATCATAAAGTTTGAATGCAGCTTCACCTGAAAGAACTTTATCTATTTTAGAAATCTCTTCATTTAAAATTTTTATTCCTCTGTCTAAAAGAACTAAAAATTTTTCTTCCTCCATTTTTAATGTTTCTTGAATTAAAGACTCAGCCCTTTCAATTTCAGGGTAATTCACTTTCATTTCTTCTTTTAAAGTTTTAAATATGTTATAAAAAATTGGCTCTTTAGATCCAAGTAAATGGGAGTGTCGCATTCCTCTTCTCATAATTCTTCGTAAAACATATCCTCTTCCTTCATTAGATGGTAGTACTCCTTCAGCAATTAAAAATGAACTTGCTCTTAAATGATCTGCTATAACTCTAAAACTCGATAAATTATGTTCATTAGGTTTTACTTTTGAAATTTCTGAAATAGACTCAATTAACTTTTTGAAATGATCTGTTTTGTAATTATCATGAGTCCCTTGAAGTAGAGCTGCAATTCTTTCTAAACCCATTCCTGTATCAACAGATGGTTTTGGTAAATTAATTCTTTTATCTTTTGATATTTGTTCAAACTGCATGAATACTAAGTTCCAAATTTCTATATATCTATCTCCATCCTCGTTTTTTGTTCCTGGCAATCCACCTTTTAGATGATCGCCGTGATCGTAAAAAATTTCAGAACAAGGACCACAAGGACCGGTCTCACCCATAGACCAAAAATTATCTGAGGTTGATATTCTAATAATTTTATCATCGCTAAAACCCGCTATTTTCTTCCATAAATTAAAAGCATCATCATCTTCGTGAAAGACAGTTACATAAATTCTGTCTTTTTCTAAACCAAAATCTTTTGTTATTAAATTCCAAGCAAGATCGATTGCTTTTTCTTTAAAATAATCTCCGAACGAAAAATTTCCCAACATTTCAAAAAAAGTATGATGTCTTGGTGTATAACCAACATTTTCTAAATCGTTATGTTTTCC
>MDSY01143851.1_pt1 | contig 11315 bp, 9 predicted proteins | sample 811131 | NCBI WGS metagenome assembly MDSY01 (sample SAMN05326643, study PRJNA326480) | marine metagenome | isolation source: seawater | place: Atlantic Ocean: South West | collected 2010
TTATTTCATTTTCTGCCGCTAGTAAATTACCTAATGATAAATTTGATAGCAGTGATATAGATTCATTATCTAGGCTTAAATTATAAAAATTTGCTCGTGTCTTTATTGCTTCTTGGATTTGCTGCGTATTAGGTTCTTTTGCTTCTATTTGAATTGATGATTCTTTTATTTTGTTAAACCAAGCAGTTTTTAATAGTTCTTTTGTGGAATTATGAAAATGTATAATAAAGAAGTCATTATTATTCTCTGAAATTATTTTAACTAGAAAGCTTTTTGTTTCCTCTAAAATTCTTCCAGAAGCGATTGAGATACTAAATATTGTTTTATTTGAGAATAAAGAACTATTCTCAAATAATGGCCTTATCTGGTCTAATTTATTGGAGGAGTCAAAGCTAATTAATTTATACTCAACATTGTTTAAATCAGTATAATTTTTTATATCTGATTTAATATGATTAGAAACTACAGGTTCATTACCTAGAATAATTACACAATTTTTATTTAAACCTTGAATTTTTTGTATTATATTTTTTGGAGCAAAAATAACTTCCATTGATCTATTTTTGAACTGATAACCGAGTAACTATTGTTCTAATAAGTCGCTCTTGAATACTCTCAAGTATGCGCAACTCTTCTTCTGTTTTTGCAATAATATTCTTGTCATCAAAAGTATAGTCTCGATCTATTTCAATATTTATTGGAGCACTCCATTCGCCATCTCGAGCTTTAATTCTAAATACAACTTTATAATTAATTTGATATTCTTTTACTTTACCACCCGAGCTTAGTGATAGAATTTTTCTTGAAAAATTGTCATTAATTATCTCGAGACTTTTACCAGAATTTTTTTCTTGTACTTTAACGCCTACTTGTTTAAATTTTTTCTTTAATAGTTTTGTAAAGGCTGTGGATCCTCCAACTATTGATACTGATTTAAAATTTAGACCTTCAACTCCTCGAAGTTGGTAGCCACAAGAGATAAAGTTAGTTAAAACAAGCAGTAGCAATATAATTGTATAGAATTTTTTCATATTTTTAATTAGCTAATAACAATATTAATCAGTTTATCTTTAATATAGATAATTTTCTTAATTTTATTTTTATCACTTATAAATTTTTTCACAGTATGTATTTCTATCGCTTTGTCTTTAATTTCTATTTCTTTTTGGTCAGCTGATATTATCATATTTCCTCTTAGCTTTCCGTTCACCTGAACAACTATTTTAATCTCGTCTTTAACTAGCGCAGCTTTATCTATTTTTGGCCATGATATTTTATCTATATCAGAGTTTTCCCTTATATAATTCCATAGCTGTGCTGTTATGTGGGGTACAAATGGGTTGAGCATTAACAAAATATTTTCTAACACTTCTTGCTTCAAGCAAGACGGCAAGTTTTTATCTTTATCAGACTCGTTAAGAAAATTTAAAAGCTCCATTATTGATGATATCACTGTATTAAAGCTATTTCTTCGCTCAAGGTCGTCAGTAACTTTTTGAATAGTTGTATGTAATTTATATCTTAACTCTTTTATTTTTTTTGCCACTTCGTTATTATTATTTTCTTTTTCGATATTTTTTATTTCAATATGACTATGAACATTGCTCCATAATCTTTTTAAAAATCGATGCGCACCTTCAATTCCCTTATCAGACCATTCTAAACTCTGCTCGGCCGGCGCGGCAAACATTATAAATAGTCTAGCTGTGTCAGCACCATATTTCTCAATAAGATCTTGTGGGTCAACCGTATTTCCTTGAGATTTTGACATCTTAGTACCATCTTTTAAAACCATACCTTGGGTTAGTAATTTTTTAAATGGCTCTTTTGATTTGATTAAACCAAGATCGCTTAAAACCCTATTAAAAAATCTGGCATACAGTAGATGAAGAATAGCATGCTCAATCCCGCCTATATAGTAATCAACAGGAAGCCAATAGTCTGCTCTTTCATCAAGCATCTTATTTTTTTGGTCAAAGCAAGTGTATCTTGCAAAGTACCATGAAGATTCAAAAAATGTATCTAATGTGTCAGTTTCTCTTTTTGCATCATTTCCACATTTTGGACAAGTACATGAATGAAAATCAGATATTTTATTTAGAGGCGAGCCTATATCAGAATCACTCATTTTAATGTCTACAGGCAAGGTAACTGGGAGATCATCTTCATTAACTGGAACATCTCCACAATCATTACAATAAATCATTGGAATAGGGCAACCCCAATATCTTTGCCTTGATATCCCCCAATCTCGAAGACGAAACTGAGTTTTCTTTTTACCTCGACATATGGATTCTAATTTTTTTGAGATTGCATCTGTTGCTTTTTCACTCGACAGACCATTAAACTCATTTGAATTTATTAATTTACCAATTCCTGTATATGCCTTAGTCCCATCATAATTATTTGATTCAATAACTTGTTTAATTGGTAATTTGTATTTATGAGAGAATTCAAAATCTCTATCATCATGGGCTGGAACAGCCATTACAGCACCTTTCCCATAGTTTATTAGGACATAGTTTGCAATCCATACCTGAATATTTTCGTTAGTTATAGGATGCTTGGCATATAACCCAGTTGGGATACCTTTTTTTTCTGCTGTTGATATTTCAGCCTCTGAGACACCAATTTTTTGGCATTCATCGATGAACTCTTTAATTTTTTTGTGTGTTTTTGATAAGCCATAGCTAATTTTGTGTTCAGGAGCAATAGCAAGATAAGTCACCCCCATTAATGTATCTGGCCTAGTTGTATATACCTCTATAACCTCATCTGACTCACTAAGTTCAAAATTAATTTCACAGCCATGACTTTTACCTATCCAATTCTTCTGCATTACCTTTACTTGCTCGGGCCATTCATTTAGATTATCAAGTCCCTCAAGAAGGTCATCAGCATAATCAGTAATTTTCATAAAATATTGAGGAATTTCTCTTCTTTCAACTACTGCACCAGAGCGCCAACCTTTTCCGTCCACAACTTGCTCATTCGCAAGTACAGTTTGATCAATTGGGTCCCAATTAACCATAGAAGTTTTTTTATAAATTAAGCCTTTTTCATATAGCTGGATAAAAAGCCACTGTTCCCATTTGTAATAATCAACATTGCAAGTTGAAATTTCTCTACTCCAATCAATTGAAAGGCCTAACTGTTTTAGCTGGGAGCGCATATGATTGATATTTTCATTTGTCCACTTCTCAGGTGCTGTATTATTTTTTATTGCTGCATTTTCAGCAGGAAGCCCAAAAGCATCCCAACCCATTGGCTGTAAAACATTAAATCCATTCATTCTTTTATATCGGGATATAACATCACCTATCGTATAGTTTCGTACGTGCCCCATGTGCAACTTTCCGCTAGGGTATGGAAACATTGACAATGCATAAAACTTTGGTAGTTTGCTATTTTCAGTTGCTGAGAAAGTGCTAGAAGCTTCCCATTTAGCTTGAATATTCGATTCTATTTTTTTAAATTGATATTCGGTAGTCATTATTTTGATAGTTTCTCATTAAGCTCGTTGTTAATTTTATTTGGCGAATTTGTTCCTTCAACGTTTATAAATATAGGGGCGTTTTCTATATTTTCATCCGACCAACTAGAATAGAAGGAGACTAGTGGTTCTGTTTGTTGGTGGTATGTCTCTAATCTTTTTAATATTGTTTCTTTAAAATCATCATCTCTAATAATTAGAGGTTCGCCAGTAATATCATCTTTCCCCTCTTCCTTTGGTGGGCTAAACTTTATATGATAAATTCTTCCAGACTTAAGATGAATTCTTCTTCCACTTAATCTTTCAATAATGTCTTCATCAGGAACTTGAATTTCAATAACGTAATCAATATCGATACCAATATCTTTCATTGATTGAGCTTGGGGAATGCTTCTAGGAAAGCCGTCTAATAAGAACCCATTCTTGCAATCATCTTCATTAATTCTTAATTTAACAAGATTAATAATTAGGTTATCAGGCACCAAAAGCCCTCGGTCCATATAGTCTTTTGCTGAAACACCAAGCTCTGTTTTATTAGATACAGCAGATCTCAACATATCACCAGTGGATATTTGAGGTATATTAAATTTTGTTTTAAGGAAATTTGCCTGAGTCCCTTTTCCTGCTCCGGGCGCACCTAATAAAATTATTTTCATATCTCTATCCCAATAAATTAAAAATTATAACAGCAATCAAAAAGATAATTTTCTTTGAGTTAAATAGTTCTCGATGCTAATAAATTTATTTACTGAAAGAGTCTCTGCTCTTATTGATGGGTCTATAGATAAATTTAAGAAATCAGTATCATCAAGAATTCCTTTAAAGTTATTTTTTAAGGTTTTTCTTTTTTGTTGAAAGGCTAATTTAATAACTCTTTCATAATTAACATCATTTAAAGCATTTAATTCTTGAGGATTTCTACGAGTAAACCTCACAAAAGAAGAGGTAATTTTCGGTTTTGGATTAAAAGCATTAGCAGGAATATCAAATAGCAATTCTATTTCATAAAAATATTGTAACATTGAGGAGAGGCGACCATACATTTTAGTTGAAGGTACTGCGGAAACTCTTTCAGCAACTTCTTTTTGGAGCATAAAGAAGAGACCTGCGTCATTTTTTTTACTCTTTGCAATCTTTAAGAGAATTGGGGTTGAAATATAATATGGTAGATTCCCAATAATAAAATCAAATTCTGAAAGTCTTTGCTCATCAAAGTTTAGGATATCTTCTTGATATATTGTTATTTTTGAAGAGGGTATTTTTTTTTCTAAAAACTTGATCATATCTATATCAATTTCAACTACGTCAATATGATTTAATTTATTTAATAATGGTATTGTTAATGCAGCAAGGCCAGGACCAATCTCAAGGATAGATTGGTTATGATTTGGATTTATCGAGTCTATTATTTTTTTAATAATTTGTTGATCAATTAAAAAATTTTGACCAAATTTTTTTTTAGCGCGAATCATTTTTCTTTATTTCTAGCTAAGGCAATAGCTAAAGCAATAGATTCATAAAAACTATTTGCATTAATTTTCTTTGAGCCAACTAATTCGATTGCGGTTCCATGGTCTACCGAGGTTCTAATTATTGGGAGCCCTAAAGTTGTATTAACACCATGATTAAAAGACAGAGCTTTAAATGGGGCTAAGCCCTGGTCATGGTACATAGCAAGAAAACTATCAGTATTTTTAATATACTTTTCTGTAAATGCTGTATCAGCAGGTATCGGTCCTCTTAAATTTAGACCTGCATTGTTAAGTTTTGTTATAACTGGAGTTATTATCTGTTTCTCTTCAGTTCCAAATTCTCCATCCTCCCCAGCATGAGGATTTAAACCTGTAATAGTGATTCTTGGTCTCTTGATCTTGAAATTATTTATTAAATCATTACTAAGTGTCTTAATTGTTTGCTCTAATTTTTTTTTCGTTATTGACTTGGGAGCATCAATCAGGGCAATATGTGTCGTAACTAATGCGACACGTAAATTATTTTTGTTTACAAGCAACATGACCTCTTTATTTTTAGCCCCACATAATGTCGATATATATTCTGTATGCCCTGTGAATTTTTTTCTAGAAGAAGAAAGTATTTTCTTATTTAAAGGGAGAGTTACAAGAGCATCATATTTTTTTTGTATGCACTCATTAACTGCAAAATCAATTGCATTTAATTGTGCTAATGAGTTTAATTTTTCTAAAATTCCAGGAGATACTTTTTTTGTATAGGGGACATCGATTATATGTAAGTGACCATCACCATTATGTAAGGCAGGCTTTGCTAGAAATTTAACTTCCTTTTTTTGCAGCCTAGCCCTATCTAGTAGTGCATTACGATTAGTTATTATAGTAATTTCAGCATTAAATTTTTTGTAAGCTAATTTTAGACATAAGTCTAAGCCAATACCAGCCGGCTCCCCTGAGGTAATTAAAATTTTTGTAATAATTTGCTTCAATCTTGAATTAATCTTATGTCAATGAACGATTGATCTCTTAACTGCTTTATCCAGTCTCGAAAAATTAGTTCAGTTTTTTGATTAATTAACTGAACTTTAGCTCCATACTTAATGGATTCATCAGTTAGATCATTTTCTCGTCTATCAGTGACCATCATTAAATGCCACCCTAAGGGAGTATTAATCGGATTACTTATTTCATTGATATTTAGAGCATTATATGTACTTTCAAAAATTGGAAGGGTTGTTCCAGGACTAACCCAGCCTAGATCACCACCATCTGCTGCTGAACCATCTTCCGAATATTTTTTTGCAATATCTTCAAAGGTATGACTACCATCAATAATTAATTTTCTAAATCTATTTAATCGTTTTAGTATTTCTTCTTCGGGAGTAATTTCATTTTGCTTAATTATGATATGCCTTAATTTAGTCTGTTTGATGAGCACTTTCTTTTTTTTAACTCCCTTTTTATCATTTAATTTTAATATATGAAATCCATTTGGAGATTCGAATGGTTTGGTGATTTCCCCCACATTGATTTTAGATATTTGGTCATTAAATAATTGAGGTAAATCTTTTTCTTTTTTCCAACCAAGATCGCCACCATTTTTTGCCGAGCCGTCTTCTGAATATATTTTAGCCACATCTTTGAAATTTTTTTTTGATAAAAGTATTTTGTAGATTTCCATACTTTTTTCATAGTTAGCTTCTAATTCAGATACTGATGCACTACTAGGATTTTGAATTAATATGTGGGATATATTAAAAACATCAGGATTAAGTATTGCATTTTTACGCAATTGAGATTCTATTTCAAAGTCTGAGATATTAATGGCGGAACCTATCTCTTTATTCTTGATTTGTTTTAGTAGCAACTCATAACGTATATTATCAATAAAATGACTAAATTTTAGCCCGTCTTTTTCAATTATTTTTTTCAATCCTTCAACAGTCGTTGAATTCTTTTCTGAAATTTTTTTTAAAAATGCATCTATTTTTTTTTGGCCTACGGTATATCCAGATTGAGCTCCATATTGCTCAATTAAGCTTTTCTGAATCAGATTATCTAAGACTTCAGACCTAACCAAACTTTTATACTGCTCTTGAGATGTATTATTTTTTTCCGAATAATTTAGTGATGTTTGTATTGCCTCTTGGAGCTCTATTTCAGTTATAACTTCCTTTTCTACTATTGCAACAACTCTATCAAGTTCCCGATATTTCTCATTCGATAATAAGTTCTGATTCACATGAAATATTGTAAGAAAATAAAATAAGGTTAAACAAATATTTTTATTCATTAATTTAGATTTTCTTTCCTATATTGATCTGGGATATTTGATGAGAATGATGCCCCTGGAACATTTCTATCCAAAACATCAAATAAGTTAGCATCATTGCTTGAGCCGAGCGAACCTAAACCCCCAAGTTCAATCTGCATGAATAATGTATAGTTTGCTTTCTCAGTAGTAGCTAATGAAAGTCTATTTAAAACTATTCGTGAAGTCCAGCATCCACCATCGTATTCAAATCCACCAAGTGACTCAACCGCACTAGATTTTTTAATATCATAGTTGTACCTACCAATTGACGACCATCCTCCACCTAGGGGCCACTGCCCTGCCAAATTAATTTGTTTAATATGATCATCACTATTTGTGAGATTTCTAATTAATCTATAACTTACATCTATTAATTTTCCTGGACGAGGGGAAAAACGTGTTCGTAAAGTAGCTCGATTAGTTGTGCTTTCATCCGGGTTATATTGAACTGCACCATCAACTTTTAATGCTTTGTTAATATAGGCACTTGCAGTTAGGAATAAATCTGAAGAATCACTTTGCATTCCTGAATTTAGAAATTGAGCCTCTTTTAAAACCTTTCTATCACTCATGTAAAACCTTTGCGCTAAAGTTGCATTTAACCTCTCATAACCAGTGTCATCTAGAAATCTCGTTGTAGCAGCAATTGTAAATTGGTTAGAATCCATAACTCTATCTCCACCAACAAACTGATTTCCTATAAATAAACTATCTAAATTAAAATCTGTCAAAGCAGTATCGAACATAGGTAAGACTTCTTGATTTTTATATGGAGTATAAGAATAGAAAATTCTTGGCTCTAGAGTTTGAACAAAACTTTTCCCAGCTAGAGTTAATTTTTTATCGAAATGAAGTCCGCTATCTAATGAGAGTGTTGGTATTGTCATCGTTTTAGAATCAACTGAGTTATCATCAAGATTGTAGCTCATTATATTCATTGTAAGTTTAGGTTCAACATAGCCATAACTTTTTTCAAATGGCACAGCCAAACTTGGACGTGCAATAAATCTTGTCCCTGAGATGTTTTTATCAGTTGATGAGGCAACGAAGTTATGATTTCTTTCAAATTGTGTTAAAGACATACTAAAATCCGTTTCATAGCTTGTAAACCCATCAAGATTTTCATATTCATCTGAATGACTGATAGTTAAACTAGGGAGTCTCTCATAGGGTGAACTTGTAGTTGTTAGATTTTGAAATCTTTGCGCAATAAAATTAATATCCAATTTTTCTGATGAATAATTAAGGTAGGCTTCTTGAGGTAAGTTTACTGTACTAGTAGCTGATATCAATGATGACATATCTGAAAAATAATTATCATCAGAAACTTTTTCTACCCTAATACCGCCACTAATATTCTCGGTCAAATTTTGTTTATGAAGGATTGTTGCATAATATCGATTTTCTTTATCAGAAGACTTATCATTACCCATATGTTCAAAGCTACTTGTTCCCGAATAGTTTTTATCTAAGTACCTATATTCCCCTTGCACCTGCAAGCCACGCTTACCAAAATATCTTGGAGTAAGTGTAGCGTCACTAGTTGGAGAAAGGTTAAAGTAATAAGGTATCGATGACTCAAAGCCGCTTCTAGATGTTGTTCCAATAGAAGGCGTTAAAAATCCTGATTTCCTATCATTGTTAAAAGAAAAATTTACTAAAGGAGAATATAAAATGGGAACACCTTTAAATTCTAACTTTGCATTCTTAGCAGTTATTATTTTTGAGGTATCATTCATTTCAATTTCTGATGCCTTAATAAACCAGTCATCTTGACCAACCTCACAGGTTGTAATTGAAGTATTTTGTAATCGTTTTTTATCTTCACCTTCAAGAAATAAGACTTTAGCTCTACCTCTCAACGTATTATTAAATTTATTGCTTGTTACGTCTAATGGAGATGAGAATGAGGCGTTAGGAATGACCCCTATATTATCTTTAACAGATAACTCTAAAGAAGAGCCAGTCAAATTAGACCCACCCCCTTGGATACTCACATTACCTATAGCATAGAGCTCATCAGATACTTGGTCGTATTCGATAAGGTCTGCATTGATAGTTCTATCATTCTTTTTTAAAACTGCATTTCCTGTAGCTTTTAGTTTTCGATCTAAAGTATTTTCAATAGAATCCCCTTCTATCAAAAGTGTGTCGTCACTATATTGCTCTTCCCCATAGGAAAACGTACTATTTAAAAATAACAGTAAAAAAATCATAAAATAATTTTTCTTTATGAATGAAGCCAATGTATTTAATCTAAACCTGATATAGTCATTTTTAGTATATTCTTTTATTATCTAATTTTCATACAAAACTAATATAAATCAGTGAGTTATGGATTATAACTCAAGTAATTTTAAAAAACCGATTATTTATAACTGAATGAGGGCGTTGTGGATAGAATAGAAACTATAGAAAACTGGCTTAAAAGTCAATTAAATCAGTATTTTGAGGTAGTACCCGCATCATCTGATGCTAGTTTTAGGCGCTATTTTAGAATAATTTCCAATAATAAAACATATATTTTGATGGATGCCCCTCCTGCATTAGAAAAAATAGAAAATTTTATAAACATCACTAATAAGCTTGTATCTGCAAAGATTAATTCACCAAAGATTATTGCTTTCGATGAAGAATTAGGTCTTGTATTAATGACTGATTTTGGCAGTCAAACTTTTTTAGAGGTTCTTGATAGCGATAATTCTCATGAGTTGTATCCTCAAGCAATTCATTCTTTATTACAAATGCAAACGAAAGTAGATATTAAGGGGCTTAATAATTATTCAGAGGATTTGTTAGTAAACGAGATGTCACTATTTCCAGAATGGTACCTTGAAAAATTGAAAAAATTTCAAGTCACAGACCAAGTGGAACTATGTGAAATATTTTTATTGATCTCTAAAAAAACCCTCACACAAAATAAGTGCTTTATTCATAGAGATTATCATAGTCGAAACTTAATGTTTATAGCAGAAAGTACTCCCGGCATATTGGATTATCAAGATGCAGTTGTAGGCCCTTTGACCTATGACCTTGTTTCACTTTTAAAAGATGCTTATATAGAATGGGATGAGGACTTTGTATTAGACCAATCGGTTCGCTATTGGGAAAAGGCGAGAAAAGTAGGATTGATAAAAAATGAAGAATTTTCAAGCTTTTATGAAAATTTTGAATGGATGGGGGTTCAGAGACATTTAAAGATTTTAGGTATTTTCTCACGGCTATCAATTCGCGATAAAAAAGATCAGTATCTTAAAGATATACCTTTGGTTGAAAAGTACTTAATGTTTACATCTGAGAGATACAAAAGCCTTCATCCTTTAAGAAGACTTTTAGATAAGGTTGTTAGCTAAATGAAGGCAATGATTTTAGCTGCCGGTCGTGGGATGAGAATGGGGGAGCTTACTAGAGATATTCCTAAGCCACTTATCAGTGCAAGAGGAAAGCCATTGATTGAATGGCATCTTGAAAAACTATCGACTACAGGGTTTAAGGATATTGTAATTAATGTTTGTTATTTACCTGAAATAATTAAAAATTTTGTTGGTGATGGGTCAAAGTGGAAATTAAACGTGACTTATTCAGAAGAGAGCCCAATCTTAGAAACAGCAGGAGGGATTAAGAATGCCCTAGCATTGCTTGGGGAAGAGCCATTTGCAGTAATTAATGCCGATATTTTTTCAAATTTTGACTATGCAAAGTTACAATTAATCAATTTAAATGATACTAGTGATGGGTATTTGGTCCTTGTAAGAAATCCTGAGCATAATCAAGCTGGCGATTTTGGACTTTTAGATAATAATTATTTATCAATCGATTCTGATATTTTACACACTTTTTCTGGGATTGCTGTTTATCACCCTAGATTTTTTAATGAGCTTGAACTGGGAACAAAAATGCAGCTTCTCCCACTACTTAACAGCTCTATATCTCATTCTTTGATAAAAGGTGAATTATTTGAAGGAGTTTGGTCTGATATTGGAACACCGGAAAGACTTAAGATTTTAAATGGAATAAAATAGAATAAAACAAATATGAA
>MDSY01061651.1_pt1 | contig 11314 bp, 11 predicted proteins | sample 811131 | NCBI WGS metagenome assembly MDSY01 (sample SAMN05326643, study PRJNA326480) | marine metagenome | isolation source: seawater | place: Atlantic Ocean: South West | collected 2010
ATTACTACTAATCCAGCGATCAATACTTTGAAGTTTCTTGGAGTCATATCAAAAAATAGATAAGTTTGCCTTCTTTCTAGTCCAAGTGGTAGACCTTGAACTTTGCCAGTTGCAAATAAAAGATACATATGACGAAGAAATATTGATAGCCCAATTGTCACAACTAAAACTGCTATATTTCCAACCTCTGCTTTCCTTAAAGGTCTAAAAAGCAATAGTTCTAGTAAAGCACCAAACACACCACAAAATAAAATTGCAACTATGACAGAAGTGCTAAAGCTCATACCTAAAGGAGAAAACCTTCCAAGAAAAAGAACTCTAGAATCTACAGGTGCCGAGAAAAATAAAGTAACTATCGCACCTAAGGCAATGACTTCACCATGAGCAAAATTTACTATCCTTGTTACCCCATACAACAAAGATAAGGCAACAGAAGCGACTGAAATTATTATTCCTAAAAGTAACCCATTACCTAGCTGATCAATCATAATCTAATTTCATCCATCTTTAAATATTACTTCGGAACCCTCAATTATTTCAATCTCTAATTTATATGTTTCATCAAATTGGTTGAGATAACCTACAGTTGCATTAAGCCAAGTAGATGGTACTTCAGCATTTCCTTTTACTACTATAGGCAAATCTTTAGATACTGTAACTTCATATTCGCCATTAAGAACAAGGAGGCTTAAGTCAAGATTAGCTCCTAAGTATATCTGACCAGTGCCTGATAAAGAAGAAGGGTTTAAATTCAAATTATCTAAATAAAAATTTGAATCTGCCGAAAAAATATTTAAATTCCATATATTCTCTGAACCTAATTCAACCTTCCAGCCTTTAACTTTTAGTAAGTAACTAGTGTCAATTTCTCTAAATATAATTGCTCTTGGCTCTCCAATAAGTGTCTCTATAGTTTCTGGATATCCAGAATTTCCTGGCTTGTTTAGAATATCAACCTTATATCCATTTCCTAAAAAATAATTTAATTCAATAGAGTTATCTACATCAATAAGTAACTTGTGCTCTATTTTTGAATCTAAATTTAAATTTTCAAAACTTGAATCATATCCATATGTAGTTAAAAAATCTCCCTTTATATAGTGGCCTACTTGAAAAAAAATAAAAACTAGTATTAATAAAATATAAGAGTAAAAAGATACTTGTTCCCTAATATTTGTTTTTCTAAATAAAAATAAAAGTATTAATGGAAGTATTGTTAATGGCCAATAATCTAAATAATCATAAATTATTGAAGGCCTTAAGAAGCCAAAAAATATTGAAGAAATTTGGAAAATAACTACTAAACCAAATATGAATTTTACAGTATTATGATAATTTTTCACTTAGAGCCGGAGAGGGGAGTCGAACCCCTGACCTGCCGATTACAAGTCGGCTGCTCTGGCCACTGAGCTACTCCGGCGAATATTAAAATAATAGCAAATAAAAAATTTGAGTTAATTTATTTTTTAATAAATATTTTATGCATTGCAATTCCTGCAGCTACAGATACATTAATTGATTCAAATTTTTTTACCATTTTAATTTTTGATAATATATCTAGTTTATTTTTTATTTCAACACTAAGACCACTCTCTTCAGACCCCAAAAATATTGCAACATTTTGATTACTCAAGTCAATATCTTCAATTTCTGTATTGCCATCCATGTCTAAACCTATTGTCCATACATCAAGAGAATTAAATTTTTTTATAAGGGAGAAGATAGAATTATACATTAAAATATCTATTCTTTCTAGACCACCAGAAGAAATTGAAAATATTTTTTCAGATAATTTTACTGATCTCTTTATGGGTATCGCCAATACATTAAAATTAAAAGCAGCAGCACTCCTTGCAATAGCTCCCAAATTGTTTGTGTCCTGTAAATGGTCGCAAACAATAAAATTTTTATCTTTAAATTTATGGATATCAGATTCTTTATATGTTTCAAAAGGCTTACAAATAGCTGCAACTTGATGTCTGTGGTTATATGTCCATTCGTTTTTATACTTTATTTCCACTACTTTGACTTTTTTCTTTTTAGCAACTTTAATTAACTGATCCAACTTTGCTGTATTTCTACTACTATTCAAATATATTAATTCAATTACCCTGTCTGAATCTAAAGCACTTGCAACAGCATTAATTCCTTCAACTATTCTTCCAAGACCATCCACTATTATCTCCATCTTCTAAAATAATGCCCATTTCCAAAATCTCATCTCTCATTTTGTCTGCAGTTTTATAGTCTTTTTTATTTCTTAAATTTTCTCTATCTTGAATAAATTCATTCACTGACTCTTCAATGTTTTTAAATTTTTTACCATACTTTTTAAAGAAAGCTTTGAATTCTTCATCGCTTTTTCTTTCTATTTCTTTTTTTTCTAAGTCAAATCCCAAAATATAAAATACATATTTTATTGTAGATTTCAAATCAGAGAGATTTTGATTATCTAGATCGCTAGATTCATTTATTAGTTTAAAAAATTCTCCCAAAAGTCCCGGTGTATTTAAATCATCGTCCATGTATTCTTCAAACATATCAATTACTTTTTTATTTCTTGGCTCTGGTTTTGTATTCTCAGTAAAATCAATGATTTTTTTTAACGTTGATTCTGATTCTTTAAGTAATTCAAAACTAAATTCTTGTGGACTTCTATATTGTGATCTAAAAAAGAAAAATCTTATAGTTTCGCCACCAAACTCATCTAAGTATTCATTAAGTAATTTAATATTACCTTCTGACTTTGACATTTTTTTTCCAGATAAATTTAACATTCCATTATGTAACCAATATTTTACAAATTCCTGAGTAGGATAAGCTCCTTTAGATTGTGCAATTTCATTTTCATGATGAGGGAAAATTAAGTCATTGCCTCCACAGTGAATATCAATAGTTTGACCAAATATTGATTCAATCATTGAAGAGCATTCAATGTGCCATCCTGGCCTTCCTTTCCCCCATGGAGATTCCCAATATGGATCTCCGTCTTTTGAAAACTTCCAGAGTGCAAAATCTTCGGGCGACTGTTTATCTTCTTCAAGCTCAATCCTTGTTCCTGTAATAACTTCATCTCTTGTTCTTCCTGATAATTTCAAGTAATCATTGAACTTTAAAGTATCGTAATAAATTCCTGATTTGGTTATATAAGCAAATTTATTTTTTATCAACTTTTCTATATATTTTATAATTTCTGGGATGAATTCAGTTGCTTTTGGCTGTGCATCAGGTGCTATACAATTAAGTTCACTATAAGCTTTTTTAAATTCTGCTGAAACTCTATTGCCAAGTTCAATATAAGAAATACCTTCTTCTTCAGACTTTAAAATAATTTTATCATCTATATCCGTTATGTTTCTAACGTATGTCACGTTATATTCCAAATATTTCATATATCTTATTAGAAAATCAAATACAACTGCTGAGCGACCATGTCCTAAATGTGGAGAAGATTGCACTGTTGGTCCACATAGATAAATCTTTACATCATTTTTATCTAAGCTAAGCTCTTCTATTAATTTACTGTAAGAATTGTAAAGTTTAAGCATTCTCTATAAGTATTGTAACAAGACATGCTGATGCTTTCTTGTCACCAATCAAACCCATGGAATCTGTCGTTTTTCCTTTTATATTGATTTTTTTAACATCAATATTTAGTAGTGTTGAAATATTTCGCTCTAAATCTTCTCTCTTATCACTAATTAGTATCCTTTGTGAAATAAATGTTATATCAATATTGTTTACTTTTAATTTATCGTATTCAATTATTTCTAATATTTTATTTAACATTTCTGTACTTCTGATGCCTTTTTGTGTAGATTCATTAGAAGGAAAGTAATGTCCTAAATCTTTCTTTCCTACAGAACCCAATAGTGCATCACATAAAGCATGTAATATAATGTCTCCATCTGAATAAGCTTCAAAACCATCATCATTATATTCAAGGCCTCCAAGGAATAAAGGTTTGTCAGTAGAATGCCTATGCAAATCCCAACCATTACCAATCAACATAACTAACCTTTTTTGAAAATCTATTTATAAAATTATAAACCGTCGTCAGGATCTTCTTCTGGGAGATATTGATTTATTTTTTCCACAGCAGCTTCCTCATCTATTTCTAATGCGCATGCAATTTCACTCGCAAGAGTCATCCTTGCTTTGGCGAGCATCCTTTTTAACGCAGGTGAAATTCCTTTATTAATTTGGGCATGAGTTAAGTCTCTAACAACTTCAGCAACCTGAATTACATCTCCCGATGTCATTTTTTCAGTCAATACCTTGTACCACCTACTCCAGTTGCTTCCTGCTTCTTCTGGCTTCTCTTTAAAAATTGGGAAAACTTTTCTTGAGACTGCATTTTTTGATATTACAGGTCTAATTACTTCATCAACATTTTCAACTGGAACCATTACAGTCAAACCATCGAGTAGTACTTCAATTTCAAAGTATTGAATTCTTTTAGATTTTGGTTCTTCTTGTCCCTCTATGAAAATTTCAACATTCTTGTTTATTTTCCTAATTACTTTTGCTGCACCATGATGTGGGTGCACTACGAATTGGTTTGGTTTATACTTATCAGTTGTTTTTTTTGATTTTGTTGTCATAAATGTCAACAATACTATAAATAAAAAACTATTTAATGACCATTAATATAAGAAAAACCTACATTTTTAAGGAGTGTATCAAAATATTCTCTAAGCTGCTGTGCCCTATTACGGCCAATGCCGTCAACTTCAAATAATTTATCTGTGGAAGCATTTAATAAATTTGGTAGGGTTTTAAATTTTTGTATTAAAGAATCATGCAAATTATCTGGTAATCCTGGAAGCCGACCTAAAACTCTATATCCTTTTGAAACTGAAATTTCATCTAAAGGCTCCATAAAAAGAACTGAACCTAAATATTGAATTGTATTTAATTCTTCATAGGTTAAATTTGAGATGTCGTCAACGGCTTTATTAATATTCCTGAATTTTTTTGTAGGTAAATGATCTTTTAAAACTAAATTTAGAGTATTTCTGACTCCTGACTCGAGAGAATCTATTTGTATCATAACTAAGCCAGAGTCTTCTCCTAAGTCTGTCGCCTCTTTTCTTACTTGTTGAGATAACCTGCCAAGCAACTCTCCTCTTTGTATGACTTCAATAACTTGTTGATTTGTTAAGGTATTTTCAATCTCTAGTTCTCCAAGCTCCAAGACAGCATCATCAAATCTTCTCCTCGTTCTATCTATCGACTGAAGTGACTCATTAACTCGTCCAAATATTATTGAAGACTCTTCAAGCTCAATAACATTTGAACCATTGAAAACTTTTATAGTAGATGATTCTTCTGAAACAGCAACCACGCTTAGGCCTGTCTCTACAGAAACTCTTTCTGCTGTTCTGTGTCTGGTTCCTGTTTGAGAAGTAGGTATGTTATCTGATGGATTTAAATGAACATTAGCTTTAAGAATATTGTCTACTTGGCTATCAACAATTATTGCTCCATCCATTTTTGCTAATTCAGATAACATTTCTGGAGTAAATGTGCAATTGTTCAAGCTTAAACCACCAGATGAAATTTTTTCTAACTTTCCCGTTGTTCCTACAACAATTAAGGCGCCAGTTTTTTTATCTGCTATTAGGTCGACCGCATTTCTCAAAGGTTGACCTGGAATTAATTGATCCTCAGCCATTAAACAGTTCTTTCTACTCTTTTATTATTTGAGTATTTTCTTTATTCGAATGTTACTGTATTATTTTATTATTAATTTAGTTACTATAGGTTATTGTGGAAAACATTACATGCAAAGCGTGTCAAGCTGTAGTTGACATAAAATTAGAGTTTTGCTCGAGCTGTGGTGAGTGGCTTGGTTTAAAAATGGAAGATTTAAAGCAAGAAACTACAGAAGAACAAAATCGATTTGAAAAAAGAACTCGAATACCTCAAATAAGATGCTCAAATTGTGGAAATAATAACTTACCATCAGTTAAAAACTGTAGGGACTGTGGAGTGACTTTGGTGAAACCTCTTGCAAGCTATGGAGCGACAGAACTTCCAAACAGAAAAGAGGTCCCAGGTATAAGAGCTATCTTTTTCTTAGCGTTAATCATTCCATTAATCGCAGGAGCGAGTTATTTATACAACACCCGACTTGCTGAAGCAATAGTTGAAGAGATAGAAGTGATTGAACAAACAACCATTCCTCCAACTAGTACAACTTTAGAGGGTAAACTTAAAATACAAAAACCAATATCATGTACTGCCTCAAGCTCGTATGAGTCAGGAAATCCTGGAGACTTTTCATGTGAAAATCTTTATGATAACGACTATACCATGTGGCAAGATAGTTCATTAGGTTGCCAAGATGGCTGGCTTGAATTTAAATTCTCAGATAAAATATATTTAGATTTTATTGTTTTTCAAAATGCTGAAAAAAGCACTTCGTTCAAAAGAAATTATAAAGTGCGTGATTTATTGATTACAAGTACAGATATTGATGCTGACTTAGAAATTCAAAAAGAATTAGAAAATGACAATTTTGAACAATGGTTAAATATTAATTACACAACATCATCATTAAGAATTGACATTCTGAGTGCTTACCCTGGAGAAGAATTAAATGGACAAAAACCTTTTGATGAATGTGCAATTCAAGAAATAAGATTTTTTGGTAAAGGATAGCCTTGATAATTGAAGATCTTTCTTTAGAGTATTTGAAAATAAAAAAAGATCTATATTCTATGAATGATTATTTGTATAAAAATCCAGAGCTAGGTTATGAAGAATATAAATCAAGTAAAAAAATAATTGAATTCTTAAAAAAGAACGTAAGTATAAAAAATTTTGAATATTTTAGAGATTTACCTACTGCATTTGTTGGAAAATTAAATGGAAAAAAAACAAGTGAAGAAAATATTGCAATTTGTATTGAATATGATGCACTTCCAGGAATTGGTCATGCATGCGGTCATAATATAATATCCTCCATTGGTCTAGGTGCTATGTATCTTCTATCAAAGAATAAGAATAAATTAAAAACTGACGTAGCAATTGTTGGGTGCCCAGCTGAAGAAATTATACCTTTGACTTTTAAAAATGGTGGTGGTGGTGGAAAAATTAAACTAATTGAAAAAGGGGTTTTCAACAAAACTAAAGCAGCCTTAATGATTCACCCAGCAACAAGAAATGAAGTTGACCCATTAATGATTGCGGTTAAACAAATAGATGTAGAATTTTATGGTAAAGCTGCCCATGCATCTGGGTCTCCCTATGTAGGAAAAAATGCTTTAGATGCACAAATTTTAGCCTATAACTCAATAAGTGTATTACGTCAGCAATTAAAAAGTACTGAAAAAGTTCATGGAATAATTACTGATGGTGGAGAATCGGCAAACATAATTCCAGACTACACAAGATCTAGTTGGATGATTAGAGCTCAAAAGACTCAGGAGTTAAAGAAACTAGAAACAAAAATTATTAAATGTTTTAAGAGTGCAGGCTTAGCAACAGGTTGTAAGGTAAACATAATTGAAGGAAATGGAATTTATGAAAATTTAGTTACAGATAAAAAGCTAGCAGAAATATTTAATAAGTATTCGAAAGAATTATCAATAGATATGAAAACAAATAAAGACTTTGACCAGTCAAAGAATGGATCTACAGATTTCGGTAATATATCAAAGTTGATTCCATCCTTGCATGCTTTTTTAGCTATTGTTCCTGATGATGGGAGTGTTGTTAATCACCAACCAGAATTTGCTCATGCTACTTTAACAGATGATGCTAAAGAAACTATAAAAAATGGAAGCATCTTATTGGCAGCTACCGTACTAGAATTACAAAAATAAAAATTATTAAAAAAACTACTTATCAATATAACTAATAGCAGTTGTTTCTATGCCGCCTCTTTTTGATTGTTCATTTGTTACTCTTACCCAGTTTGGTTTTAATGTATCAAATATTTTTTGTGCAATTTCACTAGCTAAGGCTTCGCAAAAATGTCCCTCTTCTCTAAAAGTCCAAAGATAGAGTTTCAAGGATTTTGATTCTAAACATAACTTATTTGGTTCATATTCAATAGTTAACTCTCCAAAGTCTGGCTGACCAGTAATCGGACAAATGCTAGTCAATTCATCTGTAAAGAATTTAACAACAGATACATTTTTTGGTGCTGGAAAGGTTTCTAGTTTATCAATAGGTTTGTTTATTTTTGATTTCAAAACAGATAATTCTTCAGTATTTTCAGGCATATCAGCCATTTTTCCTCCTAGTTTTTTATAAGGTTATCTAGTTACTTATTAATTAAAGATTAGCTCGATTAATTAAGTTTAAAAAATTAGAATTTATAAATTAGTAAATAAAGAATCGTGACTATTTTTTAACAAAATCTCTTTATCTAAAGATTCTAATTTTAAGAACTGCTTAGCTTTTTCGAACTCTTTAGATAGAGTTGTGTTAGCCATAAGTCGATTATCAGTATTTAAAGTAACTTTAAATCCACTCTTTAGAAGAGATATAGCTGGATGATTATCAATAGAAACTTCACTTGCGCCTGATTTAACATTAGAAGATATACATATCTCTAAAGGTATCTGTCGTTCTAGGATTAATTCTGCAATTTTTGAATTTGGTATAAATAGATTACCATCTTTTTTGCATCCCTCGATAATTTGCCAACCGTGGCCAATTCTTTGAGCTTTACAATTTAAGATTGCATCTTCAATATATGATAAATTTGCTGCTTCTCCAGCATGAATTGTAAGGCCAACTTCAGAGCGGTGTATTAAATGACAAGCTTCCAAATGCATACTTGGCGGATAATTAAATTCTGGACCAGCTAAATCAAAACCAACAACCTTATAATCAATAGTCTCAATTGCAAGCTTGGCAACATCAAATGAATCATTGTTCTGTCTCATGCCACATAAAATTAGGTTAAAATTTCCTCCAAAATCTTTTTCCCCTTCAGATAAACCTCGCCAAGCTGCTTTAACAATTTCTTTTGGACTTGTCTCTTTATTTAAATGCTGCAAAGGAGCAAACCTAATCTCTGCATTTTCAACATTGTCTTTTCTTAAATCTTCTACAGCTTCATAGGAGATTCTTTCAATATTTTCATAATTTTGCATCAGAGAGATGGTTAAAGCAAATTTGTTAAATACTTGATTGTTTTTTGTTGATATATTTTCAAAAAACCAGCCGGCTAATTCATCCTCATTTTTTGTAGGAAGTTCAATATTTTCTTTTGATGCAATCTCAATAATGGTTTTTGGTCTTAAACCACCGTCTAAATGATCATGGAGTAACGAAATTTGATTAGTTATGAGAATTCACCTTTCTCTATTCTCTCTTTAAAATTGCTTTTTATTAACAGCTTTTCTAAAACTTGATTTGCTTCAAATATAATTTTTTCTTTATCTAAATGAATAAATTGATGGTCTCTGATTACCTCTTTACCATTAATAACAACGTCTTTCACCTCTTTAGCGCTAGAAGAAAGAACAATATTATTGATTAGATCATGAATAGGTTGAATTTTTTCTGAGTCTAAATTAATTGTTATAAAATCTGCATATGATCCTTCTTCCATATTGTAATTATTATTTTGTAATGTAAGTCTTTCAAAATTTTGTTTCGTTGAAATGTTGAATACGTCTTTCGGAGTTAGTTTAGTTTCTAATCCTTTTGAATTGTTAAGCAACAAAGCTGTCCTTACTTCCTCAACCATGTCATAATCATCATTTCCACCAGAGCAGTCAGTACCAATTCCCCAATTGGCATTAATTGAAAGCAAATTGTTAGTATCAAGTAATTTTCCACCTAAAGCGTGGGTGCTTGGACAAAAGATTGGATACGTATCAGAACTTGCTAATAAATCTAAATCTCCTTCTTCCACTACATTGCAATGAGCAGCAATTAAGTTACTGCCTAATAATCCGATTTCCTGAGCATGTTTTATTGGTGATAATCCAAAATTTTTTTTAATGTAATCAAATTCAATATTGGTTTGAGAAAGATGTATATGAATAGGAATATTATTTTTTTCTGCTATATTTTTCATTTTTAGTATTGTTTCAGGATTAGTTGTGTCTGTTGCGTGAGGAGCGATAATAGGATGGATCAATTCATTTGAATTTTTAAAGTTATTAACAAAAGATTCTGCCATAATTAATTGATCTTCACCAGTCCACGGCCCATACTCTGTCATAACAGTATGTCCTATAAATCCTCTCATTCCAGTATCAATACAAGCTTTTGCCACTCCTTCAGAGAAAAAATAGTGGTCGTTGATTGATGTAGTTCCTGAGGAGAGGCAATCTAGAATGCCGAGACAAGAAAGTTTATATACGTCATCTTCTGTTAAGTGGGGTTCAATTCCCCACATAACGTCATATAGGGCACTCGCTTTAGAATGTCCCAATCCTTTAACGCTTACAAGTCCTACATGAGAATGTGCATTAACAAAACCTGGAACTATTGCAACATTTCCAAGATCTTCTATCGGACTTCCTCTTTCTAGATCTTTTTCATCAATGACACCAGAGATTTTACCTTCTTGAATTTGAACAACTTTATCTTTAAGTACTTTTTGACTGTTTGAAACTATATATTTTGCTTTATAGTTAATTGTCAATTTTATTCAGAAATATCTATAGGAACTCTTCTTACCCTGTATCTTTGCCTGACTCCAATCAAAATAAGCACGACTACTGTAAGAGCATATGGGATCATTAATACTAGTCTTGAATCCAACTCATATACCCCTTGAAGTCTTATCCCAATAGCATCTCCCAGGCCAAAAAATCCACTAGCTCCAAATGTTCCTAATGGTGTATTGAAACCAAATGAAGATGCAACTAAGCCTATATATCCTTTACCTGCAGACATGCCTTCCGTAAATAAAGTCATATTTTCTAACGATAGGAATGTTCCTCCAATTCCAGCTAGTACGCCGGAAAATATTACTGTTAACCACTTCATTCTTAAAGTGTTAATTCCTGCATCTTCTGCAGCTTCTGGATTCTCACCAGTTGCCCTTATTGCGGTCCCTAATCTTGTCTTGTAGTAAACAAAGTAAAGAAGTATGGCTAAAAAGAAAACTAAATATACAGATGGAGTAAAACCAGAAAATATTAATTCAAATCTTGTATCTTTCAAAAATTCAATTTCAATTGGGTCTATGCCTTGAATAGATGGATCAGAGAAAAATCCCCTACGGTCAAATAATGTTTCTAGTAAATATCTAGTAAACGCTATTGCAAAAATGTTAATGGCCAATCCTGCTAAAACTTCATCTGCTCCAAGATTGAAACTTAATACACCAAAAAGA
>MDSY01125827.1_pt1 | contig 11313 bp, 9 predicted proteins | sample 811131 | NCBI WGS metagenome assembly MDSY01 (sample SAMN05326643, study PRJNA326480) | marine metagenome | isolation source: seawater | place: Atlantic Ocean: South West | collected 2010
CTTTCTTGCCTCAGACCGGTTCCGAGGTTTCTTTCTTCAGCGCTTTTGGAGTGATGTATTCTGATCCATTAATTGTGGGCCTTGGTACATTATTAGGTGGGCTTATGGGATACTTAGCTCTTATGACACAAGTAGCAATGGGCAAGCCCCAAGCTGGACTGCCACTGCTGAATGGGGGGTCGATACTAGGATATCTGGTGGCCGGATACTTTGCTCTCGGATTAGGTGATCTTTGGCAGGACATCACGTTCTTCTGACGATTTCTCCCGATTCCTTGAAAGTCGATAGTGATGTGCAAGAGGCGATAGTAGTGTTGGATATTACCATGTTCCGTGAGAATGCGGACCAGATTAGAGCGGATCACGACAGGAGAGGGATTCCCCACGATTCGATAGATGAGATAATCCGACTGGATCAAGAATGGCGGAAGGCCCAGTTTGATGCGGACCAAATAAGGAGGGAGAGGAATACGGCTGCGAAAGGCATTGCAGAGGCGAAGAGATCTGGGGATTCATCCAGAGCTGAGGAGATTCTCTTAGAAGTCTCAAATCTAGGAGAAAAGATTGCGAAACTCAGCTCGATTGCCGAAGATTGCCTTCGTAAGAGAGATAGCCTAAGGATGAAGGTACCGAACATACTACACCCTGATGTTCCGATTGGCGAAGATGACCAGAAGAATACTCTCCACAGTCTACATGGAGAGAAGACTGAGCATGACTTCGAAGCTAGGAATCATAACGATTTAATCGAGATGAACGGATGGGTCGATCAGGCCCGAGGAGCAAAAATAACAGGTAGCAGATTCTACTTTATCCAAGGAGATTTGGCACGATTGGAAATGGCGCTTCAACAGTACTCTGCCGACTTCTTGATGGATAGGGGCTACACCCTTGTACAACCTCCGCTGATGATGAACAGAGAGGCGTATGAGGGAGTGACGGATTTATCTGACTTTGAGACCGTTATGTACGGTATCGAGCCGGATGGCTACTATCTCATTGCGACCAGCGAACATCCGTTGACGGCAATGAGGATGGATGAGGTAATAGAGCCAAGCGAGCTACCGGTCAAGTTAGTTGGGGTTTCTCCCTGTTTCCGAAGAGAGGTTGGTGCTCATGGACTGTCAGACAGGGGTATTTGGAGAGTTCATCAGTTCACGAAAATTGAGCAGATAGTTATCTGCCATCCTGATGATTCATGGGAGCACCATGAGGAATTACTGCAGAATGCCGTGGATCTCTGGGATAGTTTAGGCTTGCATTACAGGGTGGTCAACATCTGTACAGGAGACATGGGGACTGTCGCGGCGAAGAAATATGATCTTGAGGCTTGGCTACCGGGTGCGGGATCCTACAAAGAGGTTGTTTCATGCTCCAACTGTACCGACTATCAGGCTAACAGACTCAGGATGAGATATAGGACAAAAGAGGGGAATGAATCCGTCCATACACTGAATTCGACAGCAGTGGCGACGAGCAGGGCATTAGTCGCCATAATGGAGCAGAATCAGCTTGAGGACGGCAGGGTCAGAGTCCCGGAGGTCCTCAGACCTTACATGGGCGACAAGCAAATACTTGAGAGTTTGAAATAGGGTGATTTTTCATCTGGTTGAAACTGATACTTCAATCCATTTCGAAGTAGGAGTATTGCTACCATTTGCGGTACTTTCTAGTGGGACAAGAACGTTCGCCTCAGGGAAGTAAGAGCAGAGGTTCCCTCTGGGGATGTCATATGGCACGACCTTCCACCTCTCTGAGTGTATTTCTCTTCCCTCCCAGTGACTCGTCAGATCAACTTCCTGACCTGCCGACGCACCCATATCCTTCATGTCATCTTTGTTCATCATTACTACTCTCCTGGCGTTGTAAATCCCTCTGTACCTATCATCCATACCATAGATCGTGGTATTGTACTGGTCGTGGCTTCTTACGGTCATTAGGATAAACCTTCCATCCTCCAAAGACCTTTCTGGAAGATTGTGACAAAAGAAATGTGCTTTTCCAGAGGAAGTATTCCAGTTTGGACCATCTCTGGGCCCATTAGGAAGGTAGAAACCCCCTTTGGCGCGCACTCTAGTATTGTAATCCTCGAATCCGGGTATGCATCTTGAAATCAGGTCCCTAGTATTCCCATGGTCGCCATACAGATTCCAATCCATGGGTCCTTCCGGATACAGCTCTTTGCCTATCCTGGAGATTATTTCCGGCTCTGAAAGTAGGTTCTTAGACGCGGGTTTCAAGGAGCCTTCGCTTGAGTGTACCAGGCCCATGGAATTTTCTACAGACACGAATCCAGCGGGATCTATCTCAGTCCTCCCGAGGCAGGGAAGGATCAAGGCTTCCTTCCCAGTAATCAAATGAGACCTGTTGAGCTTGGTTGAGATTTGCACTGTCAAGTCAATGTTGGAAATCGCCTTGGCGACTCTCTCTGTATCCGACATCGCTGATACTAGATTCCCACCTAATGCCATGAATGTCCTCACCCTTCCTTGTAGTGCCGCATGGATGAACTCCACGACATCGTACCCCTTTTTCCTAGGCATATTAATCCCGGTCTCACTTTCGCAGGATGAGATAAAATCCTCAGTCGGGTGATGGTTAACTCCGACTGTCCTATCTCCTTGGACATTGGAGTGCCCCCTGACAGGACAGGCTCCCGCGCCCGGCTTGCCAAAATGACCCCCTGCGAGAAGGAGGTTTGATACCTCTTGAATTACAGCTACGCTGTTCTCATGCTGTGTCAGCCCCATGGCCCAACAGACAATCATTCTCTCCGATTTGGCTATTGCATTACCGGTCTTCTCAATTCTGTCCCGGGAGATCCCCGACTGTTCGACAATTTTCTCCCAGTCTGTAGATTCTATATGCTTCTTCCAATCTTCGAAACCCAGGGTATTCGCAGAGATGAAGTCTAAATCGGCTCCTCCCTGTGAGAGGATTGTCTTGGCAAATCCCTGAAGGAGAGCTGCGTCTCCACCGATTCGCACCGGCAGATGCTCATCCGCAATCTGAACCCCTCTTCCAATTAGGTGCAAAGGATTCTGAGGATGTTTGAATCTCTTCATTGCAGTCTCTTCCAATGGATTGATACTGACAACAGATCCTCCATTCTCCTTGCATGCGGCTAGTGCAGTTAGCATCCGTGGATGGTTAGTTCCAGGGTTTTGCCCTATTACCAAAATTAGATCTGCTTTTTCAAAACATGACAGCTTTACAGTTCCCTTTTCGATCCCGATGGATTCTGATAAGGCGACACCACTGGACTCGTGACACATATTACTGCAGTCAGGAAGATTGTTGGTACCGATTTGTCTAGCTAGGACCCCCCAAAGAAAGGCTGCCTCGTTTGAGGCTCTGCCACTGGTGTAGAGTACATTCTCGTCTGGGTCATCAGACCCATTAATTTTAGATGCGATAATCTTGAATGCGCTCCCCCAGTCTATTTCCTCATAGGTATCCTCTCCTTCTTTCAGGAACAGGGGATTTGTTATTCTCCCCATCTTGTCCAGCTCCATATCAGAAAGTTTCGACAGGCTCGTAACAGATATCTCCATCATTTTCTCTGGGGTCACCCTCTTCTTAGTGGCCTCTGTGGCGAATGCCTTTGCACCATTTTCGCAGAATTCAAAACTACTCCTGTGGTCATCTGGATCTGGCCATGCACATCCCGGACAATCATACCCGTCAAACCTATTCACGGCCAACATTGACTGCAATGTTCTCTTCATTCCCGCTTCTTGCAAGCCGATTGAAAATGACTTCTGAACCCCCACTATTCCCGCGGCTGTCTTCTTCGTCTTTCCGATTCGAAGCCTTTCCTCTTTTATTGGAGGCTGGGCGCACGGTTCGCGGGACACGGTACCACGTGTCCGCAATAGTTCAAATCGGTTGGCATCAAGCAACTTTGGCACCATTGGTTTCGTTATCTTTGGTCATATTTCGCCTGATGAGGAGTAATGCGACCAATGTAGTGAAAGAAATCGCCAATATGGGAAATAATAGGGCGATTATAGTAAGGGCAACACTGGCAATATTCTCGCTTGTGGCTACCAGGGGATTAGCAGTTCCAAGAGTGAAGGTTGAGCTGATTCCTCTTGCCGCGACTGTGGCTGTCTGAATTGTCGCTGACATCCCTCCTCCTGCAACGATCGCTATTGCCCACTGAATTACTGGCTCGCTCCCCTCCAGTGAGATTGCAGTCATCCCGACTCCCGCTATTACTGCTGCCGGAGTAGCGATGGTGTCAAGCAGATTATCAATAAATGGAACATAATACGCGGCAAACTCAGCGAGCATGGCTATTCCAAGCAGAATGATGGCAGGAGTAGTGGTGAAAAATTCAAAATTAGTGCCAATAAGATCTATGTCGACGATTCCTGACCTAACTGATAGTGCCATAAGAAATGGAGGCAGGAAAACGCGAAAGCCGGAAGCCGCCGCCAAACTAATCCCCATGAATGCCGCAATAGCCAGAGTGAAGCCTTCCATGGTGCTTCGATGTAGCCTTCCCGTATTAATGCAGACCCGAAATAAGCATTAAGGCAAAATTAAGCTAATCTCCTAACTCGACCAAAGTTGCACCCATGTCTACTCTATCTCCTTGGTTGAAATTCACGGAAATGACCTCCCCTGACTTTGGAGCCACTATCCTGTGCTCCATCTTCATCGCCTCCATAGTCATAAGAGGCTGCCCCTCTCTAACTCTCTGTCCTTCTTTGACCATGACTTCTAGTATGGTTCCAGGCATAGGTGCTGAGAGGCCCCCAGCAGATTCTGATGTCTTCCCCCCTTTCTCAACCTCGTTGACAACATATACCTCTCCTTCCAGATGAATCCACCATTTGCCTTCTATTTTTTTCACGTGGGCAGGTCTTGTTCCACTTTCGGTCTCCAGACTAATAGTAGAGTTTTTTCCAATCTTTGAAATTCTAATCTCCGGAAATTCATGAGTATTTCCGTTAACTGTAACGGATGAAATGGTAACCTTTCCCTCTCTTTCAGTCAGATCAACAGAGAATTTGTCCTCTAAATCAGCAATCTCCCACTCCATGTAACCACCTATGGAAGTCTCCTAGACAATGTCTTGAAGGGGTCTCCAGAATGACCAGAATGATCTCCTTCATCTGAGCTTGAGAGAATGTTTGCTGATTTATCGAGGCCCAATCTCTTGGCTGATGCTGCGATAGACACAATAATTTTTGGATTGGAGTAATTAGGATCGAATTCCTCTATCGGAGTACTATCCAAGAAGTCAGTTGTTATGCTTCCTGAAGTGAAAGAAGGATGTAACAGTGCATTTCTCAGGAATCCTATGTTGGTAGTTACTCCAAGAGCGACGAATGATGATAATGCATTATCCATTCTTCTAATCGCGGATTTTCTGTCCGATGCATGCACAATCAACTTTGCGAGCATGGGGTCGAAATCAACGGTTACTTGGTCTCCTTGCCTGACTCCAGAGTCCATTCTGATTCCAGGACCACTTGGAGGTATCCAGACCCCTAAGGTACCAACTGAGGGAAGAAAGCCTTTCTTAGCATCCTCCGCGTATATTCTAGCCTCAATTGAATGGCCATTTATGCCTACGGAATCCTGGGAAATTCCCAATTTAATGCCTGATGCTATCTCAAGTTGTTTCTGGACTAAGTCAACACCGGTAATCATCTCAGTCACTGGATGTTCTACTTGCAGTCTTGTATTCATTTCCAAGAAAAAATACTGCCCATTTGGAGAAAGGAGTAACTCCACAGTTCCAGCCCCAACATAATCAACAGCCTTTGCTGCCAGAACTGCAGATTCACCCATCGCCTTCCTCAGATCGTTAGATACTGCTGTTGATGGTGCTTCTTCAATTACCTTCTGATGCCTCCTCTGTAGGGAGCAGTCCCTCTCATTTAGGTGGATGCAGTTCCCATGTTTATCAGCTAGAACCTGTATCTCTATGTGCCTTGCTCCTGTGAGTAATCTCTCTACATATACTGTTCCGTCCCCGAATGCCGCAGAGGCTTCTCTTGCTGCAGCCTCATACTCCGTCCTGAGCATTTTCGGCTCGTGAACCACTCTCATTCCCTTCCCCCCACCGCCTGCACTGGCTTTCAAGAGCAGTGGATAGCCGACCCTGGCAGCGGCGGAGGCCAATGCCCCCATGTGATCGCTTCCTTCTGGAATCGCTATTTCATCCCCTGGGATTACGGGCACTCCTGACTCTATCATTCTAGATCTAGCCGATATTTTATCGCCCATTGTTTCTATGGCCTCGGGCGAAGGCCCTACCCAAACAATTCCTGCGTTGGCGACATCTCGAGCAAAATCTGCTCTTTCAGAGAGGAATCCGTATCCTGGATGAATGGCTTGGGCGCCTGATGATTTTGCTGCCAATATTATGGCCTCGGAATTGAGATAATTTTCAGTTAGAGAATTACCGGGTAGGTTCACTGCATCATCTGCAATTTCCACATGCAGGGCATTACTGTCGGGATCTGAATAGACTGCAATTGACCTGAGTCCGGCTTCCTTGACGGCCTTTATCACCCTGACTGCAATCTCACCCCTGTTGGCAACAAGTACGGATGAGAATGGTGTCGGCGCTCCCTTCATCCATTCAGGAAACATGACTAACACTCTCAAGCTACTTCGGAGACCAATTAGGAGGTCTTCTCTCCAAGAAGGCTGAAAGGCCCTCTTGACCTTCCTCGGACTCTCTCATCTCGCTTGTCTTCTCCAGAGTCCACCTTCTCAATTCTTCATCTGAACCAGTCCATCTGTCGAATAGCAAGGTCAGTTTCTTTGCCTCATGAACAGCCATTGGGCCACTAGTCAGGAGATTTTCTATGACCTCTCTGCAAGATTCTTCAAAATTATTCTTATCCTCCACTATTTCATTTACCAGTCCAATCCTCAAAGCCTCCTCTGAAGAAATCCTGCTAGCGATCATTGAGAGTCTCCTGAACTCGGAGCTACCTATTTTTCTGTATACGTAAGGACCAATTACGGCAGGGAGTATACCTAGTTTACCCTCTGAGAGAGCTATTCTTGTACCCGGTTCAGCTATTACATGATCAGCACATGAAACCAGACCTGCGCCTCCTCCGAGAGCCACACCCTGAGCGCAACATATAGTGAAACAAGGATGTGACCAGAGTGAGTTGAAGAGTGTATCGAGTCTTTTGGAATCAGCTCTGTTCTCCTCTGGACTTGCCGCACCAGCATCTCTCATCATATTGACATCCGCACCAGCACAGAAATGCTTGCCCTCGGACTTTAGAACTAATGCTCTGAAATAAGCCATATCGTCTCTGTCGTTCAAAGTCCCGTTCATTGCAGCGGACCTTGAGGAGGTCCAAGCAATCAAATCTATCAACTCAGAAATCAGCTGTGCATTCATCGCATTGAATACTTCGCTTCTGGAGATGGTTATAATGGCTACAGGCCCCTCTATCTCCAGACGGCACAGCTCAGTTGTCGGGACTTTGTCGCTAACTAAATTTTCCATGATTTCACATCCTGAATACTCCATACCTATTTTCTGGCATCTTAGCATTTAGAGAGGATGAGATACAAAGTCCTAAGATATCTCTAGTATCTCTTGGATCAATCACCCCATCATCCCATAATCTGGCAGTGGAGTAGTATGGGTTGCTCTCCCTCTCGTACTTTTCTCTTATCGCATCTGGATCGGAATTCCCTACAGTCGAAAGAACGCTCGCTGCTTGCTCCCCCCCCATCACAGATATTCTAGCATTCGGCCACATGAAGAGGAATCTGGGATCGTATGCTCTACCACACATTCCATAGTTTCCGGCTCCATGGGAGCCGCCTATGATAACTGTGAACTTGGGAACTGGTACGCAAGAGACTGCAGTAACGAGTTTGGCTCCATCTTTGGCTATTCCTCCTGCTTCTGCATCTCTTCCAACCATGAATCCCATGATATTCTGCAGGAAGACTAGAGGAATCCCTCTTTGACCGCAGAGTTCCACAAAATGTGCTCCCTTTAACGAGGACTCTGAAAACAATATGCCATTGTTTGCCACTATACCAACAGGGTACCCGTGTATCCTTGCAAAACCACACACCAAGGAAGTACCATACCTCTCCTTGAATTCGTGAAATCTGCTACCATCTACAATCCTTGAGATAACCTCCCTGACATCATATGGAGTCCTGTTATCACTGGGAACAATTCCCAGTAACTCTTCTGGGTCATGATATGGGTCCTCTGGGTCCTCGGTATCAAGTCTAATTTTCTTTCCAACATTGAGATTCTCGACTATGTCTCTGACGGTCTGGAGAGCCTCCGTCTCATCCTCTGCAAAGTGATCTGCAACTCCTGATTCCCGGGTATGCAAATCCGCTCCTCCAAGATTCTCAGCACTGACCTCTTCCCCTGTCGCAGCTTTCACCAGTGGTGGTCCTGCAAGGAAGATTGTTCCATTGCCTTTTACTATAATCGATTCATCACTCATTGCTGGGATGTACGCACCGCCCGCAGTACATGATCCCAACACAGCGGCAACTTGGGGTATTCCCTTACTTGACAAAATCGCCTGATTCCTAAATATTCTACCAAAATGTCCTTTGTCAGGGAAGACCTGATCTTGTAGAGGAAGGAAGGCCCCTCCTGAGTCTACAAGGTATATACAGGGGAGATTGTTATCCTCCGCAACCTCTTGGGCCCTAATGTGTTTCTTAACGGTCATAGGATAGTAAGACCCGCCCTTTACGGTGGCATCGTTGGCCACAAAGACGCACTCTTTCCCATGGACAAGTCCTATCCCGGTCACTATTCCTGCTGAGTGGGCTTTGCCATCATACATTTCAAACGCCGCCAAAGTAGACAACTCGATGAAAGGAGACCCCGGATCACAAATTTCTGATATTCTGTCCCTAGGCATTCCCTTCCCTCTGGCCTCATGCCTCTCGACATATTTTGCACCGCCCCCATTTCTCGCGGTATCTACTCTTTGCCTGAGTTCCTCGATTAATGCTGAATTGTGACTCTCCCTGCTGGAGTAATCTTCGCTCGATTTGTCGATTCTCGTTGGCAGCCTATCCATGAGTATCATATCCGTGATGGTGTTTGAGCCTTCAATTGAATGGAAAGTATTCCTCCATTAGTACTTTTACTGGCCGATGACCAGTCTTGCTACCCCTCTCAGTCCTGGAGCCATTCCTACGACTAATATCATTAGGCCCACAAGTAATCTAAGGTGCTGCTGCCTATGCTCAAAGTTTGCGAAGGCGAAGAACCACCAGATAATCAGACCGAGTCCTGCTTTAACTAATGTGAAGCCAAATGTATTACCGAATTCTTCGATGATCCAAGCTGACAGGAGATGCTTCTCCTCGTAGCCGAAGTAGTCAATGCCTATCCATGTCGCAAGTCCGTCCATTATCTGCCCTGATACAGCAAGAAAAACTACCGGATACGCCAACACTGCTTTCTTTCTGTTTTCCTCCATAATCAATTTGTCATCAGAAACCAGGTCTTCATATTCAGATTCTGACATTCCCTCAGGAAGAATTCCTGCGACGAAGCCCTTCTCTGAGAGTATTCTTGAAGACTCTATTCCGGAAGAGAACATGATATAGCATATCAATATGGGAATCCCCAGAACGATGATCAGTGGCCACAGGGTCAGTTTGTCATCTGGAAGAGTTGTGGCAAATGAAACCAAGGCTCCAAAGAATACCAGAACTCCTCCAGAGCCAACCAGATACACAGACCTCTGGACATAAGTGAAATCCGATGTTGATTCCCTGAAGAATATTGGTAGGAAAGTGGCTGATATTCCAATTATGGCGAACATTGTCAAATCCACCTCACTACCCACCTCGCTCACGGAGATTGAATGCCCGTAAATCAAGAACTGTGAGAATATTGCAATCATCGAGAGGCTTTCGAGAATTCTATTCTTCTCCCTTTCACTTACTCCTGTGCCGTAGTTCCGAACATGATAGCCTATGGAGCCGGCAATTATCACCCAAAGAGCAGTCTGGAAATGAATACTTGGACTTACGAATAGAGGGGCCATTGCGACATCAAATAGATCCGCATCTTCAACCACCTCCCCTAGAGCCGCCCAGAAGACGTATGGCAGCAGGGCCAGTATTGTAGCCTCGCTGGAATCTATATTCAGGATTCTCAACCATGCACTTAGCGCGGCGACAAAAAGCGCGAGGACTACCGCGTAGGTGATTGTGTTAGTCTCATTGTACCCCGCATCGCCTCCTGATTCGTCAAGGATAGGGTCAACATAATACTCAGTAACGAAATCTGTCAGTGGATTGGAGATATCGAGAATATTTAGGGAAAGTGCCGAAAGTAGGATGGCTGTGATAGCAGTAAGTGCATATATCGACCATTTCTCATAGTCGTAAAGCACATAACCGGTGTCATTCATATGCCTACGAAGAGGTCCATGTCTTAGGAATGGCGGAAGAATTCACTCTTCCTCGTAGATGATTTCCTCATCTTCGGCAAGTTTCAACATTTCATCGATGGCCCCTTTATCTTCAGGATTTATTTGACTGTCCTTGAGTCTCCTTTCTCTTCTTCTTCGGGCGGCTGATAGTCCCGGGACAAGTGAGTCAAATGGAGACTCTTCGTTCCTTCTTTCCTCGTAGCTCTCTAAGCTCCTGGAACGGATTCTTTGCCTCTTCCTGTCCTTCTCAAGTCCGTGGAGTACACTACCGTGCTCGGCACCCCTCAATATCGACTCTATAGCTGGGTTGGCTACCTCAAGTCCCATCTCATCGCCAATAACGATTACTGATGAGCCATAAATTGCAATTTCAGTTCCAGAGAGCTCCTCAATACGGCTCCTAATCAGGCCATTGCGACCAATCAACCTGCTCCTCATTCTTCTTACTTGGTTTGGTTGTCTCCCGACCCACTCCCTAATATCATACATACGAAGATTTATTTCGTCGTCGAGTAAGTTAACCGCTCTTTGGGGGGATAGTCCCCTTCCTATTGCAAGAATGACATCTGGTGTCTTCATTTTTCTTACAGGATCTACGTCTGAATCAGACCAGTCTACAGATACTTCCCCAGACCTGGAGTCGATATCCAATTTTCCACCGCAGGCTTCTTCTATCATCTTCCTAGTTGAACCACCCTTGCCAATCAGTACCGCGATGCGGTCCTTGGGTATACGCGCTATGGGCTCCACGGAGATTTCCAGTGGGCGCCTCTCTTTAATCCACGCCCGGGAGAGATTCCAAATCTGGTACTGGTTCCTCCAGTACCCTAAGGATAGAATCTGCTAATTCGACCTCGTATCCCTGTTTATTTATCCAATGAACCAACCTA
>MDSY01007140.1_pt1 | contig 11311 bp, 5 predicted proteins | sample 811131 | NCBI WGS metagenome assembly MDSY01 (sample SAMN05326643, study PRJNA326480) | marine metagenome | isolation source: seawater | place: Atlantic Ocean: South West | collected 2010
CGGCGTCGGCGTCGGCGCCGCCTTCGTTGTTTGCAGCTGGATCGCCGCCTACGGCTAGTCCGACAATACTCGCATTGAGTACGCTCATCATCTCTGATCTTGCGACACTCGCATGAAGCACGCACACACGGAGCGCAGCCAGCGGCACCATCATCGGCCGCCTACACATGAGTTCGCACAGCTTCTGCTGCCACGCGCCTGTGGCATACCCCCGCTCATGCTGCGGGAGCGCGAGCGTATGCGGCGGCAATGCGCCAAAGTAGGCGAGCAGCTGTAAGGAGCGTGCTTCGGCGGCCGCAGGCGCCATCCTCGTACCGCCGCCGCTCCCGCCGCCGCTCCCGCCGCCGCTCCCGCCGCCGCTCCTCCCACTCCCATTCCAAGCACTATTCCCTCCACCGATTCCGTCGAGCTCAATCCGCCGCCCGCCCACGCGAGCGAGGGCATCGAGTGGCATACCGTCACGGTGTAGCGTGACCACATGCGAGGCGTTCACCAGGGCGAGCACGTCGGAGAGGAGCTGCGCGCCTAATCCGCTCACCCAGCCGCACGTGTTGATGATCAGCGGCAACTGAGTGAGCCGCTCCGAATAGATGGCGAACATCCGCTGGACGCTGCGCACAAAGAGGAGAGGATCAGGCTCTGGAGAGACTGCGCCGACAAAGCAGCTCGCCTCGCACGCTCGCACGTGCGTGTGCGGCGGCCCAAAGACGGGCGCGCTCACACGGTGCAGCGCAACGAGACCAGGAGCAGAGAACTCGGACTGGCCGAGATCACTCTCGAGATAGGCAATCTCGCCGATTGCGTCTTCCGTCGGGTCGGCCGTCCGAGCGGCGTCCGCTCTTCGATCGAGGAGCCGGTTGATGAGGAGCCTCGCGAACGAAGACTTGCCAACGTTGCGCGCGCCGCAGAGGACGATCACCGGCGGCGTGCTGCGAGAGGCCTCAGCGGAGCCCACAGCGCTGCTCAGCTCATCGCACGCATGCTCCCATTCGATGGGGGCGAGTGCACCGAGCCGGCGGGGTGAGGGCTCGCAAGGAATCATCGAGAGACCAAGCCGATCGCGGAGCACGGCTCCCATGACGCTCGTCGCCAAGGTGCATGAGTCGGCTGCCTCGGATTGATTTAGAATCCCTAGCTCGCCCGCGATCGCATGCTCGTCTAGCCCCCCCTGTTCGCCTACCTCCCCTTGTTCGTCTGCGACCGCTTGCTCGTCTAGCCCCCGTTCCATGAGGAGTCCCCCTTCTAGTAGACCTCCCCCCGTGTCTTCCGATGGCAGGGTGTCTTCGGGCAGGGCTTCCTTAGGCAGGGCTTCGTCAGGCGGGGTTTCGTCAGGCGGGGTTTCGTCAGATAGGTTTCCGTCAGGCGGGATTTCGTCTGCCTCGCCTTCCGATACGTCGAGGAGGTGGGCATCGAGCGGTTCGTCAAAGCGCTCATCACCAGCGTGCGCATCATCCTCATCCATCACCTCAGTGGCCCTCTCCCTTCCCGCCCGATCGCCGCCGGGCGCCGTTGTGAGCGGGTCGGCACTAAAGTACTCATCTGTCGTGGAGGGCGCGTCGAGGGGGGGTCTATTGGGGGCGCCGCGGAGAAGGAGGGTGGCGCCGCTCGACACGGCGGAGGAGACGTCGAGTACCAATGGAAGCCCACCTGCTGGTGAGCTCACACAGTGCCATGTGTCCGAGGCCTCCACTCGGTACCCGAGAATAAGGATCGAGCCACTGAGTACCCGGAGAGAAGCACTTCCGAGGAAGGGTAGGCTCTCCATGGGGCCGAGGCGGAGGTGGACGGCGCGCTCGGGCTCGAGCCAGCGGCAGGCTTCCTCATTGGCACCAGCAGCCGCCACGTCCTTGGCAGTGGGAGCGCCCGAGGCGGCAGAGGCAGCAGCGGCAGAGGCAGCAGCAGCAGGTGAAGAGGCCGCAGGAGCAGCGGCTGGCTGTGGCGCCTCCGTGGTGGACTTGGGCTTGGCGGCTTTGGCCTTAGCGGGCTTCTTCTCGCTCGCAGCTCTCTTCGAGGCGCCGTGCGTCCCAGCATCCGCCGCCGCGCGCTTGGAAGACTTGGGCATGCGTCCAGTCCAACTTGCTTAGGTTCCTGTAGTTAGTTAGGTTCTAAAAAGATCAAGATGAAGATGAGTTTTAATAAGGAACACAGAGGTGTCTGAGCTTCGAGGTTCCTACCATGGTGCCTACCCCTCACGCAGCTATAGAGATACCGATACAAGAGATACTGACAGAGTGATGGACTCTACATAGATGACTGCTCAGTCTCTCACATTTGTGTTGAGCTCAGTTGACGAGCTCTGCACACTTGACAGTCTCACACTTGACCTCACACTTGACCCCACCCTGAAGCCTACCCTTGACTGGAGTCGTGACCGCACCCTCCTCAGCCTTGACCCCTCCCTCCTCCTTGGGCACCTCCTCCTTGGTCACCCCCTCCAGCGCCCTGCACGCCTTCCTGAGCTCCTTGACATCATTCTTATACACTTTGCCGTGCTTGACAAGCAGCACGTGCAGCGCATGCTTGATCACCGCCGGCACGCGCGCGTTCAGATGCTCGTACGTTTCGTCGCGCCCAAACGATTTGGGGACCCATCCGAGTGCGAGCGCAATCTTCCACACATGGGTGTCCACGGGAAAGTCGGGACGCTTGAGAGTAAACATGAGGACGCAGCTCGCGGTCTTGGCACCGACGCCTTTGAATCGAAGCATCTCCGCTTTGGCCTCCTCATCAGAGAGGCCATGCAAATACTCGAGAGTGCATTCGCCGCGCTCCGCAACGAGAGACTCCAGAATCGCTTGAACGCGCGCAGTCTTGATGTCGGCGAGGCCGCCCGAGCGGATGGCGGCGGCAACATCCGCTGGGGCTGCGAGGCGCACCTCTTCCCACGTTGGGAACCCTTCCTTGAGCGCCGCGAAGGCGCGGTGCGAGTTGACGTCCGTCGTGTTCTGAGAGAGGAAGATCCGGTGGGGTATGGAGAAAAGATGCAAATTGTGACATGTGTCAAAATCTCGTGGGGGTGTGAGGTTTGATTTTGCCTGAGAGAGAATCGTACCGACGAGAGAATCGAGGACCGATTTGCGGCTGCCGCAGCCGCCATTGGATGGGGTGGTGCGCTCGGCGGCGAGCTTCTCGAGCACCTCTGGGTGCAGCGTCGCCAGCGCGTCGTGCACCAGATGACACTCGGCCTCGGTGGGCCGCTGCAGCGCCGACGGCTGCGCCGCAGCCGCAGCGGCCGACGGCGGCGAGGGCGACGATTTGACCGCCGCTTTGCGCTGGCGCTTGTGGCATGTCTGCGGCTCGGCAGGAGTCTCCGCCTTGACCTTGGTGCTCTCAGACTTCACCTTGGGAGCCCTCATGATGCGTGGACGGCAAGCGCGCACTTTGCAGATTCGATTCGGCAATCGCAGTCGGCGATCGCAGTGTTTCGAATTCATTGTTTTAGGATTGGCACAACTTCTCATCGTACGAAGCGAGACGAAAATCGGCCGTTGAGCTTGAGATGGGTGCCGACGACGCGCCGCGGCCGGTCACTGTGATCGAGTGGAGTCCGCACATGGCCGCACCCACGACCGAGCCTCTTGCCAGCCCTCCCACTGCCGACGCTCTCACGGCTGACGCGGTCACGGCTGACGCGCTCACGGCTGAAGAGAAGAAGGCGGCGACGAATCGCAAGAAGCGCGAGAAGGCCAAGGCAAGGAAGAAGACTGCTGCAGGGCTCGTGGATGGCGCGGGAGTCGATGCGGCAAGATTCGATCCTGAAGGAGCCGATGCTGCCGGAGTCGATGCGGCGAGAGTCGATCCTGAAGGAGCCGATGCTGCCGGAGTCGATGCTGCGGGAGCCGATGCTGTGGGAGTCGATGCTGCCGGAGCCGATTCGAGATTGACTCCACGGCCACCTCTCACGCCCGGCATCTCAATCGAGCGTCGGTCGGCGGGAGAGGGCAGGGGCCACGGAATGTTCATGAGGAGGACCGCGCAGCCTGGCGACGAGCTCGCTACTGCCATCCCGGCACTCGTCGCTATCTTCGACGAAGCCGCCGCCAGCGTTTGCGGGTTTTGTCTCGAGGCGCCAGCCGGAGAGAGAGATCGCGCGCAAAAGGACGCGCTCGCCTCCGCCATCGAGACGTTCGAGAGCGGCGGCGACCGCGCGGCCGCCGCCGCCGCCGCATCTGCCGCCGCATCTGCCGCCGCATCTGCCGCCGCATCCACACCGCGCACATCGCGCGCCGGGCTCACTCTCTGTGCGGCGTGCGAACGCATCTCCTTTTGCGCCGGCTGTATGGCGAGAGGGCGCCACCTGTGGCATGCTCACGAGTGCGAGGCATTCCGCAGCTTGCCGGATGGGTGCAAGAAGGGCGACACCTCAATCATAAGGATGCTCTTACGGTACCGGCTCAGTAGTGAGATCGGCGAATGGTCAGCTGAGAAGGAGCCCGTGGCGGATCTCTCAATGCTCCAGCGCAACAAGTGCGAGATCCCACCCTCCCAGCTCAAGGCGCTCGCGGCGGCGACGGGGGTGACGAGAGAGCAAGTGGCGGCGCTCATACTTGCGATCCGCACGAATGCCTCCGAGGTCTTCAGAGGTGGACGAAAAGTGGGATGTGCCCTCTCAGCCCTCATGGCCGCACACAATCACGCGTGTGCTCCGAATGCGGCCGCGCGCATCGGTGAGAATGGACGGCTGCAGATTCGCGCACTCAAGGCTTTGGCCATGGGCGACGAGGCGCTCATTTCGTATGTGGACACCGCGCTGCCGATCGCGCAGCGGGCGCGCATCCTCTCCGAGCATTACGGATTCGACTGCAAGTGCACACGCTGCGGTGAAGAGAAGCGCGCAGCGCTGCGCGCGCGACTCAAGAAGCGGTGATCGGGGAGGCACGCTGATTCATAGGTGTAGATATCGATCATGAGACACGCGAGAATGTGGCACATGCAGATGCTAAAGAGCTACACCTCTATAGACATTGCACATTCACATTTGACATTATATCCGCGAGTCACGACGTAATGGTAATGATTTCATGTATTCCATATTGATATTCATATTTCGATATTCCGATAATATTGGATATATAATATACTTAAGTAAAAATACGAATAATACAACTGTGTTCAGACTGTGAATATCAATATGAATATGCATATATGATATAGAATCTAGATGTATAGATTTAGATATATAGATATATGATATATATCCGACGTACACAGGCGGGTAGTCCCAGGGACACAAACTGAAACTAGTCAGGGGAAGGCGGAGGGGAGGTGGAAGGAACACAGGTAGCCCTGCCAGAGTACCGTATTATACGTGTAGTGCCGAGTAGCATTACCACTACTAATACTATAAAAAAAACCCTGTTATTATTATATAATTATAATCTAGATATACTATATTTATATAGATGAAGATATAGGCGTACTCGTACATATTTATACATCAACATTAGAGCGAGATATATATATATATATAAGTGACCACAAAGGGGAATACGACGTGCAGCACAGCACACACATATATATATAATCAATAATGCTGCAGCGATATACATATACGGATACGTACATCCTGGAGAGGATGATGCCATCATGGCGCGGACACTCGACATCTCGAATGGCTCCAACCAGTACAAGTAGGTGTTCATCTATATACATATGGAGCTAGTAGGGCTCACTCGATCTCAGCGAATTAATCTCAGCTAGGCCTCGTCGCGCGTCGAGCGGGCGATCTGCTCATCTCGATCCGGTTGAGGAAGAAGACGAGCGAGTCGTCTTGCGTGAGGAAGCGTAGCGGGATGCCCACTTCCATGAGGGCGGCGCCATGCATGCACACTTTGTGCGCGCCGAGCTGATAGATCGGCGCGGGCGTCTGCACCACCTCGAGCGTGCCCGACTTTTGCATGCGGTTGTTTGGAAGGGGTTCGCTCACTTGATACTGCGCCGCAGGGTCGAGTCCTCGAAGGAGCAGCCGTGGCACGAGGTTGGACCAGAAAGTGGACGACATGTTGAATGCGAAGACGACCGCCTTGGTCGCCGTTGGTCCGAGCACGTACATCCACGCGCAGTAGGGCACTCGGAAGGGGTCCCAGAGGCGGTAGAGGTCGCCGTCGCGGACGACTGGCGAGACGAGCTTGTGGGCGGCCACCTGGCGCCGGTAGATTGCATGGTCTGCCTTTGGAACGGAGCGCAGGTCGAGCTCGTAGCCGAAGGTGCCGCACATCGCGACGAGCGCGCGCGTGCGCTTGCGCGTCACGCCCTGCGTGATGTGGTTGGGCACGGTGGAGAAGTGTGCGCCGATCGAGAGCGCGGGGAAGATCATGCTGCTGCCGTGCTGTATCTTGATGCGCATGAGCGCGTCCGTATTGTCCGAGCACCAGACCTGAGGGCAAAAGTAGAGGATGCCCAGGTCGAAGCGCCCGCCGCCTCCCGAGCACGCCTCGAAGCGGATGTTCGGGAACTCGGTGACGAAGCGCTCATGGAGCGCGTACACGCCCATCGTATACCTGTGCATCACCTCTCCCTGCCGGTGCGACGCGAGCGCCTGCGAGAATGCCTCGGTGAGATGCCTGTTCATGTCCCACTTGACGTAGCCAATGTTGGCGCTGCGCAGCGTCGCCGCGATCATCTCGAAGATGTGCTCGCGCACCTCGGCGCGTGAGAGATCGAGGACGAGCTGATTCCTCCCCTCGTGCATCGCGCGGCCGGGCAGGTGGAGCGCCCAGTCGGGATGCTCCGCGTAGAGCTTCGAGTTGGTGCTCACCATCTCTGGCTCTATCCAGAGGCCGAGCATGATGCCCTCGGCGTTCACCTCGCGTGCGAGCCCACGGATGCCAAAGGGGAACTTTTGAGGGTTGGCGACCCAATCGCCGAGACTCGAGGTGGCATCGTCGCGCTGGCCGAACCACCCATCATCGAGCACAATCATCTCGACATCGAGCCTCGCGGCGGCGCGTGCCATCGCGACGACCGAGTCGTGCGTCACGTTGAAGTACTCGGCCTCCCACGTGTTGACGAGCACGGGCATGGGAACATGCCTCCAGCGCGGCGGGATCACGTGCTCACGCACCAGCCCGTGCAGCGTGCGCGAGAGCCTCCCCATCCCGCCGGCGGAGAAGGCGAGGACAATCTCGGGGGACGAGAAGGACTCGCCGGGCTCGAGGTGCCACGCGAAGCCCTGCGGCTGCAGCCCCATGTTCACCCGCAGCCTTCCGACGTCCACCACCTCCGCCTCGGCGAGAAACGAACCCGAGTAGACGAGTCCGAAGCCGTACGCGTGCCCGCTCTCTTCATCGGGTGGCGCATGCCCCTCGGTGATGGCAAAGAAGGGCGAGTGCTGGTGCGAGGATGTGCCGCGCAAGGAGCCAAACGAGAGGGTGCCCTGCTCGAGCTTGCGGTGCGCCACGTGTCGCTCGCGAGCCCATGAGCCAGAGAGCTGCGTCAGGTGGTAGCTGTGCAGCGGAACATCAAAGTCGACCGTCGCCGACATGAGGCGTTCGAGCTTGACGCGCTGCGCGGGCGCGGACGCGTTGACGACGACGATCCGACGGACGATCACCTCCAGATGGTGCATCGCCGAGTAGTGCACCTCAAGCCTCAACCCGGTATGCGCGTCCACCATGGTGACCACGAGCGTAGTACACGCTGGCGGCGCCACCTCCGCGCCGGAGGCGCCCTCCGCTGGAGCCTTGTGTTCGCGAACCTCTGGCATCGGTCGAGGGAGTGGTTCCTTGCCCTCGACGATCCGATGCTTCTCGTACGTGAGCGGCGAGATGGACGAGCCGTCCGACTCGTACCGCACGCAAAACGTCGGGTGTCGATAATCGCCCGTGCCATAGGCGGAGATCTCCGAAAGGGTCATGTTGGCGCCGTGCTGCTCCGAGTCCATCCCGGACGGCTGCTGGAGGTGATGCGCGAGGAGAGCCCCCGAGAAGCGCTCCGAGAGACCGAACGACTTCTCCGGACCAGTCGGCGACGACGCAGCCTCCAGCCCCGGCGAGCGCTCCCACCCGGGGATGAAGCAGGGCGGCATCGTCGCGTGGCTCTCGGCGACGGCGGAGAGCTTCACGTCTGAGAGCGGCAGGTCGAGTGCGCTCATGTCGATGGAGGAGGTGGGGCTTGGGCTGCAGAGGCCGCCTCCGAATGACGACGCCGAACGGCTCAGCTCGAGAGGCAGCGAGCCCAGACTCTCCGGTAGTATGGGAGGCGATTCGCCGGGCGCGACCTGGGCGGCGGCGGCGGCGGCAGCGGCGGCAGCGGCGGCAGCAGTGCTCCGTTGGAGGAGCGGCTTGGAGAGGTCGGCGGGGACGCTCACGTGCTTCCGTCTCAGCGGTGCGCGGTTCGGCGCGAAGAGCTGGTCGAGCTTGGGTGGCGCGGGCTCCGCCATTGAGTCTTTGCTCTTCACTTTGGATAGCGCAGGCGAGACGAGAAGGTGAAGCCCCCTGCTGCTGCCAAGGTTGGCGGCAAGGTTGGGGGCGCCGCTGGTGGTGCTCGCGGTGGAGAGCCGCTGCGATGGCACGTCCTCCGTCTCCAGCATCGCCGCCGCGCGCAGCTGCAGCTTTGCGTCGTAGAGCTTGTTCATTCCAAGGAGCCTCCACGCCATGTTCTCGAGCCGGCGCTCAAACGTGGAGCCGCGCTGCTTGCGCTCCTTGCTCATGCGCTTGGGTGTGCGCGAAGGGAGCCGAGGCGAATCGACGCTCTCATTCGAACCATTCGCGATCTTCTCCGACTTCTCGCCATCGTCGGCGCCGCGATGAGCCCTCCAGACCTCGTAGAGCGTTAATTCCTCTGCCTCTTTCTCGACCATCCTCAGGGCGGCGTTGTCCTCTTTGGCGGTCTTGGCGCGGCTGCGGGGCTTACTGATTGAGACCGTCGGGTCGAACGGCTGCGCCACATTCGAACGCGTCAGGTAGGAGAGGTCGACATCGACGGGTAGGGCAGGGCCCCAGTAGAGGTGCTCGAGGGCGCCTGTCTCGGCGACGCGGAGGGCGTACATGGAGCGGCCGGCGATGAGCTTGAAGACGAAACCTTCCTCCTCAAAGATCACGTGCTTCGAACCGCGCGACAGGTGCCGCCGCGGCGCCACGGACGCCATCATAGGGCACGCCCCTTCACACGGAGCGAGATATGGACGGTCGATTTTTGTACCGGATTGAGACATAAACATCGAATACCTAGGTCCTAAAAGAACGTCAAACGCAAACGGTGTCCTGTCAACGTTACGTTCGTTGACACTTTTCGATGCGCGCCCGCACCTCGGCGCTGCACGGTGCGTGCGTGCTGATTGGTGTCTACCTCGGGCGGATCTCGATGAGGGGATCGATCTCCAGCGCCGCATCCCACCGTGAGCTTCTCGGACGCGTCTATCCCCTCGCAACGGCGGCTGAGCACTGGCGGACGATACCTTGGGATCGCTACCAGATCATCCTCGTCACGGGTCCTCAGCGTTCGGGCACGACGTGGACCGCGTGCACTCTCGCTGTGTGTGCCAAGTCTCCAACTCTCGCACAATCCGACCATCGCCACGCCCTACACCTCTCTAGTCAGCTTGGAGCTTGCAACGCTTCTAACACACACACACACACTCTCCTGCGCACACACACCTCTGGTGTTTTTCTCTCACTATTTCCCCCAAAAGGGACACCCCATTTGCCCTATATATCACCGGCTTTTCTTTCCCGCGCACACGTTTCGTCGATAGGAATCCCATGGCATGCGTCTCTTCGACGAGCTTCATCCCATATTTGGCGGCAACGACACGCTGCGTGCGATGAAACGCACGTTCGCGTACATTCGCACGAAGGGAGAGCGAGCCGTCATCCAGTCTCCAATGGCGACGCAGATCCTCCATCTTCTGCCGAGATTCCGCGGGCTGCTGGTGGTCTTTCTCGCACGAAACTGCCTCGATGTCTTCCGCTCACAGAATAAGGCGCCGCCGCCCAAACGCGCACAGAATCGCACTCGCGAGTCGCGACACACAGCAGTAGAGCAACCACAACCCCGAGAGCAGCCACAACCCGCTACGGAACACTACTACGGAAGAACACTCACTATAACCAATGACCCACAGCAAAAGAGCCGCCACTGCCGAAGAGCACACACGCGTCTCGCAGCCTCCGGGCGAGGCTGCTATCAAGCATCACGGAGTGTCTCATATCGGTAGATAGCTCACCACTTGGACCCCTTACGCCTTCGCCTCAATCTTGGCAGGTCAAACGCAACGTTGGCGGCTGGACATGCGCTGCTGGGCGCACCAAGGAGCTGCGCAAGTACAGGAGGCGCCGCGAGCTGCATCCATACTTCGACGATCGCGACATGATCTGCAAGGTGAAGCAAGACGTCTGGCTGCGCTATCAGTGGCCTGCGATCCGCAGCTGGGAGGAGGCGCGAGGCGACGAGCTGCGAGGGTTACGGCTAAGCGCGACGATCGAATTCGATTCGTTCCGGGACCATCCGCGCTGGCTTGAGGCTGAGAACCGAACTGGGCTCTCGATCAAGAAGACCAACTGCGAGTCGTGGACGCCCGTGCGCACCAAAAAATCGACGCGCAAGTGGGTAGAGACGGCAGAGGCCATGCTCGCCAAGGACGAGCTCGTTGGAAGTGCAGAAAAAACATAAAAGATCCAAGATGGTCATATATTTTGATAATAAATATTCACATGAACGGGGGAAAGAAAAACACACCCGGGGAAAGACCAGAAGCCATCAGGTTCCTGGGCGCCTAGATCTAAATATATGATAAAACATATTATAATGATTATCAGCATTGATCATTAGAATGTATATGTGTTATTCATATATTATAATTATATCGCGTGCGCACCATAATTTTTCATATATACAATAATATATAATATATTTATATGATATATTTGACTCAATAATATATCAATATGGAATATCAATATATATTTATATTAATATTGTATATCTATATATAATATTAATAAATATATATATAAAAATATGCATATATGAACATCAACATATGCATATTATTATAGGAACCTAATAATATATTTATATATATATATACTATATAGACTTGACTAAGACTAATATTAAATATACTTATTATATTATTTAATTATAAGTATTAGTATACAATAGTCAATACTATAGTATAAGTATAATAGGTTCCTAATAGTAATACTTTAACGTCTTATATAATAATAATAAAAGTTAAAGTCCAAAGTGGTCGTGCTCTTAATCTTAATGGTGATAGTCGAGACATGAACGAAGACACAAGCCTGGAGTTTTGAGTGCAAAGATGTGTTGCGATGGACGCAACATGACGTTTTGAATGCAAAGATGTGTA
>MDSY01007044.1_pt1 | contig 11310 bp, 19 predicted proteins | sample 811131 | NCBI WGS metagenome assembly MDSY01 (sample SAMN05326643, study PRJNA326480) | marine metagenome | isolation source: seawater | place: Atlantic Ocean: South West | collected 2010
TAATGGAAATCCAATATTCTTTAATTGTGAAGAGTTTGATTTCGATAACGGAGATTGTGATGCACTTGGAAGAACAACACAAACAAGGACATATCCAAATGGAAAAATTCCAGTCAACTAATCTCTTTAGTGGAGAGTAAAATGGTTGAAACTGTTTCGGTGTTAACTTTAATAGTTGCACTAATTAACTTTGGGTGGTCTCTATATAACTTCAGAAGTATTGAAGATATAAAGAGTAGAATGGATAGAGAAAGATTTTGTCGTTATCCAGATACTAATGTTAGAGATATATTAATTGATTATGAATTGGAAAAAGCTAAAAAACTTGATAAAGCAATTCACGATGTGGAGGATGAACTTGAAAGAAAAAAACAAACCGATTGATGAGATACCCTATGGGGGAGACGGACTTCCTGATTGGATGCAGTTTAGTATCACATTAGGAATGTTTGGTATGCTGGTTTGGGTGTTATACTTGCTATTTCACCCAACTCTTGCATTAGATGAGACACATCGAGATTTATTAAATATATTATTAGGAACATTTATCGCATCTTTTGGTAAGGTGATTGATTTTTGGTTCAGACACTCAAAGAAGGATAAGTGATGGGTGATTGTTATCAAGCTAATGCAAAAGAAATTATGTACAATGATAAGTTAAAAGGTGCTGTACTGATACACGGAATAGCATTATTATCTACAGATGGTAAACCATTTGGTCATTGTTGGATAGAAAAGGGTAATACGGTTTATGATTTCTCTAATGGCAGAGACATAAAAATGAATCGTGATATTTATTATCAGTTGGGTGGAATACCTGTAAAAGGATATAAAAACTACAAGTATAAACTTGACGAAGTTAGAATTAAAATAGTAAAAACTGGTCATTGGGGCCCTTGGGATTCAAAACCACCAAGATAGGAGATGTGATGAAAGATTTTCCAATAGATGATAGAAAAGAAATTGGTAAGAAGAGGGTAAAAGTACCTTCTACTACAATTGACAATCTTCAAGAAAATATAATAAAAGAATCTCTTAGAGAGCTTGTAAAAGAAGATTTAAGAAAATGGTTTAAGGACAAGTGGGTAAACATTGGAAAGAAAGATAAATCTGGTAAACATCCACCTTGTGGTACAAGTGGAAAAACTAGAGCTTATGCTAAATGCGTTCCTAAATCAAAAGCGGCTGGTATGTCGAAGAAAGAAAAAGAATCTGCAACAAGAAGAAAAAGAGCTGCACAAAATAAAGCTGGTAGAGGTGGAACATCATCAACAAAAGGTGGTGGTAAAAAACCAATAAGAGTATCAACTAAACCAAAGAAATAAAATGAGTAATAAAAGAATACCAAGAAAAAAAGGACAACACAGAGGTTCATCATCTCATTCAGATTTGTACACAGATGAGAATCCTAAAGGAACTATAAAGGGTTTAAAGTTTGCTACAGTTAAAGATGCTAAAGCGTCAGTTGGAAAGATAAATGGAAGTGGTAAAAGTCACGCTCATAAAATTCAAGCAGCTGTAGCTATGGAACAACGAGCGAAAGAAATGGGTAAGGTTAGTGCAGCTGGAGTCTATAGAACTTTTATAAATAAGATGAAAAAGAAAACTAAAAAGAAAAATGAAAATACAGTTTTGAATCACGATGGAAAATCTGCTCCATACGGTTCAGGGTATGAAAAAGTTGAAGAATTAATTACGAAGATGGTTAGTGAAGTGTTGGAAGAAATAGAACTTGATGAGAAGTGTCAAAAAGGATACAAGACACATCCAACTCGTAAAACAAAAAAAATGTTTGGTAAAAGGTATCGTAACTGTGTTAAAGCAGAAGAAAGACAGGAGGAGAGTAAAATGAGTTTAAAGTTAGAGGAGTTAGTAGGTAAAACTCTTACAGAAGAGCAGTTTGATGAAGCGGCTGGTGAAAAGGACGCTTGTTATCATAAAGTAAAAGCTCGTTATGATGTATGGCCATCAGCATACGCTAGTGGAGCTCTTGTGAAGTGTAGAAAGGTAGGAGCTAAAAATTGGGGTAATAAATCTAAAAAGAAAGAATCACTTTCATATGATATTTTTAATGATAAAACTGGAAAAGGTTTAACATTAGAATTTAACGAACCAATTACAGAAGCTGAATATCAAGGTCGTAAGGTTACATTAAATAAACCAATGCAAGGTGATAAGAAAAAGTTTAAGGTTTATGTAAAGAATGATAAGGGTAATGTGGTAGTTGTTCACTTTGGTCAAGGTGGTGATGCTAAGGGTGGAACGATGAGAATCAGAAAATCAAATCCAAAGGCTAGAGCAGCTTTTAGAGCAAGACATAATTGTGATAATCCAGGCCCAAGACATAAAGCAAGATATTGGAGTTGTAAAAAATGGTAAAGTATCTATTAGTTCTATTGGTTAGTTTTGGATTATCTGCAGAATGGGGAACATCAGTAAGTGTAAGAACGCCTAATGATGACACACAACCATTGGATTATGAGCTTTCTATAAAATTAAATGACACAAATGGAAAGTTTCAATATTTATTAAAGAGAGACTGGGAACGCGAGTTAGGAGAGAAGTACATCGATGATGTAATTAATCTTCAACATCAAGTTCTTGGTCATCTATATTATGGTGTAGATTATGTTAATAAAGAGTCTAAAAATATAGACTACATTACAGGTAATATTGGTGCTACTATCGGTTGGTTTAAAGCTGGTGTGTCATTCAAAGAAACAGATGGTGATGTATCACCTCTGTTGAATTTAGCATTATCTACCAAAGCTGATATAAAAGATTTAGATGGTAATCCTGATGTGACTTACACATTAAGTATCTCTACAAAATCAAATATTTCAGATGACCATATATTTAATATAAAGTCAGAAGTAAAGAAGTGGTTGACAACAAAAATTAATGTGTTTGGATTATACAAACACGAATACTATAATGAAAAAGAAGACTTTCAGTTTAAAGTCGGACTAGGAGTAAAACTATGAAAAAAGAACAACTCAATGAATGGGTTCATCAATTGGTGAGTGAATCTAATATAGAAGTAGTAAAAGAAATTCAACTTGGTGAGACCACAGTTCGATTAGGAAAAGCAACTGATGCTAGTTTTCACAAACAGGGTGGAAGTATGATTGTCCAACTTATCAGTAATGTTGGTTCAGTCGGTTTAGATAAAAGAGATGTAAGAGCTTTAATCGGATATATTAAAAAAATGATGGGTTACTCTTATATGCCAAGACTTAAAGAAGGTTTCGACTTAAAAAAACTTGAAGATGCAATAAAAGTTTTTCAGAGTAAAATTAAAAAACAAGGAAATGTTACTAACGCTAGAGATGAAGAACATCTTGAAAAACTTATTAAGGTTTATAAAGAGATGGGTGGAAAGAAAATCAAAGAAGGAAAACTTAATGAGAGAGTTGTAGCACTTCCAAGTGGTATTAAAGCAGATTTAGATACATACAAGGGATTGACAATTTTTACACTAAAGGGTAAACCAATCAAATTCGATAGACAACAACTAGCAATGCTATTAAGAGGTGTTGGTAAATTTATGGGGTTAAGCTAATGGAAATATCAAAAGATTTATTAAAAGGTCTTATTATAAAGGCCATCAAAGAAGAAAAAGAAAACTGGCCACTTCAAGAAGACTACAAGAGATATGATAAAGATGGTAATGAATTAGATAAAAATGGAGTTCCTATTAAAGAAGCTAAAAAAATTAAATATAAAAAGAATGATTGGAAGAAATATAATAAATTAGCTAAAAAGAAAGATGTAATGATTCAAACTGCATTTGGTGATTTATTCAAATGGGAAGATGGTTCAAACTTTGGTGTATTTGGTTCAGAAGAAGATGGTAGGGAAATTGAATTAGACCACGATGATATTGATACTATTACGGTTGAAGGATTTTCAAGTGACGCACAAAGAAGAGCTGCTTTCGCAAGTGGATATAAAGCTAAAGGAAAGAAAAAGAAGAAAAAGAGTGAAGGAAAAATTACGGAGATAGAAGACCACGAAGGAAGTATGGCTAAATCACAATTAGAGCGTTCGATGAAATACTCTAAAATGATTTATGATATGATTGACAATGTAGGTCAGGGTGCTGAGGTTGAGTTTCCAGCTTGGGTTCAGTCAAAACTAACTAAGTCTATGGATTACTTACAATCAGTATTTAACTACTTGGATGGTAAGGATGGTATTGAGGATAAGTTTCAAACTACTAAGTTGGGTGAGGATGAGAAGAAAAAGAAAAAGAAAATGCTTCTCAGTAAATTAAAAGATGGAAAACTGAATGAGAAGATGGATAGAAAGAAAGCTGCTATCATTCTAAAACAGATTGGTGGTAATAAATTTATTGCTATGACTGGTGCTAAAGGTTTTGCATTCTCAGACAAATTTATGTCTTTCAAAATAGGAAAAAATTCAAAAGGAATTAACTTTGTAAGAATAGGTCACAACGCAAAAGACTTATATGATATGGAATTTGGTTTCGTTAGTGTAAGAGGAATCAAAGTTAAAAAGAAAGTTAAAGATGTATATGCGGATATGTTAGGTACAATGTTTGAAAAATATACAGGTATGAGGACATCATTATGATAAAATTAAAAAATATAGTATCAGAACTTATAGACCAAACATTAGCAAATCCAGGACTTTGGAAACAAGAGCAACATTGGAAGAAGTTTAATAAAGCTACTGATAAGGGTAATGATGTATTGGTAGTATTGAAAAAAGATAAGAAAAAACATTATGTTTGGCAACGAGGAACTTCAAGTAGTATTTCAATTACAGATTTAGATGGTAAAAAATTTATGGATGTTAAACCAACAGATGTTGAACAAGTAGTAGAACTACCACATATAGGTTATGTTAATAAACATCCTGAATTAAAAAAATACGGATTTAGATAAGGATTTAGATAAATGATTAAATTAAAAGACTTAATATATGAAAAAGAATTTATTCCTACTGTAACGATTGAATTTACAAGAGAGAATCGTGGTAAAGGAAAAACAGAAGTTAAAAAATTTAAAAACATTAATGATGCTAAAAAATATAGCTCACAAATGATAAAAAAACATAAATTAAAAAGACAAAAAGGTTTTTGGGGTAATCCTGTAAACGGAATTGAATTATTTCATAATTTTTCATAGGAGATACGGATGAAGCTTAAAGACATCCTATTAGAAGCCAACGAAGATTTGGAAATCCATATCTATGACTTTGATGGAACTACATTCGGTTCTCCAGCAAAACCATCTTGGTGGACTGGTAGAGGTTGGTGGGGAAATCCTAAATCATTAGAACCACCTATCGTTCCATTAAAACCAGGACCTGAATGGTGGAATGGTTCAGTCGTATCAAGTGCAAAAAAATCAATATCAAATCCTAATGTTTATGCTATGTTAGTTACTGGTCGTATTGATAAATATTTCAGATGGAGAGTACCAGAACTATTGAAACAAAAAGGTCTTAAATTTGATGCAGTACATTTAAATCCAGCAGACACACCAACTTGGAAATTCAAAGTAGAATTAATGGGTAAGTATTTGAGAAAGTTTCCTCAAGTAAAAACTCTTAATATGTGGGAAGATAGAAAAGAACACATAGGACATTTCAAAAATTTCTTAAAAAAGAACAATATGAAGGGTGAGGTTAAACTTGTAAAGCAATTCGTTAGACCACCTGCAATAGATTCAATGCCAGAACACAAAGGTTCAGTCAGTATTGTTGATGAATCTTATACAGCTGTAGTATTAGATAATACATCTATAAAGAATATACTTCAAGGAGTTAAGAATAGTAGTGTATTTATTCCTAAAGGTTGGGAAGTTAATCCACATCATATGACTATTGATATGAAATCAATTCCAGAACTACAAGGAGATGTAGTTCCATTAACTGCATATGAGATTGGTGTTTCAGATATGACAATAGCACTTAAAGTTAAAGGATATAAAGTTAAGAGTGGACTACCACACATAACTGTAGCTGTTAATCGAAAAGAGGGTGGTAAGCCAAGAATGAGTAAAGAGATTAAAAATTGGAGAAAAATTAAACCAATTAAGTTACAAGGTGTGGTACAAGTCTTATGAAGTTAAAGAATGTTATATTTGAATCACAATTAATGCTTGCAGAACAAAAACTTCGTATGAGGATTCCCTCAGATATAAAGAAGATACATAAGGCGTTTAAGAAGAGTGGTAAACAACTTTATGTTGTTGGTGGTGCTGTTCGTGATGCTATACTTGGTAAATCACCAAAAGATTTTGACCTAACTACAGATGCTAAACCAGATGAAGTTATTCAGATAGCTAAAAAGAATAAATTAAAGGTTGGTGATGAGGTTGGTAAATCATTTGGAGTTGTTATTGTAAATGGTCACGAAATAGCTACATTTAGAAAAGATATTGGTAAGGGTAGAAGACCTGATGCAGTTGACTTTACAGACATCAAGGGTGATGTACAGAGGAGAGATTTAACCATAAATGCATTATTCTATGATATTGATAAGCAGACTATTGTAGATTTGGTTGGTGGAATTGAAGACTTGAGAAAAGGCCAAATTCGTACAGTCGGGAAAGCCGAGGAACGATTTGATGAAGACCCACTGCGTAAACTACGAGCACTAAGATTTGCTGGTAGTGTTGGTGGTAGAATGCATACAGATACATTTAATGCACTAAAAGAGAATCCAGATTTGTCTGGAGTTGCCGCGGAGCGAATTAGGGATGAATTTATCAAAGGTATTAAGAAAGCTAAGTCTACGAAGTATTATTTAACACTATGTAAGGATACTAAAATACTACCATTTATCTTACCTGGTTTAAACCTTAACTTGAAGTTTATTGATAACAATGACGCCACGATTCAATTGGCTACTTTACTGCTTAAGAATAATTATAACACAGTCGAAAACAAATTAAAGGGACTGAAGTATACAATACAAGAAATAAGAGATGTTTCATTTTTATTGCAATTGAATAACTTTAATCCAACTGATATTTATATAAGGAAGACTGAACAGAAAAATACATCTTTGACAAAATCTCACATTGATGATTGGTCTAAAATTACTGGAAATTCTGATATTAAAAAGGTTTGGAATTTTAAATTATCTGTAACATCTAAAGAAGTTATTGATATGGGATTTAAGGGTAAAGAGATTGGTGATAAGATGAAAGAATTAGAAACAAATAAATTCTTAGGAGCTTAAATGGATTTTATGAAATCAATACCAGATTTAGCACCAAGTGTTAAGACTAAAAAAAGAAAACCAAAGTTGATGGCTGTAGTTGATGAGGATAATTGTACAGGTTGTCAAGTATGTGTTCCATTTTGTCCAGTCGATTGTATTGAACCGGTTCCAAAAGAAAAATATGATATACCAATACCACCAGTTCAAGTTAGGTTTAATGAATGTATTGGTTGTCAGATGTGTGCTAAAGCTTGTAGTAAATTAACTTGGGATGCAATTAGAATGATGAAGACATCTGTGTTTGAAAAAACATATGGTATAGGGATAGATTAATGAAATTAAAAGATTTATTAAATTTAAATGATATTAGATATTCTGATGAAATAAAACCAAAACATCAGGAAAAAATGAATATGCCTACTGAGTTGATTGCAGATGAAATGGTAGTTCCAGAAAAACCATTTCCAGAAAATTCAAGTAAACAGACTAGAGATGAGTTGAATTGGTTGATACACTATAACAATGGAATCGTTGATAAAAACTTTGTAAATCAAGGAGATAGTGTGGTTGGTATGTTTGAAAATTATTGTAAAGAAAATAATTTACCATTTGTAAAAAAATATTATGAAAAAATAGTAGAAGAATCTACTAAAACAATATTATCTTTAAAGTATTATTATAATAGACCAAGACCTAAGCAATTAGCAGATTACTATGGTATGGAAGAATTTAAAGATATTGAGTTATCATCTATGAAAACACCAAGTTATCCTAGTGGTCATTCAACACAAGGTCATTTAGTAGCCGAACTGTTAGGTAGAGATTATCCAGGACATTATCCTGAATTTAAAAAAATAGCTGACCTAATATCTAAGTCAAGATTAATGGCTAGAGCACACTATCCTAGTGATTGTATTTTTGGAGAAGAAGTAGCTCAGTATATTTTAGCAAAAGTTGTTAGAAAAGAAGAAGTCAAATGATTAAGTTAAAAGATTTATTAGCAGAATTAGAGTGGAAAATCGTTATCCGAAAAGGTAAGAAGAAAAGAAAAGCTGTTTGTCCAGATGGATATAAATTTGTACCAGGAAAAAAGAAATGTGTTTTCATACCTGGTAGTGAGAAGATGAAAAAGGCTAGAACAAGTAAAAAAGCTGCTAAAAAAAGAGCTATTAAAATGACTAGGATTTTAAAAAAGAGAGCTAAGTCAATGAAAAAACGAAAGAATTTAGGTAAATAGTAATGTCAGATTTGAAAAGATTATATGAATTTTGGGAAGAAAAACCTCTAACAGAAAAACCTATGTTAGCAGGTAGACACGACCAAAAAGAAACTCTACAGATTGTACGAGCAATGTGTAAGTCGATGAATATTCCTGTACCAAAGATAAAGTTTGTAAAAGCTCTTCCAAAAGTTCAAGAACATTCTATGTACGCACATTATGACTTTGATAGAAATATAATGTATATTAACGAGTCTATGAATAAAAATTTTGATGAGTTTTTAAAAACTCTTCTCCACGAGTTATATCACGCTAAAGATGCTAAGAAATATGGAAAAAAGTTTCAAAAAGAGTATGAGAAAGAGATAGCAATGTTTCAAGCTCTAAATCCAGATAAAGCTGATGAATGGTATAAACATAATTCATTTGAAATAAACGCTGAAAAGTTCGCACAAAAGAATTGGAAGAAGTGGAAAAAAGCGTATGGTAAAATTCAGATGAGAAAACATTTAGATAATGATGGGTTTTAATTATGGCAGGAACAATTACAATAAAGGGTGGTGTAAATTCAGTCATTCAAAATGATGAAAATGATAATCTAATAGTTACGACTGCGGGTGCTGCAAAAAGAGTATTTTTTCAAGGAACTGGTTCTTCTGATTCACCTCTGTTTATTGATGAGAATGGCAATACTATTTTTCAAGATACTGGTAGTGGACAATCAGTATCTTTATCGGTATCACAAAGTGCTCACGGTGGTTATCAAGTTATGTTTCAATCAGGTAGTAATAAAGCAGCTGCTATTAAATTTGTACAAGACATATCTGGTTCTGGTGCTAATCAAAGTAGAGCTATTATTGTATTATCAGGTTCATCAAATGTTAATGTTGGGGTTAGTTATGACTCACCTATAGTTGATAGATTAGGTAGAGCTTATGGTGATGGTTATCTATCAACTGGTGCAGGAGGATTATCATTTATTCACGCAGGAGTTCAACCTGATTCACATTCGTTTTTTATTGGAGCTGGTTTAACTTATCAAGTTGCATATAACAATAAAATATTTGAAGTTCAAGAAGACCAATATAGTAGTCACACTAATCCAAAGATTAAACATTATATAGATACTGAAGTGACAAACCTTAGTGCTAGTGGAATAGTTTTAATGACAACTGCTTCAATTGGTGGAGGATTATTTACATCTGCTTCATTAGCCTCTGGCGGTGGAGGTGGAACTCCGGGTGGTTCTAATACGCAAGTTCAGTTCAATGATGGAGGCTCCTTTGGAGGTGACTCAGATTTAGTATGGAACAGTACTACGAACGCACTAACCATAAACGGAACATTAAACGCTACAAGAAAGTCATTCGTTGTAAATCATCAGAAGATGGATAACCATAATTTAGTTCACGGTTCATTAGAAGGGCCTGAATTTGGAGCTTATATCAGAGGTAAGGTTGAGAATGATAATAAGATAGCTCTACCAGATTATTGGGAATGGTTAGTAGATGATGATTCAATAACGGTTCACATTACACCAATTGGTTATCACATACTACCTTTATATTTTAAGGAAATTAAAGATAATTATGTCTATGTAAATAAGAAAACAAATTTCTACTATTACATTTGTGCAGAAAGAAAAGATATAGAAAAATTAAAAATAATTGAAAAAAAATAGTGTTTTTGTTCAACTAGTATATATGTATATATAAAGGGAATGTGGTTATGAAGGGTAATACAAAATATGGTTCAAATCCTTTTAAGGGTAAACCGATACCAAAAGGTAGAATAGAATGGGCAGTAGAACAAGCTCGTTCAGCCGCAGAAGCTGCTAGATTACTCAATGTAGATAAAAATACTTTTAAAAAATATGCCATTATGTATGATTTATATGAAGGTGTAAAGAATAAATCTGGTAAGGGTATTTCAAAAGGTGGAAATATTTGGAAAGGAACTCATAATTTAAAAGATATATGTGATAATCTATATCCCAATTATCCACTATGGAAGTTAAAAGATAGAATCATTAGAGCTTGTTGGAAAGAAGAAAAGTGTGATGAGTGTGGATTTAATGAGCACAGAATTACAGACGCTAAAGTTCCATTAGTAGCAAATCTCAAGGATGGTGTTTGGGAAAAAGGACAAAGAAATTATAGTTTAGATAATATTCAATTATTATGTTTTAATTGTTTCTATTTATATGTAGGAAACTTAAACAACAGACATAAAAAAATATAAGGAGTTATAATGTACAATAAGTTATTAAAAGCTTCACTTGATAAGTATAAAGCACAAAAATCAGAAGCTGTCGCTCATTTAGATATATTATTCAAAAATTCAGTTGGTATTGGTGAACATACCGATATATTAGCTGAGGTTGATAAATGGGTTAAGAGTTTAGCGGAAGCTGACGAAAATTTAGAAATACTAAGTAGGTATTTCGATGAATACGGGGATTCAAATAAAGGAAAATAAAATGTGGAATATAAAACTAATTAAAAATATATTCAGAGTGTTTATGTTACTAATGCTAGTGATATTGTTTTGTAATGGTTGTGATGATGTATACAATCCAATGACAAACGAAGAACCTTGTTGTGTAACACCACCATATCACGAAGTGATGTCAACTGAACAAATACCAACAATAAATCCTGGTGAACTACCACAACCAATGATTGTAGGTGGAACGCAAGTAGACCCAGCATGTCCTAATTGTAAATACGACTTTATGGTATCATTACAAACAGATGGTTGGTTTGGTGGACATTTTTGTGGTGGTTCATTAGTCAGAGAGGATTGGGTTGTGACAGCTGCTCATTGTGTTCAAGGTACTTCACCAAGTAGTATTGAGGTAGTGATTGGACTACATAATGTAAATGGAACTACA
>MDSY01106633.1_pt1 | contig 11309 bp, 12 predicted proteins | sample 811131 | NCBI WGS metagenome assembly MDSY01 (sample SAMN05326643, study PRJNA326480) | marine metagenome | isolation source: seawater | place: Atlantic Ocean: South West | collected 2010
GTCTTCACTTTTCTCCCTTAATTCCTACTGCACACCAGTGGGGAAGAGTATCCGAAAACTTGATATTTTCAAAACCACTGTTCTCGAGCATTTCTCTTATTTGGTCTTTTGTAAACCGCCTCTCGAGCTTCGTTCCGAAGCGATCTAGTGCGTCAGTTCTTAATACATAGTAGCTATGGTCCAAGTAGTAGCTCAACGGCCAAGCTCGTGGCAGAATTGCTAGTGACCTCAGAAGGCGACCGATTCTCGTCAAAGGGAAATACACTAAAAGAGCAATCACCTCACAGACAAGGTGTTTTAACTTGGTGGGTAGGCTACTAATTACAGCCCTTAATAAATCAGAAGTCTTCCAGATAAGTTTAAACCACATAGGTCGATTATCAAACGCATAATAAAGATAAATTAAGAATGGGGCCCCGGGCTTAAGTGCGTCGGATATTGACTTTATTCCGGCCAGCGTATCAGGAATGTGATGAAGAACGCCAAGGCAGTATGCAAAATCAAGGCTGTTATTTTCGAAAGGAAGCTCATGAACCGATTTGACATTAAACGACGTGTTTTTTAATTCTTTAAGGTTCGATTTCGCAACTTCAAGGGCCTGCTCACTCGGGTCTACCAAGTGTAAATGTCCGACTTTAGGAGCTACCAGGGAAGCCCATCGACCACTACCACATCCGACATCAGCGCCGATTGAATCTGTACTGATTTTCTCCCACGGGAATATATGGAAATAACTATTAAATTGACTAACATGGTCGTTTCTAGTCAATTTATCTTGCTTAAATCGATCCCATTCTTCACCGAAATCACTTACGACTGAATCATCTTGATTTTTCATTTCAAAACTACCTAAGTTTAAATATTTTTGATGTGCAACTAACTATTCGCACCATAAATTAATTCATAATTATGCGCCGCGGAAACCGAGTTGAAGTGTTCGCGCGCATATTCAGTTATATTTTCTTTAATATCTTTTTGAGCATTCTCGTCGAGCTCTAAATATTGGATACAAACCTCTGCGAGTGCTTTCATGTCTCCAACTGCAACTACCCAATCGGTATTGTAAGCCAAGTGTCTAACATCACCGACATCAGTACTAAAACATGGCACTCCGCATGCCATAGACTCTATAAAAACATTTGGAAAAGCTTCGCTTGAGGACGTAATAACAACCGCATCGAGACCAGTAATAATATTTTCAATATCCACAACAGAATTCAACAGGTGAAATTTTTCGGACAGATTGCTGTCCTTCACTAAAGATATTAATGTTTTATTATTCTTAATATTTTCGCCAATCATCAAAAAATCGCAGCTATCACCATGATCATTCATAAACTTTGCCATTTTGACGAAGCCTGCATGATTTTTCAAATAGTCATACCGAGCCACAATTCCAATAATTTTTCTATCATCTGCAATATTTAGCTGACGCCTCAGATTTATACGCGATCTGCCTTGAGGCGTGAATCGATCAGTATCAACACCATTATAAATCACATAACTATTATTTTCGGTATATCCAAGATCATGATGATAATCTAAACCTCTTTGGGAGTTATAAACAATCGCATCCGGGACTATAGTCGAAAACCATGCGCAGACTCTGACGATAAGCTTGGTGGAAATAGGAGTGACAGCAGAGAAGAAGTCAGCGCTTCTAATGCCCCACACAATACGTGGGATACATAGCAGTCTCGCAAAAATACCTCCAATAAGGTCTGAGTGATACATCCACGTATGAACCACATGAGGGTTTATCTGTCGAATTGCCTTATATAGCCTAATTAGAGCAAAAATATTAAACCACGTTTTTTTCATTCCAATAGTTATTATAGGAACACCAATATTAATAACTGATTGCCCTAGGTCTCCCATATCGGTCAGGGATATGACGGTCGCTTCAAACCTATTTTTATCAATACCTTTTAGAAGCCTGAGCAGCATGCTTTGAGCACCACCAGTTTCCAAGCTCACTATTATAAATACTATTTTCAATTGAGTACTCCAGACCTGCAATTCTTTTGATGACTATGGTTTGCTGTTTGAGTAAGCGATCATAAGCAGCTCAAAGACGCAAAGTGTCATCGCTTAAAGGCAGCACGGACTTTAAATCGTATAACACGTGCCCCGGCTTACCAAATATCCGGATTCCATTTTGGCCGGCGCTACAAAATTCATCGTGTGCAACAGCAAGAACGATTCCCTCGTAAACTGCTACAGCAGGAGAAGACACTAGATCAATACCATATTGATCTAGTGTATCTTTACTATTCACCCAAGGGTCATGGACATCAACTTGAATACCATAATCGTGAAGCTCAGAAACTACATCAATAACTCGAGTATTCCGAATGTCAGGACAGTTTTCCTTAAACGCAAATCCGAGAACCAGAACCCGCGCCCCACCTACTTGAATACGGCGTTTTAGCATTGCCTTGACCAACTGACCTGCCACATAGGCACCCATACCGTCATTGATGCGTCTTCCGGCCAGAATTACTTGGGCGTGATAGCCAATTTCCTCTGCTTTATGAGTCAGGTAATAGGGATCAACGCCTATACAATGTCCTCCTACGAGTCCGGGACGAAATGGAAGAAAATTCCATTTGGTTCCTGCCGCGCGGAGAACTGCGTCGGTATCAATGCCCATTTTGTTAAAGATAATCGCAAGCTCATTCACCAAGGCAATATTCAGATCACGCTGAGTGTTTTCAATTACTTTCGACGCCTCAGCTACACGAATACTTTCAGCTTTATAGGTCCCCGCTGTGATAATACTACCGTAAAGTGTGTCAATTAGGTCTGCGATCTCTAGCGTTGATCCAGAGGTCACTTTTTTGATAGAAGGTAAGCGGTGCCCCTTGTCGCCCGGGTTGATTCGCTCAGGGCTATAGCCAGCAAAAAAGTCTGTATTAAAAGTAAGACCAGAAACACGCTCAAGGACTGGCACACAATCTTCCTCAGTTGCACCGGGATAAACAGTACTTTCGTAGATTACAACATCTCCTCTCTTGAGGACTTGACCCAGCGTTTCCGAAGCGTTAAGTAGCGGAGTCAAATCTGGGCGTTTGTGGGCGTCAACAGGAGTTGGTACCGTGACGATATAGATTTCGGCTTCAACCAAATCAGCAACAGATGAAGTAAATGAAAGCTGACTGGCAGTTGCCAGCTCTTCCGTCGAAACCTCAAGGGTAACGTCACGTCCCGCGCCGAGGGCATCAATACGAACTGCATCGATGTCAAACCCGATCACAGGTCGAATCTTGCCAAACTCCACTGCCAATGGAAGACCAACATAGCCAAGGCCAATAACTGCAATCTTTTTTAAGTGTGATGTCATTTTCCAGAATACTCCCGATACCATTCGACAAATCTTGCAATACCATCCTTGAAATTTGTCTGCGGACGATAACCCGTTAAGGTTTTTAAGAGATTTGCATTAGCCCAAGTCGCCGGCACGTCTCCCGCTTGCATGCCCATGTAGTTCCGAGTCGCTTTCAGTCCTAGACAATCCTCGATCGCATCAATAAAATCAAGCAAGCGTACCTTGTCAGAGTTCCCTATGTTGACTACCCGATAAGGAGCAACCGGAGAAAGACTATCTCCTTCCGGCACTACGCCGTTGGGAGGACGCACAGGAGGGACACTAATCAATAGGCTTATAGCGCGCACTAGGTCATCAACATACGTAAAGTCTCGGTGCATCTCACCATTGTTGTAGATGTCGATCGGCCGGCCATCGAGGATCGCATCCACAAATTTGTAAAGAGCTAAGTCTGGTCGACCCCATGGCCCATAAACAGTAAAAAACCGAAACATCGTGGTGGGCAAATCGTATAAGTGCGCATAAGCATGCCCCATATTTTCATTGGCTTTCTTGGTAGCGGCATAAATTGTTAGTTGTGTGTCACATTTCTCGCTCTCTATGAAAGGCATCTCGGTATTCGCACCATAAACGGAGGACGTAGAGGCCATTAGTAAATGCTTCACGCCAGCGCGCCTCGCCGCTTCCATCACATTGAAAGTCCCTATCACATTAGCATCTAAATAGGCGCGGGGGTTTTCAAGGCTGTAACGCACGCCAGCCTGGGCCGCGAGGTGTACAATAACATCAGGCTGAAACTCGTCGACTATGGTATCGAACTTAGCCTGGTCTTCCAACAAGCCCACAGTGGCCGAGAATTTTGAGTTCTCCTCAAGTATCGCGTGCCGGCGTTGTTTGAGGGCGACATCATAATAATCAGTCATCCCGTCATAACCATGTACAACAAAATTTTCTGCTAAGAGTTGTTTTGCAAGGTGAAACCCGATGAAGCCAGCAGATCCTGTAATTAGTGCCTTTCTAGACTTACTCATAATTGTTACCCAGGTTTGTGTTCTAGTAGATATTCGTTATTTCTATTCTTGGTGCCTAGCATCGGGTTCTAAAAAAACTATAAATCATGACTCTTCTCTCATTTACTTTTTGAGAGTCTCACGACGAAAAACAAATTCATTACACCCTGAATTACCAAAAACAGTGTTTATTTGTGTCAAAACAAACCCTTGGGATTTGTAAAAATTAAAAATATCTTTAGGTGTAGAAACTTCAAAAGGATAACCCCCTAGCCAGTCGAGCAAGTCATACCATATCGTCATGCCTCTTGGAGCTTTCCTTTGCTGTAAGATCTTCAGAGCCACTGACGGTAATGTAGGATATAGCCCGTGCACCAATATCAAGAGGGGACGTGAAATCAGAAATTTGTTGTACGTTTTTTTAACGAACGTCCAATAGCGACTAAAGAATTTCTGGTAGTTATATAGTGCAATAAACAAAACTCCATCATCTTTTACTAAAGAAACAACGTTTTTTAATGCCTCCCACATATTTCCAGTGTGATGTAATACTCCCCAACTATAAACGAAGTCAAATGTTCCCAAAGTATTGAGAAAAGTATTATCAAGAACTGAACCTTGCATGACTTCCCAATTATTATCTTCAGAATAGAAACGTTTTTTAAGTTCAGCGGTACACCCAACCGATGAATCATCAAAATCAAACGAAGTAACCTTAGCGCCTAAATTACGTGCAGCGAGCGAGAACAACCCACTTCCGCTACCAATGTCTAAAAACGTTTTACCTTCTAAGCTATCTAAACCTAACATCTCTTTTAGAGAATTTTCGGCTGCATTAATTCTCTCTTCATTCAGCACTGTTAGAAACCTTTTCCAGTTCTTGCCAAATTCGAAACGTTCTTTATTACTTATCTCTTCACGGAATTCTTTAACAGTCATTTTTTCCTCCTTCGTTAAACCGGGACACCATTAAGATGCCCAGCACAGCCTCAAGTTCTTTACACAAAAACCTTACTTTTTTGATCGGCCCAGCATACCCATGCCTCTTAGCTTTGACCAGTTTTTCGATCAATCCTTTATTGAACATTAACATGCCATGCTCGGCCACCACCTAGGATTTTGGTATCATCTATAAAATAAGACATGAAATCTATGATGACTCAAGACGCTTCTCCCGATTTTGAAGTATTCCAGAATAAGTGATCATCATGTAGATAAATAAGGGCGATGTGATGTCCCCATAATGAAGCAATCCAACAATTGAAAATATCACATAAAAACGTATTCTACGAAACAATATCCATGAATAGGCAGCAAGCAAAAACGCTCCAGCGTGCTGCATATAAGTAAACCACATCAACTCATTGCCCCATTGATCTATCCAGCCGACTAATAGCAGTCGATAGTCAGACGGGAAAATTGTTAGGACACGATCCCATGCTTGATAGTTAAAAACTTGACCAAATATGATACCAAAGCCCTTAATCCTGTCCGGCGAAAAAAAACTCGATATGGGCTCTAAAAAAAATTTCAGTAAGCTTTCACCAGAACCGCCGACTTCAATGAATCCTAAAATTAAAACAAAACAAAGGCCTATGCATAAGATGTAGAGAATTCGCCGAACGTGTCTGACCGCATATATAACAAATATCTGGGATGAGTAGGCTACCAAGGTAAAGACTGAAGTAGTAGTCCAGATTAGAAATATACCAAGCCCATAGGAGCGGACTCGATGAAGATAATAGATTAGAAAGATTGCAGAAAAATAGGCGCTAATATGCGCACTCATAAACAAGCCCAGCGGCCTCCCATTCACATCTGACCAAGAACCACCAGCTTGGTCAGCCATACTCTGGCCTAAATTTATACCCGTAACTTTCCAAGTGATAACTAATAAACAATTGATGATAAAAATAATACTTAATATACCAGGCTCAAGTTTGTGCCTACTAAAGTACAATATGGAAAGTATACCCAGTCCCATAATTTTTCCGCCAAGCAGAGCGATAGTAGGCTCGTTAACATAAAAAGATACTGTAAGAGCGATCAGATACACAATAATCAATAAGACCTCTTCAACTTGAAATCTTGCGCGCAATAAACCAGCTGAAAACCAGATTATCAAGGCTATCTCAACGAGAATTTGAAGACTGTCAAAGTGAGAGAAAGCTAGAAGCATATGGAAGACCATAAGTAATATCATCACGTTTGACTTCACTGATTGCATGAACGATGCACCTCAACCGAAAGACGCAATCCTTCTAAGGATTTCACTGGCATATAAAATATCTCAAACATAGCTATGAATAGCGCTTCCATATCCATCTAATTAGCAAAAGAAACAGACGCTTTCTAAAGATAACCCCGATTGCCGATAGTACCTGACCCTCTTTGAGATGCATCAGAGCAAGGTTTAAATACAGATGTCTTAAGCCAGCCAATGCATCTCTATTTGGCAATAACTGGGAGACTGCTGAAATAGACTCTGTAATGCCCAAAACATAATGCGAAGCGCTTAGGTTCGAATTATGAATGCGATAATCACAGCAAACCACCTGCAGCGCCCTGAATTTATAGCGCTGCGCCAGTCTCACAAACACCCAGTAGTCTGTCGAATTCTTGAAATGGGATGGGAATCCGCCACACTCAAAAAACTTTTTGCGATCGACCATAGCCGATGAAAAAACAATAAAGTTATCCTTAACCAATTCTGGGAAAACCCAACCCTCAGGCAGATTTTGGCCATCGTAAAACACTCTATCCTTACTGCTATCTGACTCATTTTTTCCTTGCGATCGGCCATACACGACACCAAGTTCTTCAGTACTTTCGCAGAATATCTCTACCTGCATCTCTAGCTTCGTTTCATGCCACACATCATCACAATCAAGAAAAGCAAGCAATTCGCCCTTTGCCAGTTTCGAAGCTTTTACTCTCGCCACTCCTAAACTGGTAGTCGATTCAGCACAGTAATACTCTAGACGAGAGTCATAACTGTTTGCAATATCAGCTGTCGCATCAGTTGAAGCATTGTCCCAGAAGATTATTTTCCAGTTCTTATACGTCTGTGCATAAACTGAGTCCAAGGCCTCCCGCAAATATCTCTCTCCATTTAGACAGTTCACGATCACAGTCACTGCAGGCATCCCCATCATATATTTCATCTCCCAAACCAATTTCGACAGTTCAGCAACAAATGATTAATTTCAGTGACTAAGTCTGAACAAGATTTCAAATCGATAAAACCCTCTAGATTTGACGAAATACTGAGAGGCTCTAAATCTTGGTCATCCCTGGCCACTGCTGAAAATTTGTATCTAGGTAAAACTCCCAAAGTTACTTGAGAACACTCCTGAATCAGGCTAACTAAGTCACCCAGACTTATACTTATACCACTAGACATATTTGATATGCGACCCGCCAGTGCATTGCTCAGAGAATCATCAGTTATCACTTGACTCAGCACATCAGATATATAACTAATACTCACATAGTCACGCTGCACATCTTTGTTTGAGTTTAGATTCATCTCTCCACTGCACGCGATCTGACGGCACAAATCATTAACGACTAATGTCCAACAATCCGCTACAGCACTAACTGGAGAACCCACAGCATTTGACAACCTAAAAACGATACCATCAATATCGGTTTTATCATTAGCTTCTAAAACAAGATCCTCAGCTAATCTATGTGTAATGGAATATGGGTGAGAGGGCCTAGGCAAGCTGTACTCATTAAGGGCTCCATTAAGTGCACTGCTATAGACATGCACTGTAGAAAAATAGATGACCTTTTTAATAGCGTTTAGCTGTGCAGCCAAGAGTAACTTCTGCGTACCCACTCCCTTAAGTAAAAGGGCTTTTTCAGGATTTTTACCACACGCTGGCGCATTCATCCCAGCTAGATGAATTATTGTATCAACTCCCTGGCAAGCTAGATTGAGGGACTCTTGACTCGTAAAGTCGGTGTGTACAATATGACAGTTACTAAGTTCATTTGGGATTTGAGGATCAATTCTACTTGAACCTAATCGAACCGTTAACCCTTGTCTAATCAGAGAAGTAGCGATCCGTCCACCCAGATATCCCAAGCCTCCAGTTATGAGTATCATTCCTCAGAACCTACCAAATTTTCCATGGTGCTTTATCATTATCCCATAGCTCATTGAGATGGTTTTTGTCTCGTAAAGTATCCATACACTCCCAAAATCCGTTATGTTTTCTAGCCACCAACTGATTATCCTGAGCCAGTCCAGATAGTGGACCCTGCTCAAAAACCGTGGTATCACTATCAATTAGAGTTAATATCTCTGGCTCACAGACGAAAAATCCACCGCTAACCCAAGCAGCTTCACTTTTCGGCTTCTCCATAAAACTTTCAACTAAATCATTCTCCCCAAACCCAAGCGCCCCAAAACGACCAGACGGCTGGACAGCTGTTACTGTCACTTGCTTTTTATGGGCCCGATGAAACTCGACTAACGCTGATATGTCTACGTCCGCAACACCATCACCATAAGTTAAAAGAAATGGAGCATCTGAAATGTGCGCAGCAGCCCTCTTCAATCGACCGCCAGTCAAAGTATTCAACCCAGTATCAAGCAGTGTAACTTTCCAAGGTTCGCTACCATTATTATGCACCTGCGTTTCATTAGTCTTGAGATCAATTGTCACATCGCTTTGATGCAAAAAATAATTACAAAAATACTCCTTTATTACGTATCCCTTGTAACCCAGCAAAATCACAAAATCATTAAAACCATAATGAGAATACATTTTCATAATATGCCAAATTACGGGCATACCACCAATTTCTAACATTGGCTTTGGAATCATAGATGTTTCTTCACTTAAACGAGTACCAAACCCGCCAGCTAATATTACAACTTTCATTTACTTACTCTCCAGTCAAATTGAACTTGTTCACGATTTACTCGATCCGACTCTTTCGGATCATGGGGGATATCAGAGACATTCAATAGCATGGACGGTTCACTCGAAAGGCCTTGAAATCCCAACCAAATCATAGGAGGCACTGTCAATCGATAGTAGTTCGCTTTTGAGAGTACTACTTCCTGAAATACGGGGGCTTCCTCTTCAATTGACGAACACATCACAAATCGCACTTCACCGACTGGCACTACTAAATTGAGGGTCATGCGGCGATGTCGCTTCCACGCCTTTATGGCACCAGTCTCGACGATTGAAAAATAAGCCTCGCCAAAATCTTTAAAGCCTGGATCACTTTTTTTAATCGCATGAAGAACATTTCCACCTTCCACATCAATAATTTTAAGCGGAGTCAGTGAGTAGTCTATGCTCATTTAATAGCCCAACTAATCGACCGTGAATCCGCTATCTTTGTGTACTCATCAATTTGGCTGCATGTAAAATCGAACATCGATTTTTTAGGATCTCTGTAATAATTCCTATACCAGTCTACAGTCATTTTTACTGTCTCCTGAAATCCAAGCGTAGGCAACCAATTCAACGAATGTAATGCCTTGTCACAGTTTAACTTCAGAAGGTTCGCCTCGTGTAACTTCCCAGTATCATCAGAGACGTCATTCCATCGAACATTACTCCAATAATTGGACATCTCAGTTATTAACTCTCGCACAGAATAATCCTGATGACCAGAAGGTCCAAAATTGAATGCTTCTCCGTGCACATCACTTACCTCCGTAAGACTTTGCGCTAGATGCAGATATCCACTTAGTGGCTCTAAGACATGCTGCCATGGCCTTGTAGAATCAGGACTACGAATATCAACAACTTGATCATCTGACCATGCTCGCATGCAGTCAGCAACGATTCTATCTGTGGCCCAGTCGCCACCGCCAATAACATTTCCAGCTCTAGCAATACCAATTTTGACATTTGATTCCCTATTTTTAAAATAAGACTCAAAATAAGTTTTTATTACAAGCTCCGCCATTCCTTTAGACGCACTATAGGGATCTTTTCCCCCAATTCGATCTGTTTCACGATAGCCCCATAACCACTCCACATTGTCGTAAGCCTTGTCACTAGTAATCATCACCGCTACAACAGGACGATTCAATCTTCGCAAAGCATCCAGAATACTGGCAGAACCTATAGCATTAGTAGTCATTGTTTCAATTGGATTCTGATATGAAGGCCGCACAAGAGCTTGTGCAGCTAGATGAAAAACATAATCAGGCTTGATATCCTTAACCAGGTCATAAACACCATTTACATCACTAATATCAAGTCGATGATCTTTTATCAAGCTACCAATAGCTGAGGCTTCAAACCCCGATGGATTACTTGGGACATCGACCGATGCTCCAACTACATTCGCTCCCAATCGAATCAACCAAGCAGTCAACCAGCTTCCTTTAAAACCGGTGTGCCCAGTGACCAGAACAGTCTTACCGCTAAACGAACTTTCAAATGACATAATATTTTCAACTCAAATATAGTTAACAAAAAACTGATGGCCTTTAGCCATCGGACTATTTTACATAACACTCACTCTAATAACCTTATGACGACAAAACTTAACCAAAAATTGTCGAAAAGCTAGTGGATGAATCTCCCATCTTTATATACTTTCCAACCTCTTTCATACGATAGAGAAAAACGTATTCTCCAAGACGCTCTACATCTATACATCGCCAAATTGACGATGAATGCGCCTCGAGCAGGGGATTTGACACAATATGAATTACCTCTAAACCTTGCTCTAACGCTTCCAAAATTGCGGCAGTGGCCCCAATCATCACTGTCCGTTTTATGCTAGAGTCATGACCTAAACCAGTAACGCAAGCACTACGAATAATCTGATTAAGTGACTCCTCCAGATTAAGATGATCCGCCGACTCATATTGAACAGGATGGTTGCGTACTCTCCATAAGTGAGCATCACATAACAAAGATCTCTCGACCACAATCCGGAAAGATTCTAGTATTCGATCAGGATTCTCGAAAGAGTAAGGCAGTAAA
>MDSY01124692.1_pt1 | contig 11309 bp, 14 predicted proteins | sample 811131 | NCBI WGS metagenome assembly MDSY01 (sample SAMN05326643, study PRJNA326480) | marine metagenome | isolation source: seawater | place: Atlantic Ocean: South West | collected 2010
AAATTCATCATCAAAACGATAGCCAGGACCACCAGAACCCATTCCTAGGGGATCACCACCTTGAATCATAAAATCTTGAATTACTCTATGGAACTTTAGACCATTGTAAAATTTTTTAGTTTTGTATTCATCACTTACCATAGGATTTTTTCCTTCACTCAGGGAAACAAAATTAGCAACTGTGATAGGGGCTTTATCTATTTCGAGTTTAATAATTATAGACCCCTTTTCAGTAAGAATATTAGCATAAAGTCCTTCATCCAATTCAGGGTATTGATTATTGCAACCTGTTAATAAAGTCATTATTGATAATAAAAGAAAAATTTTTTTCATGGTTTGATTTTTAAAGTTAATTTAAAGGCAGGTGTTCGATAGTTAAACGAAGAGGCTGATTCACCCTAACTTTATTAGCATCTCCTTGATAACTATAACAAAGGTAGGAAGGAAAAAGAAATACAACAACTTCACCTGGACGCATAATACGAATTCCCTCTCTTAGTGCTGGCAACAAATTTTCTTGGTCAATTATATAGTCAACAATTCCAAGTTCTTTGTAACTATAAATAATATTTTTTTCTAAATCCTCTATTTGGTACTTGAATCTAACTTTTGTGCCTTTTTTAGGTAGTGGAATATCTTCATTAATTGATTTAACGTTAGCATATAAAAAACCTGCTTCTGATATCTGATAACTCATTGCACTATCTAATTTAGCTGCTTTTTTAATTAAAAATTCTTCACGGGCTAATAAGGATCTATTTCGGCTAGCAGAACTTTTTAAAAAAAAATCTTTTTTCTTATTTATAGGATAACGCACTTTATGGTCTCCACAGGATAAAAAAGTTATAATAAAAACGAAAGAAGTAAAGATTTTCATTCTTTAAATTATTATCAAAATTGAAAGGAGACTTCTTGGACTGCATTAATAAAATATTCTACAGTGTTTTTCATGTTTTCCATAGACATCCCTCCCGCTGCATTATGATGCCCTCCTCCCTTGAAATATATTCTTGCAAAATCATTTACAGAAAACATTCCTTGGGAACGAAAAGACATTTTTATTTTTCCTTCACTTTCATTTTCAACCATTATACACGAAAAAATGACACCATCGAGAGTAAGACCATAGTTAACAAACCCTTCAGTATCCCCTTTTTTATAGTCACATGATTCTAATTCATTTTGGGTAAGCGTCATAAATACAACAGGTAGCTTCGGAATTTTAATTAAGTTTGAAAGTGTAAGGCCTAAAAGTTTAAGTCTGCTATAAGAAGAGCTATCATAAATTTTTTGGTGAATTTCAGTCCCATTTGCACCAATTTCTATTAGGTGAGCAATTACATTATGCGTTTTTGAGGTAGTAGAAGGATAACGAAAAGAACCTGTGTCAGTCATTATACCTGTATAGAGACAGTTTGCAATTTCTTTGTTAAATCCATGCTGATCTAATGCTTTTATTACATTATATATCATCTCACAAGTAGAACTCATTGAAGGGTCAGAATAACTTAATTTGGCATAGTCCTCTGGAGCCTCGTGATGATCTATCATGATTTTTTCTCCGCTAGCACTTCTGACAATATTTGTAAGGTCTTCTATTCTTGACAAGGCATTAAAATCTAGTGTAAAAATTAAATCAGCTTCACGGATACAATCACGTGCAAGCTTAGGAGTTTGATTGTATTTCAAAACGTCACTTTCTCCCGGAAGCCATTTTAAGAATGAAGGGTAATCATTAGGAGATACTACTTTAACTTGATGATTTTTTTGTTTTAAAAAGTGATTCAACGCCAAAGTGCTTCCCAATGCGTCTCCATCAGCATTTCTATGAGGAAGAATAACGATTCTTTTGGAAGTTGCTAAACTTTCTTTTAGCAATTGAATAAAGTTATCTTTCATATTATCGCAAATATACTATTTTCAAATAGTTGTTAAACAGACTTAAGGCTTTTTTAAGTGCATTAAAAATCTTTTTAGTGTGTTGTTGAGTTTAAAAATACATTTAGTAATTTGGTCAAAAAAAGATGGAAAATATAACACTCATGATGATAAAGCCTGATGCAGTGGAAAACGGACATATTGGAAATATTCTTGAAAAAGTAACATCCTCAGGTTTTCAAATCAAAGCCTTAAAACTTACTCAACTTTCTAAAAATGATGCCAAGCGATTCTATGAAGTGCATAAAGAACGTCCTTTTTATAACGATTTAGTTACTTTTATGTCAAGAGGTCCTATTTTGGCTGCTGTTTTAAAAAAGAAAAACGCTGTTATTGACTTTAGAACTTTGATTGGAGCTACAAATCCATCTGAAGCTATGAAGGGAACTATCCGAAATTTATATGCAACTTCAATTAGTGAAAATGCTGTTCATGGGTCAGATAGTGACGAAAATGCAGAAATTGAATCATCTTTTCACTTTGCAAAACGAGAATGTTTTTAATTTAAAACTACTTTTTGAATAAATTCTCCACCTAAGTGATTATTTAATCGATCTTTAATAGTTAGAAGTAGAAATTCCAGCTCCATTTTAAGTGGAGCAGACTTAATACTAACATAAAGTATGTTATGGGAAAAGCGGACTCTAGTAGTATATTGTTCAATATTTTCTCCCATTACTATTCTCCAAGAATTACAAACACGAATATTTTGAACTCCTTTTCTAAGGGGTTTTTGGGTAATTATATCCTTCAATACTTCTTTCAGGAGTTTTGCTTCAAACTTATTCTCTGATCTTTTCATAAAAAGGGGTGAGCAGGATAGGACGTTTATAATTGTATCTTTTTTTGTTATGTTCTAAAATTAGTTTTTGACTATCTAAGTAACAAATTTTCTTTGACCACTCATGCCATCGTGATTTAAATCTAATGTAATATTTTTTATCGATTTTTTCAATTTTAAAGGGTGTAACATCTTCAGATGAAGATAGTATTCCATTTAAACGAGACACTACCTTATTTAATACTCCTAAGGGATATTCAAGGTAATAATGATCATAAATTAAAGGATTACCCCTTGGCACAAATTTCTCATTCTTTTCAGTTATAAAATCTATTTCCCAATAACCGGATAATTTATTGATTTTAACTGAGTCTGAATTGCTACAACTTAAAAACAAGATGCATAAAAAACAAAAAAATCTCAAAATCTAAAGTTTAAAAATTTGGTAATTAGATTTGCTTTTTCCCAGGGCTTTAAGTGTTCTTTCCTCATGTGTATCGGTTATAAATATTTGTCCAAAATCATTTTTATCGACAAGAGAAACTATTTGAGTGACTCTTTTTTGATCTAATTTATCAAAAGCATCATCTAGTAAAAGAATTGGTGCACCACCAATTTGTTTTTTTAAAAAGTCAAATTGAGCAAATTTCAAAGCTACTAAGAATGTCTTTTGCTGTCCTTGACTTCCAAATTTTTTAATTGGCTGGCCTTCTAATAAAAAGTTGATATCATCCTTATGTATTCCTTGAGTTGTATATTGAAGTAATTTGTCTTTAGGGAGACTAGTTTTTAATAGTTCTTTATGAGTTTTTTCTTGCAATTGACTTTCATATGCTATACTTATGCTTTCTTTTCCTTCACTTATATTCTTATAGCGAGCATTAAAAACAGGAATAAAATTTTCCATAAATTCCAATCTTTTCTCAAAAATAATGGAACTACGTTTAATAAGCTGTTCATTATAAACATCTAATGAATCTGAATCAAATCTGTTATTCAAAGCAAAAAATTTAAGTAAAGCATTTCGTTGAGATATTATTTTATTGTACTCAAGTAAATTTTGAAGAAAAGGGGCATCAGTTTGTCCGATAACCCCATCCATGAATTTTCTACGTGCAAAACTTCCATCTGAAATTAAATCTCGATCGGCAGGAGAAATTATTACAGTTGGAATAAGTCCTATATGCTCTGATAGTCTTTCATATATTTTTCCATTACGTTTTATAATTTTTTTTTGTCCTTTTTTTAAAGAACAAATAATTTTTTCGTCTCTTCCATCCTTTTCAAAGCGACCATCCAAAACAAAAAAATCTTTATCTATTTGAATATTTTGAATTGCAATTGGATTGAAATAACTTTTACCAAATGCTAAGTGATAAATTGAATCTATTATATTGGACTTTCCAATACCGTTATCCCCTATAAAACAATTTATTTTTGGGCTAAAATCAAAAGTTTTAAAACTAATGTTTTTGTATTGTGTTAGGGTAAGTTGTTTTAAATACATATATGACAAAAATAATAAGTTAGAAGCTATTGAAGGGTTTTTTGAATTAGAATAAAAAGACTAATTTTACGAGCTAAAACATTTTTTAATGGCGACGTACAAAAAAAGAGGATCCAAGAAATCATTAACTCCCTCAAACCAAATAGAAGTAGCTCAAGAAAGTACAACAGCTGAAGTATTCGAAACTTTGGATTCAACGGCTTCTATAACTGAAGAATGGGTTGTTAAATATCAAAATATAATTTTAACTTTTATAGGAATCGTTGCTGTTGGAGTTCTTGGTTATCTTGGATATCAAAACTATGTTATAGAGCCTAAAACTAAAGAAGCAATTAGCGAATTAAATCAAGCCCAGTTTTACTTTGAGTTAGCAGTAAACAGCCAAGATTCTGATTCTTTGTTCAGAAGAGCTTTGAATGGAGGAGAAGGTAAATATGGTTTCCTAGATATTATTAAAAATTATAAGGGAACTACCGCAGCAAAATTAGCAACGTATAGTGCCGGGATGTCATATCTCAACATTAAGGATTATCGAAACGCTATTACTTATCTTGATCAATTCAATTCTGAAGATGTTTTACTTGGAGCTCTCGCAAAAGGGGCTATTGGTGACGCTTATGCTCAGATGGGTCAATTAGAGAAGGCGTTTGACTATTATGTTGATGCATCTAAGATAAATAACAACATTTATAGTACGCCAAAATTTCTATATAAAGCCGCTATGATGAGTTCTAAATTAGGAAAAGATTCGCAAGCATTGACTTATCTTGAAAGAATTAATAAAGAATTTAAAGAATCACAAGAAGCAAATATGGTGACTGTTCAGATAGCTAAGTTAAAATCCATGTTAAAATAAAATGTCATCAGCATTGAATAATCTTTCTGAATACGATGCTAATAATATCCCTGATGGAAGTAAATTCCATATCCATCTTGTAGTTTCTGAGTGGAACCAAGCTATTACTTTATCTCTAGCCGAGGCAGCTAAGAAAACGTTAATTGATGAAGGTGTTAATCCAAAACACATTAAATGGTCTAGGGTTCCTGGCAGCTATGAATTGATTTATGGTGCTAAAAAAGCTCAAGAGCAAAAACCCGATGCAGTTATAGTAATTGGAAGTGTGATTAAAGGAGAAACTAAACATTTTGAATTTATTTGCCATTCTGTTGCTCAGGGAATTAAAGACCTCAACATACTTAATGAAGTTCCTGTAATTTTTTGCGTATTGACTGATGATAACCTTAACCAAGCTAAAGATCGAAGCGGAGGAAAACATGGTAACAAAGGTGTGGAGGCCGCAACAGCTGCCCTTAAAATGGCAAATCTTTATTCAAAACGAGCCTAATTTTATTTATTTAGAGTTTATATTTTTACAGCTTTCTTGTACCTTTGATTATGTTAAATTCAAATTTATTTAAACTTCGAAAAAATAGAAGGTATAATTATACTCCGAGGTATTTCAAAGGAAAAGATAAGGGGAATATTTATGAGTTTGACTCCAAGTTTACAAAATATCGCGACACCCACAATAGCAATGACTTTGGACACCAGTGGAATGAAGCCAGAATCCAAATGCGTACTCGAAAAAATCGTTTAATTTCCCTAAGATTACTTATCATTATTTTGATTCTAATTTTTGCTTGCCTGTACATTCTTGATTTTGATTTAAGTATTTTTTAGCAGAATATATTGATGAGTTCTAGAATTTCTCTTTTACCGGATCACGTAGCCAACCAGATTGCAGCAGGTGAGGTGATTCAACGACCCGCTTCTGTAGTAAAAGAATTATTAGAAAATGCTGTAGATGCCCAAGCTTCAACTATTCAACTTGTTGTGAAGGATGCTGGTAAAACCCTGATAAAAGTTATAGATAACGGATTAGGAATGAATAGATTGGATATTCGATTGGCTTTTGAGCGACATGCCACTTCAAAAATTAATTTAGCTGAAGATTTATTTTCACTTAAAACTAAGGGCTTTCGAGGTGAAGCCTTAGCATCTATAGCAGCAATTTCAAATATAGAAACCCATACAAGAACCTCTCTTGATGACGTATCTCATTTTATAAGAATAGAGGGAAGTAAAATAAAGAACCAAAGCTTGTCCACTCAACCTCAAGGTACTTCTATAGCAGTAAAAAGTTTGTTTTTTAATATTCCAGCGCGGAGAAACTTTTTAAAATCAGACACTGTTGAACTTCGACATATAATTGACGAATTTCAAAGAATTGCACTAGCCCATCCAGAAATAAACTTTTTATTTTTTAATAATGGTGGTGAACTTTTTGATTTGAGAGCTTCAAATTTTAGAAAGCGTATCATTGCTATTTTTGGACCTAAATGGGATAACCATCTTATTCCAACTGAAGAGATAACTTCTCTAACTCATTTAAAAGGATTTGTTCTCAAGCCCGAGTTTTCAAAAAAAACAAGGGGACAACAGTTTTTTTTTGTTAATAATCGCTTTATTAAAAGTTCTTTTCTACATCACGCGGTTAATAGTGCTTTTGAAGGATTATTACGGCCAGGATATCAGCCAGGATATTTTTTATATCTGAGTGTCGACCCAAAAAAAATTGATATCAATATTCATCCAACTAAAACTGAAATTAAGTTTGAGGAAGAGCAAAGTATTTATGCCATTTTACGATCAGCTATTAAACACAGTTTGGGTATTTTTCAAGTGATACCTACATTAGACTTTGAGCAAAACAAGGATTTGAATGTACCTTACGATTTCAAAGAAAAGACACCACTAATACCAACGATTGATGTTGATTCTAGTTTCAATCCGTTTAAAAATATATCTACTTATTCAAAAAAAAGCAATCACGAGATAGAGGGGTTAATTCCAGATTCTAAGTTAAATACCAGTAGTAAATATATTGAGCAGAAAACCTTAATAGATGTTCCTCAGAGTACTCGTGTTTTTCAATTATTTTTAAAATATATTGTTTGCCCATTACAAACGAGTATCTTGCTTATTGATCAAAGGCGGGCCCACCAACGTGTCTTGTATGAGCGTTTTTTAGGCTCCATTACAGCAAAAACTAGTTTAAGTCAACAGTTGTTATTCCCTTTAGAAATAGAACTAAACCCAAAACAAATTGAAGAGTTTAATCAAAATAAAGACATATTATCAGCTTTAGGTTTTCAAATGAAGTTAAAATATAAACAAACCCTTGAGGTAATAGGTAGTCCAGAACAATGTCCGCACTCTAAAATTGAATCGGTAATCGAAGCAATACTTTCTGGTGAAAATTTGCACCTATCTGGAGAATATTTAAGTCAAGCAGATCAAATTGCAAAGATGCTAGCAAAGACATTATCAATCAAAGCTGGTGAAATCTTAACAATAACTGAGCAGCAAATGCTTTTAGATGATTTTTTTGGATGTAAAGAAACAAGTATATCACCATTTAATAAATCAATATTTATTTCTTTACAAAAGACTGAAATAGAGCAAAAATTAAACTGATGCGAAATTTAACTGAGACGGTAAAACATCTTTTGATTATAAATGCTATCTTTTTTGTAGCATCACTTTCTTTGGGAGATTTAGTTTATGATTTATTTGCACTTCACTATCCTTCAAACTCTAAATTTCAGTATTGGCAACCATTGACTCATATGTTCATGCATGGTGATTTTGGACATATATTTTTTAATATGTTCGGCCTATATATGTTTGGTGTACCCATTGAGCAAATGTGGGGTAGAAATAAATTTATTTTCTTTTATTTATCTACAGGATTTGGAGCTGCTGCATTACAATTGTTTATTTACTATTTTCAAATTAATGGAGTTACTGATCTTTTATTTGCAGAGGGCTTAAATAGTGTAGGAATAAATCAGTTTTTTCAAACCAGCGATGTCTCTTACGAAATAGTGGAGCGTATTGGAAGAGATAAGTTACTTTCAAGTTTATCTGCATTTAATGGAGTAATGGTTGGGGCTTCTGGGGCATTATACGGGGTTTTGGTTGCTTTTGCTTTTCTCTTTCCCAATGCTAGATTAATGCTGCTTTTTCCACCTATACCTGTAAAAGCAAAAATACTTGTTCCTCTATTAATTTTGGGAGATTTATTTTTTGGATTTACATCATATTCTATTGGTCCCATTGCCCACTTTGCTCACATTGGTGGTGCAGTTACAGGATTAATTATGATGTGGTATTGGAAAAAAAATCAATTCGATAAAAACCGTTGGGATATATGACCTTTAAGGATCAATTGAATATTCGAATTAAACAACTAAATAGTGCTGAAAAGCTTATTTTAATTAACGTTGTCTGTTTTATACTCCCTTTGTTAATTAAAACTGTTTTATTTTTATTTAATATTTCTTCAACTAATTTTATTAACTGGTTTGAATTATCTGCTTCATGGACTGATTTACCTCTTAAACCTTGGTCAATTGTAACATACAGTTTTTTACATTCAGGTTTTTTTCATTTATTTTGGAATATGTATTTATTGTTCTTTTCATCAAAATTATTTTTAAATTTATTTACGTCTAATACATTTTTCAGTGTCTACTTTTTAGGTGTTATAGTGGGAGGAATTACGTTTATTTTAAGTTATACTTTCTTCCCTGTATTTCAGAATTCTTCTCCCGTTATGATTGGTGCATCTGCAGGAGTAATGGCTGTATTTATTTTTATGTCAACTTATTCTCCTGATTTAGAAATCCGTCTTATTTTATTTAACGTAAAGCTTCGTTATCTGGGAATTACTTTTTTACTTTTGGATATCGTTCAAATTCCATATGGTAATGCCGGAGGACACTTAGCTCATCTTGGGGGAGCTATTTTAGGCTTTTATTACGTAAAACAACTTAACAATGGAAAAGATATTGGGAAGTCTTTTATGAGTTTTATCGATAAAGTCATCAACATCTTTCGCAAAAAGCCAAAGATGAGAACTGTTCATAAGAGAGAAAAATCTCAAAAAATAAATAAGAATATATCAGTTGCTGGTGAAAAACAAAAACGTATAGACGAAATATTAGATAAAATTAGTATTTCTGGTTATGAAAGTCTTACCCAAGCGGAAAAAGACTTTCTTTTTAAAGCAGGAAAGAGTTAGTGATTTAGCATGGATAAAAAAGCTTTTTTGTTTAAGTCACTTTTAATTATCAATGTTTTTTTTCTTTTGCTACAATTATTTGCAATGGATATTTTGAATTTAGGTTTAAATTTTCCAATTCTATCTCTTGGAATACCTTTATTGTGCTTTATAAACCTTATTTTTTTAGTTTACTGGTTTTTACGTTTTAAATGGCCATTTTTCCTTTTCTTTTTAGTTTTTGCAATAAGTTTTGAAGCTTGGCAGTCATTATATCAATTTAAATCTAGAGGAATAATAACATCTAAAGGTTTAACTCTTATGAGTTATAATGTTCGTTCATTTAATCGTTTTAACTGGTTAGATATAAAAGAAATCCCAAGTTTAATTGCTAATTACATAGAAATAGTTAAACCCGATGTAGTTTGTTTTCAAGAGTATAATCAAGACCAGGCACCACGATTTACTAATTATCCATATAAAATATTTAAACCCTACGTACCAAACGGGATAATAGGATCGTGTATTGTCTCTAAATATCCGCTGGTAAATTCTAAAATCATATCCTTTAAAGCTTCTTCAAACGGTGGAATGCAAAGTGACTTAGTATTTAAGCAAGATACTTTACGTTTATATAATTTACATTTTGAGTCCTTAAGAATTAATTCTAAGGATACTTTGTTAACATCAAATTATTCAAAACAATTTCGGTCAAAAATTAAAAATGTTTTCGAAACTCAAAAGCAACAAGTCTTAAGATTTAATAAGCTTGCAAAGTCCAATACATTCCCCGAAATTATTTGCACTGACTTAAACAATAATGCTTTTTCAGAGAGTTATAAAAATCTATCAAAAAATCGTTTAGATACATTTAAGGAAAAAGGACAAGGATTTGGCTCAACATATCAATTTCCTTATTTTCCTTTAAGGATCGATTATATTTTTACAACTTCAAATATTACCATATTAGATTACATAACTCATGAAGTTAAATTTTCAGATCATAAACCTATTTCTGTAGTACTTCAGTTTCCTTAACTAATTTTTAAAGAAATGTTTTTCAAATAATTAGAACTATTAGGACCAAGGTTAAAAAGAACATCTAGTATACTTAGATTAGGAATAAAGTCATGCTTATATGAAAAAACCTGTGTATAGGTATTAAATTGAGTTTTGGACTTAATTTTTGGAATAATTAGTGAATCCGTTTTTTTAAATATATCCTTTTTAAAGGAAACAATTTCGTATTTAAAAGACTCTTCCAAGAGAATCATTATTTTATCTAATAAAGATAGATTGAACATAAATAAGTTATCCTTTTTTTCTTGGTAAAAAGGTACAATTTCATCTTCATAAAACTGAAAATAAGGTGAGGATCGATATGAAGAGCATATGGACCTCCAATGCTGATTTTGCCAATCCATATCATAGGCAATTTCTATATCTTGATCTAGATATTTTATATTTTTTTGAGTGTGACGTACAGGAATAATTAATTTTAATTCCCCATTTGCCCCATATATAACTGTTCTATTTCTGAAGGTTTGTTTTTGATAAGATGTATCACCTGAGAAAACTACATTATCTTGTTTTAAAAGCCACGCTAAGTATTCAACATTTGGAAGATATGCTGGGCAAAGCAGCGGTATCATGCTTTAGAATTATTATTTTTTCTTCGATAAAATACAAACCCTTGCCACAAGATTATAAATCCAGCGAAGTAAGGGAAGTAGGAGTGTCGATCCCCTGGCCCGTCTACTGTAGTAAAGACTCTATCCCATCGGATTTTCCAGTTTTTGAGTCCATCATTTATTCCCTTAATACTAAACCAAATAAAGACGGGTTTTCCAACAATATGGTCATCTGGAACAAAGCCCCAAAATCTACTATCTTCTGATTTATGGCGATTGTCTCCCATCATCCAATAATAGTCTTTTTTGAATGTATATTCCTTTACACTTTTTCCATTTACAATGATTTGTGAAGGATTAATTTCTATTTTATTTCCTTCATATTC
>MDSY01132479.1_pt1 | contig 11309 bp, 4 predicted proteins | sample 811131 | NCBI WGS metagenome assembly MDSY01 (sample SAMN05326643, study PRJNA326480) | marine metagenome | isolation source: seawater | place: Atlantic Ocean: South West | collected 2010
CGTCTAGTGCTACTCCAACAGCAAGTGTAGTGCCATTGAATGTAAGGTTAGCATCATCCTCTAGTTCTCCACTAGCACCTGCGATAACAACTCTGTTATTAGTCAGATCTGAAACTTGAGCAGTGTCAAGGATTGCTGCGTCAATATTAGCAGTACCATCAATATATAAGTCTTTGAATTCTAATCCAGATGCACCAAGATCTCTTGCACCATCAGTTGAAGGAACAATGTCACTGTCAAATCTAGCAGTAGCTGTTATAGTATCAGAGGTAGCATTACCTAGATCTATAGTACCATTGAAGACAGATGCACCAGTTACGGTAAGATCACCTGAAACTGTTACTGTGTCATCAATTGCTACAGTACCACCTGCAGAGTCAATGGTTAGGTTACCTGAGGATGTATCGATTTCATTATCACCTGTTACACCAATCTGAATATTATCGATAGATGCACCACCGTTAGCATCCAAAGCACCAGTAATAGTGGTAGCACCTGTAATTGTAGTAACACCTGAGATACTTACGTTATCAAGATCAGTGTGTCCGTCTACATCTAATCCTACACTGATAGTTTGTGAACCAGTTAGTCCTAATGTAGTACCATCAAAGGTTAGATTACCACTATCCTCTAGTTCTCCAGAAGTACCAGCAATAACAACTCTATTGTCTGTAAGATCTGATACCTTTGCTGTATCTAAGATAGCAGAATCTATATTTGCTACACCATCAATATATAAATCTTTAAATTCTAGTCCAGATGCACCAAGATCTCTTGCACCGTCTGTACTAGGTACTATGTCAGTATCAAATCTACCAGTGGCAGATATAGTATCACCCGTAGCATTACCGAGATCTACGTCACCATTCAGTACTGCGTTACCACTTACAGTTAGATTATCGTCAACAGTAACTGTGCCACCTGCAGAATCTATAGTTAGACTACCTGAGGCAGTATCTATCTCGTTGTCACCTGTTACACCAATCTGAATATTATCAATTGTACCTCCACCGTTTACATCTAATGCTCCTGTAACTGTAGTGATACCAGCAACATTTAGGTTACGGTTTACTCTAACATCCGTTAGTGTGCTAACTCCAGTAACTCTTTCGTTGACCGAAGTCATTTCATCATATGATATGTCGCCATCAACGTCTAGTTTACCATGGATTCTAACGTCAGACGCAAAGGTTGAGATACCAACAAAAGTTGATATACCAGAGATAGTCTGAGTCAGCCCACCGACTTTGGCAAGTTCTCTTCCTCTTGACATAACGGGTATTTAGAAATTCCTATCTTTTGTATTTATACTTCGGTCAGGTTGATCTTATACTTCTTGCCTGTTCTTTTGTTTAACATGAATATATCTTCATGACCTTCTTGCAATGTCCAGTGACCCCAAGTACCATCTACACTATTATTAATACCTTCATTATAGAAATGCATATCAGCAGTATATACGTTCGCCATTCTATTAGTAAGTGAACCTAAGTTTCTAGTAGCATCACTATCTGGTACTATATTACCCTTCAAGGTAATATCAGTGACAGTTATATTAGGATCACCAGTGAGTCCAGTACAACTACCATTGAATGCAGTAGCAGTTAGAGTATTTGTTGAAGGATTCCACTTGAGTTCTGTGTCAGTTCTTACCTGTTCAACACCTGTAGGAGAATCAGAAAATAGTATATAATGTTCAGCAGCAGTAGCATTAGTTGCTGTAAGATCAACAGCAGATGTTACTACATTATTCAGTGCCGAACCATCTATATTAGGTAATGCACCTGTCAACTGACCAGCAGGTAAATTGGTAAGCATACTACCATCACCTGAGTACTTAGTACAGGTCATAACACCTGCATTAGCATCAAATGTCAATGCTGTACTGGTTTTTACTGCTTGACTACCACTAGGGTTATTACAGAATAATATACTATTACTTGGGTCAGCAGCACCCTGTTCAACAGTTAGATCTACAAGACTTGCCGAACCACTTAGATTACCTGTAAAGGTAGTTGCATTTATATTAGTAGCATTTAGTGTAGGTATGGTACTAATTCCTGTACCATATATGTCACCTGTGTGACTACCTACAAGTTTACCAACAAATCCTTGACTTGAAGAAGGAGCAACAAATCCACCATCAGCAGTTGCTATACCACTAACAGCAATGTTAGTACCACTAAAGAATGCTACAGTACTAATACCTGAGGAGTTCAGAGAACCTGAGAATCCAAATGAACCAGCAGGAGCAAAAAATCCAGAAGAAGTTGTTATAATACCAGTAGCATTTATAGTACCAGTTTGTAACTCAGTTATAGTACTAATACCAGACTTCAACGACCCATTCAACTGGCTGGCTGTTGAAATACCTGTGGAGTAAAATGTTCCTGTATGATGACCTGTGGTATCTCCAGTTACATCACCTGTAACATTACCTGTAACATTACCAGTAACAGGACCAACAAAACTAGATGCTGTTGCTATTCCCGTTGCATTGATATGCTCAATATGTCCCGTTGGTGCTATGGATGCTATACCTGCACTTGGTTGTGTTATAGTAAGACCATACCCAACACGTATAATAGTTACATCCTGATATGAAGTATTTCCTGTATCGTCCTGAAAATCTGTTTTAGAGTCTGCTACATTAAATATTGATACAATACCAGAACTAAACTGTCCTACTGGTATCTCTGTAAATGATAAACCTGTACCTACTCTAAATGTAGTAACACCTGTTACTCTTGTAAACTCATTAGCATCCTGAATATCATTTGCCGACTTATTGATTGTAATTGTAGATATACCAAGTTCTATACCAGCACCACCTGAATACTTCGCTTCTGTTATATCAACACCATTACCCTTGAAGTTTAGTGTAGTAATAGATCCAGCAAATCCAGTTGGAGTAACGCCCTGATCTTGTATTGTTACACCATCTACCGCACCTGAGGCAGCACCTGATGGAGCAGCCCAGTATCTTCTACCGTTTACATCACCATATAATACGTGATCATTATTACTAGGTAAACCTAAATTAGGCTCAGTCTCTTCCAGACCCAAAAACGATGGGAATCCAGTAGTTTGTTGTCTATGTGTAGATAAACCAGCATAGCTAGTTACACCTACTCTGCCTGAAAGTAGTTTTGCCATTTACTTAGCGTTCTCTAGTATACTAACAATACATTTTTGTGTGTTTAGGAAATCACCCTTGATTTTTAGGATGTCACCTGTTTCCAATACCATCCTACCATCTATGAATGTCATAGAATCTTGATGTGGTATTCGTGCTAACTCTACAATAGGAGTATCAACAGAACTTCTGCTATGATACGCACTAAATGCTGTTACTGATGAACTTGTACCTACGTTTGCAACGTTGCCATAAATGACTAATGCTGAAACACCTGCAGGACAAGTATAGATACCGACTGAGTTAGTAGTCAGTGTGTGGGTAACAGTTTTGAATCTATTAAGTGGTATAGCAGCCATTATAAGTTACCTCCTAGTGCTATGATGAGTGGTGTCATTTGGGCTTGGATACTCTTTTTGAATGAATCACCAGTAATGTCACCAGTTTGCTGGTTTATGGTGAAGTTATCACCAACTTTCAGGTTGCCTCGTTCATCCGTGGATGTATAGACTACCTTACCTCCCAGTTCTGATACGGTTTCATTCTCTGGTACAGTAACGCCACCCTTATTAGGAAGGGCAGAGTTGATTGCTAAACCTGCACCAACATATTCAAATGTATATGATGAAGCAAGTACTAGGGACTGCTTGGCAAATGGAACTGTAGATCCAATACCAACAGCAGCAGGTAAAGTTTGATCAATGGTGATAGTAGAAACGCCAGCCGTAACTGGTGTTGCACTATTTATAGTATAATACTTAGGTCCTATTCCAGCAGTGGCAGTTGCTGTGACTCCTGATGAAGGAGCAGTAATTGTAACTGCAGGAGCAGCCCTATACTGTGAACCAGTAGCATTTACTTTTAGTGAAGTTATACTACCAAAACCACTGACAACTGCAATACCTTCAGCAGTTATGCCACCTGGACCAGTGGGGTTCCCAATCGTAACTATTGGTGGATTAGTGGAAGTGTAACCACTACCAGCATTAGTTACAGTAAACTTATTTACTTCATTGAATAACTCACCAAGGTAGAATGCCTGACCAGTGTAAGGTCTAGCTGTCAATCCTGATACAGTTATTTCATTATCTTCAGCAATACCTGCTACAGCAACAGCACCTGATTGATGAACAGTACCAACACCTGATGCTATAAGACCATAAGTACCGAATGATGCGTTGGAGTTATTGACATCACACTGACCACCTGATACACAAGTGATAGCAGACTCATCACATACAGTGAAGATTGATACTAACTGAGCATAACCATCATTAGATATAGTAACACCAATACCACCTTGATTGTACTGAGTATATGAGTCAACAACCATTGACTTCACGCCTTCAGCATGATTACCGTTGACTCTTAGTCCAATACTATTAGGAACAAAGTTTGTACAGTTTCTAATATATGGAGACTGAGTAACACCAACACCAATTCTGGCTCCTGTACCAGCATTACCAACATTTACTGTAATTGTATTTGTAGTAACTGCAGTAATAGCAGTCATGATACCTGCTACTGGGTCAGATGCTCTAGGATATGCATGTTGTGTTGCATGTAAATCCTTATCACATGTCAACTTGAAGGATTCTGTCTTTATACCAACAGTATCACTTACACTTAGACCATGAGATGCTTTAGTAAATGTAGTTACACCTGAAGTAGGATCATAATCAACATTAGTTGGAGTAATTGATGCACCAGTATGCCAGTTAGGTCCAACTTTTAGAGCATCAGTAGCACCATAACCAGATACAAACCTATGTGTGTTGACTATTCCCTGTGGTGGGAATGTAACCATTGCACCAGTACTAGCAGCACCAACGAATGATAAATTCTGTATCAATACGCCATTAGTTACTTGGAATAAATCCTGACCAGCGTTTGATGGAATAACCTGTGTATTTCTTAGATCATCTCCATCTATCGTAACATTACGTGGAACAAATACTGGATTATTTTCTGTGTATATTCCGCCAGTAACTCGTATAACATTACCTGCTTTTGCCCTTAGACAAGCAGCTTCAATAGTTCTTTTAGCAGTCTTTATAGTATCACCATCATTTCCATCGTTACCGTCTTCAGTAACATAGATGATATTAGAAACACTAGCACCTGCACCTACCCATACCAATGAACCTGTAGAATCAGCAGCAAGAATACTCTTACCAGTACCTACAGTACCAGAAGAGTCAAGGAAAGTACCACCTATCTGAACATAACCATTAGATCCTTGAGGTTGTACTTGGAGAAGATACTCTGGAAGTGTACTACCTATACCTACTCGCTTATTTGTAGGATCGTAAACAAAATTATCTGCACCACCAAACTTACTATTAGATTTCTTATACTGTACTGAGTTAGTACCGTCAGATGCATCACCATAAACTGTAGCAGTGTTAACCCAATCAACACCTGATCCAGTAGTCATCAATACCTGACCACTAGTACCTGCAGATGAATTGCCGTCTTCAACTAATCCAGAGAATCTAGCACTACCTCTCACATCGAGGTCTCTTACAGGTTGTGTACTACCTATACCAACCTGACCTGCAGCTAAAATACCATCAAAATTTGCCGTAGATGCTACATCAAGACCGTATAATGGGTTAGTTTTACCAACGCCAGTCTTGTTAGAATCTGCATCAACAATCAGAGCCTGATCGCCTACTTCTAAGCCTTTTTCGACAGCAAACTTCTTATTTACTGATGCCATTTACTCAGCTACTCCTTAGTATTTGTATTTATCATCAAATCTGATTAGTACTTAGAGCACCATTATCAGCAACAACCAATCTATACTTAGTTCCGTTAGGAGATGTAAGTATAACACCAACCGCCTGACTGGTTCCAACATTCATATCAGCTGAGAATGTTGTAACTCCAACAAAGGTTTGGTTAGCAGCAGTGATAGTACCAGTGTTGGCAATTATATTACCACCAACAATCAAATCATCATCAATTGTTACGTCATCTGTAGAGTGGAAATGCTCTGCAGTAGTAATACCAGTAACTTTTACATGACGACCAACAGTTAGATCTGCACCTACTGATGTATTATTAGTAACACCAAGAGTATTAGCAGTTACAGTTGCACCTGAGAAAGTTAGTGATGAACTATCTTGTAACTCTCCACCAGTACCTACTATAACTACTCTACCTGCAGTAAGATCAGAAACTGCTAGACTGTATATACTTGCCTGTCCAATTACACTAAATGCTTGTCCTGTTGTAACAGATGTTTGACCTATTGCAAGTTTATCAAATGCATAGTGTTCAGTACCAGCCTCTACTGATATAGGACCCCAACGTTGCCACTTCTCATTACCAGATTCTGTTGTCTGAACCCATCCAATATATCCACCTCTAGCGAAGTCTGTATTGAATAGTATATTGTTATTAGTATCTGTGTTAGCAGGTACATTTTGTGATATACCAACGAATACTTCTTTGTTCTGTACTGAACCACCTCTATTACCTCTAAACTTGAGGTCAACAACAGAATCATTACCATTACTATAAAGGTTTTGATTGACTGTTAGGTTATCAAATGTAGCATTAGTAGCAGTCTGTGTATTTGGAGCAGAAACTGATGTAGTATCAAACTCATCAATAGTTGATACTTCCTCACCTGTTAGAGCATCAATCTTCTTCCTACCAACATAGAACTCACCTTTATCATTCATGGCAGTGTATACTACCAATCCACCTCTAGTCTGAGATGCTTGAGCAAGTAACTGTTCCTTATCATCCAAGATTCTATCTTGAACTTGAGGCATTGCAGTTGAATAGTTACCTGGACCAAAACCAACATATTCAAATGTGTGTCCTGATGCACGTATGAGGGAGTTTCTTCTACCCTCAACTGGTAATACTTTGATCTTTACGGCTGCTACGTTTCTAAGGTGTGCAGCAGCATTAGTTCCTAATGTACCTCTAAGAACCTTAGTGATATTCTTATCTGTAATCCTTACAATCTCATCTTCAATTTGTAGATAATCTCCTCTGCGGAGCATTGATCTATCTTTGAGGTTGATTGTAGTTGCAGTTAGAGTAATATCATTATTCAATGTGGTAGTTTGTCCACCGTATATTGGTATATTTTGATTGAATCCTCTATCACCAATACCAGCACCATGTGCAACACCACTACCACTATATGATGGCTGGATAGAAGTAATACCAATGTTGACCATCATAGATGATCCATAACCTACTCTATCAGTAACGGTATGAGTACCATTATAAACTCCTTGACTAGCACCACTAATTGTAATGTGGTCTCCTCTTCTCAAACCAATGTCTGATGCTAAGGTAACAGTAGCAATACCACTGAGTTTATCATGTACGATATCGTTGACAGCAGTTGCAATACCTACGTGGTATACAAAACCACCAACACCTGAACCACCAGCTAAAGTACCATTGTATGATACCTTTCTATTATTCTCAACGTTAGTGATACGATAAACACCGTTATATCCAGTACTTCCTACACCAACAACTTGTATTACATCACCCTGATTATTACTAATCTCACTTACTTTTATAGTACAAGCACTTGTAGAACCACTCGGACGGAATGGTACTCCAGTTATTGTTAGAATATCATTTACATTATAACCTGAACCTGGATAGTTAATAGCAGCAGCAGTTATAGTACCAGCAGCAGCAACAGTAACATCTACAGTTGCACCCTGACCGTTACCACTACCACCTGTCAGTGGTATATTATAATAGAATTCTGCATTACCACTACTTGTACCATATCCTGTACCACCAGTTATGTTAGTAACAGCCTTGATACCATCAAAGTTATGATCTATTACAGTATCAAGAGTTAGTGTACCAGATGAATGAGATGCAGCTGTAACACCAACACCAATGTTAGTTTTTTCAACGAATGCATGAACCATTTCCTTGGTTATACTATTCTTAGGATCATTACTTACTACATGTCCTATCTTATCTCTTAGAGCATAAGATTTAGTAGCAACAGGATCATCATGATAGTTGTCAGCATCAATAGCAGGACGTAAATTGTTTATATCCTGTGGGAAATAATTAGTTGTAGTAGAGAATGGTGATACATCAGGTTGTGTAAGATATCCTAAAACTGTTAGGTCATAGATACCATCTTGTACTCCCTTAGAAAACTCTTGAACTATCTCATTATTGAATATCTGGAAGGATGGACCTAGATTTCTCTTAGTAAAGTATGGTGCAAATGTTCTACCACTTCCAACAATTGTCTGATCGTAGAAAGTGTATGGTGTGTTGAGACTGATTGTTGATATGCTACCTGGATTAGTATTCAAACCAACAGTAAATGTCTTACTATCAGTTATAGTAAGAACTTCAAACATTCCATTGAAACCAGAGTTATCAGTACCATTGACGTTCTCTGTACTCTTTATTCTACTAAGTTCAACTTGGTTACCAACACCCAATCTATGTGATGACTGTGCTGTGATGACACCAACGTTACCACTTGAGTTCCAAGTTGCATCGGTTATAGTATTATTAGTTCTAAGATCACTAACAGATGTTAAGTCAGTATTATTATTCTTATAGTATGTGTCATCAAGAGATGTTGCAGACTCCTGCAATGTAAATCCATTGCTAGGTGGAGATGCTACTGTTGCATTATCAGGTACAACATATCTCAAACGATAGATCTTCTCTAAATCTTTTCTAGTGTCAGGTTTTCTAACAACAAATGTATTCTGAGTAACAACTGCAGTTGTAGCTTGGTTAGTAACAATTGCTTGACGTAAACTATTACCTGCACCTACGTTTATATACCAACCACTACCATCAGTATACTGTATTGGATGACCTGGTTCACCTGGTTGCTTACCTGCTACAGTAGAAACTACTCGTAACTTACCACCTAAGTTATTCAAGGTGGTTATATTACTACCAGCAATAGCATTATTATATGTGGTAGCAAGTTTAATCTGATCGGCCTGTACTCCTGCAGAGATGACAAAATAATCTTTATCATTTACGATACCATCAGGTAATGATCCAGTATCAGAATAGAATCTAATCTTCTCACCACTATTGAAGTTATGAGTATCTTCTAATGTTATAACATTAGCAGTAATAGAGTTGATACCAGAGTTACTACCAACAAATACCTCTTTCTTACCATTACCCCAAGTATCAGGGTTTGAGTTTGGTCCTGGCATTAGAATGTCAGCACCGTAAACAGTATTATTAAGTGAACAGAATATCTTATCGTTCTGCTTATTACCTACTTCGTATCCACTAGCAGTCTTTATAGGAACAGTATCCTTTACGTTATAACCACGTATAAACAGTTGTGTATCTGTACTTACACCAATCGTCTTCTGTACATCAATTGACTCCCAGTTGACATTCTCATCTTTATTGAAATTTTTCTTAGGTGGTACTATACTTGTAATATAACCTTTGTCATCTTTGATGAACGCTGCAGGTTTGAAACCATCAGCCTCTAATCCTACAGCACCAAAGTTAGAGTTAGAGTTAGTAAGAGATATATCACCACCAGACTCAACACAGAACTGTCTACCATATCCAACAGCAAATGTTGATACTACCTGTAGTACAGCCTCATTTGTTGCTCTAATATGGAATGATTCCCATTTTGGTTTATATCTTGCTAAACCATCAGTGTGTAATGTTACGGAAGTACCTAGTGTTGCTTGATCCTGCCAAGAACCAGAGGTAGAATTATATTTTACAAATGCATTATCATCTTTCTGTAGTCCAATACCTGTATACTGAGCACAAACCATGGATTTGAATCCAGTTGCCTTGCTACCATCAGCAAGCATACCACACATACCAAACACTGATCTAAGAGAACAGTTGAATATGTAAGGTGATGCAGAAGTTACACTATCACTCTCAACTATAACTGTTGGAGATAAACCAGTCAGCGATGGAGTCGCTGTAGATGTAGGAATCGCTGGTAAATTATAGGTGAAAGAAGTAGTACTTAGTACCTGTGCTACAACATGACTACCATCATAATCAGTGTTACTAACACCATTGATAATAACAGGAGTATCTACGTTTAGATTATGATCTGTCTTTGTTATTACTGTAACTACTGAAGTCGCTGAGACAGCAGATGGATTGACACCTGAATAAATGTCATCAATCTCCAGATCACCCAACTTTGAAACCGCACCAACAATCCTCGATTCATCGATGACCTTTTGGAAATCTTTATTAGTTGGGTAGTTAGGAAGTGCTCTGCCACTATTAGTACCATAAGCAAGCGTAAGCTTAGCATAGTACATATCGAGGTCCGTGTTTCCCTTCCCTGCAATCGTGTTCTGCCCATCAGCAAACTCAAAGCATGTTAATTTATGGTGTGAATAGTTAGGAGCATATACGTTATTAGTATAATCCTTGAAAACCCTATCTGCAGGGTCACCATCAAACAAACTAAAGTTGAAGAAGAAACAACCACCAGTTACTTTAAATATGGCAGAGTTCTCAATGTTATCATTATCTGGTTGTGGAATAAATTTTGGTTTTATCTTAGTCTTTCTAAGATCTGTACCAATAATAGATGTACCACGAGGTAGTATTACACCACCAGTAACGGAGTTGAAATGATATAGTATATTATCTGTATCTTGTATATCAAAATTTGTACCAATAGAAAGTTCAGCAATAGATGATGCAGAACCATTTACATCTGTTACATTACCACTATCATCAATTACTAAACCTGGACGATTATCAATATAATGCGTACCAGGTGAAACCATGATACTGGTCTTATCAAACTTATCGTTATCTTTACCTAACTGATATGAAAATCGAGCAGACTCAATCAGTGCTCTCTGTATAGTTTTGAACGGACGAGTTCTGGAGTTACCAGTATTACTAACGTCATCAGTTGCATCAAGTTCTTCTGGGTTAACGTAAATTACGTTACCCTGAACATTCTTGAGGAAATTTTCAAGTCTACTTAATGGCATTGCCTATTTTCTCGTATACCAGTCCTTCAACTTATTTATAGAACCTAGATTCGTGGTATCTTCTGGACTAATGGCATTATATCATTCTCAACCTTATCTACTATCTGATCGATTATGTTTACATCTAATCCAGCAAAGGGTGGAATGATACCAAGTATGCGAAGTAATCCATCAACAAATAA
>MDSY01126666.1_pt1 | contig 11308 bp, 8 predicted proteins | sample 811131 | NCBI WGS metagenome assembly MDSY01 (sample SAMN05326643, study PRJNA326480) | marine metagenome | isolation source: seawater | place: Atlantic Ocean: South West | collected 2010
AATATATTAGGGAATTTACTTGCGGAGAAAGAGGGATTCGAACCCCCGGAGGTGTGACCCTCAACAGTTTTCAAGACTGCCGCATTCGACCACTCTGCCATTTCTCCTTAGCGGTGGCAAATATACATTGTTTTTTAGGTAATAAAAAAATGTTTGTTGATGGCTTTTATATACTAAGTATATTTACATCATGGGTGAAATTCAGGAAATATTGATATTGATTGTATCGGGATTCATCGCAGGTATTATTAATACTTTAGCTGGTGGTGGATCTCTATTAACTTTACCAATATTGATTTTTTTAGGATTACCTCCCGTTGTTGCAAATGGAACCAATAGGATAGGAATATTAATGCAATCAATTTCTGGAACAATGGGATATAAAAGTAAAGGAATTTCTACTTATCCATTTAATATTTATTTAGGAATTTCTGCATCAGTTGGTGCTTTAATTGGTGCACAAATTGCCATTGATATTAGAGGTGATTTATTTAATAAAATTTTAGCAATAATAATAGTAATTGTTGGATTTTTAATAGTATTTAAGCCAAAAAATAATGTTAAAGTATTACAAGAAAGAATAGAAGGTAAGTATTTGTTTAACAGTTGTATTATATTTTTTTTTATAGGTATTTATGGTGGCTTTATTAATGCTGGAATTGGAATTGTAATTATGTTTTTTTTATCACGTTATAATAGACTATCTCTTCTCAAAACAAATGCAGCTAAAGTTTCTTTAGTTGGGATCTATACAATCGGAGCAATAGCTCTTTTTTCATATAATGATAAAATCAATTGGTCAATGGGTTTGTGGCTTTCTTTTGGCACTATATTTGGAGCTTGGTTAACCAGTAGATATTCGGTCAAAAAAGGGGAGAAGGTTATAAAGTTTGCTCTATTGTTTATGGTAGTTGTTATGGCAATAAAACTTTGGTTTTTTTAATAACCAATTTGATCAGTTATTTCTAATCCATACCCTGTTAAACCTATTCTGGGAATCTGTTTTGAATTACTAATTAGTTTTAGTTTTGTTATGTTAATATCATGTAATATCTGAGCTCCAATGCCAAAATCTTTATAATCCATTTTCAGGGGGGGAACTTTATTTACTTTACCTTCATTCTGTATATCCTTCAAAGAATTAATTCGAGATAAAAGATTTTCACTTGATTGTTGATGATTGATAAATAAAATAGCTCCTTTTTTTTCATTGTTAATTAGTGAAAAAATATCTTCTAGACTCCTATCAGATTCACCGGTTATTAAACTCAATATGTCATCATTTATCCTGGAAGAGTTAATTCTTGTTAGTATCGGCTCATTTGATTTCCAATTTCCAATCGAAAGAGCCAAATGAATTTGACTATTTGTTGTTTGTTGGTAGGCTCTTAACCTAAATTTACCATACTTAGTTTTTATTTCTGTATCAACTTTTTTCAAGATTAAACTGTCATGTTCCATTCTGTAAGCAACTAAGTTTTCAATTGAAACTATTTTTAAATCAAATTTTTTTGCAATTTTTATTAGTTCAGGTAATCTAGCCATTGAACCATTATCATTAATTATCTCAACTATAACACCTGCAGGGTTTAAACCAGCTAATCTTGAAAAATCTATGGCTGCTTCTGTATGTCCTGTTCTTCTGAGAACACCACCTTCTTTTGCAATTAATGGAAAAACATGACCAGGTCTGGACAAGTTATGAGGTTGTGTTTTTTTATCAACTAATGATTTAATAGTTTTAGATCTATCATCTGCAGATATACCAGTAGTTACACCCTTTCCTTTTAAATCAACTGATACAGTGAAGGCAGTTTCAAGTGGATCAGTATTATTAGAAACCATTATATCTAAATTAAGATCAGAACATCTGTTTTCAGTAAGTGGAACACATACAAGTCCTCTTCCGTGAGTTATCATGAAGTTAACTAACTCAGGAGTTACTTTTTCGGCAGCACAAATAAAATCTCCCTCATTCTCTCTATTTTCATCATCAACCACAATAATCATTTTACCATTTTTAATATCTAAAATGGCTTCTGAAATAGTATTTAATTTAATTTTATTTTTCATTGATTTTTTTTTCCAACTATATATTTAAAATATACCTTTTGTATGGGAACAATAAATGGATCTATATTTATAAATCCTTTATCAGAAGAAGCTCTATTTAAAAGGTAAATAGCAAACGGAGCTAATATTATAGTAGAAACCCAAGAAGCAAGTATTGGACTAATACTACTATCTTCAGCAGCATTTTTACTAAATAAACCTATATAATGATAAATTAAGAAAATTATTACTGATAAAACTATTGGTAACCCAAGCCCTCCTTTTCTTATAATAGCACCTAAAGAAGATCCAATTATAAAAAGTAAAAATGATGAAAAAATTAAAGAATACTTATCATGAAGTGTAGTGATATGAAGATTTATTAATTTTTGAAAAAGAAAATAATTTCGTTTTTTACTTTCCAAATTACTAATTGTTCCCCTTAGGGATGGAATGACTGAAGTTCGTATTAAATTAAGATATTTAAATTTTCTATCAACTACCATGAATTCTAATACATTAGATTTTAAAAGTTCAGATAATTTGGATGTGTCTTTATCTATATTCCTAACCTGAGATAATCCATTTGATTTATTAAAGTTTTCGCTAAAGATATTTTTTTGGTCATTTAAGTCAAACTCCAGAGAATCTATACTTTCAAATAATTGACTAGCTTTTTGCATTCTGTAGGTTGTTGTGTAGTCTTCAGCATCTAAATCTATATTATTAAATTGAGAAAGATCAATATTCATTGTGTATTCTTCAAAGTGTACTTTGGTAAATGGATATTTATTTTTCTCAGACTTGTTTTTTGTAATCAGATTTTCATATCTAAATCCGTTGTATAAAACCATTTGAAGCATTGCATCTGTAGTCTCACTTTTTAATTCTCCAGACTCTGATTTTATAACAATTCTATTTTTATTGTCTTTAGTTTTTTCATGTATTATAATATCTTCTAATAGTTGATCATTATCACCATGTTTCTTCATAACTTTTATTGTCATTTGACCTAAGTCATTAAAGACTCCCTCACGAATGGCTAATGCTGGTTTAAGTTTTGCGATATTTTTACGTAAATTATAAGATTTAAGTTCACCATATGGAATTATATGATTTGAAAAAAAATATGTTCCAATACCTAAAAAAATATGACATATAATTAAAGCATACATAGCTCTTTGAAGTGATATCCCTGTTGACTTCATTGCTGCAAATTCATAATTTTCAGCTAAAGATCCATATGTGATTAACGATGCTAATAAAACAGAAAGAGGTAAAGCTAAAGGAACCAATTTGGGTGAATAGTAAATTAAAAATCTAAAAATTGTAATAAAATCTAGACCTTTTCCAGCTAGTTCGTCAACATACAACCAAAATGCTTGAATAATAAATATTAACATACAAATTACAAATACAGAGATTAGTCTGGTAGTGTATAATTTTATTAAGTATAAATCAATTATTTTAAGCATTAGTCAATGTAATATCCTGGATAATCAGTTTCATTAAAATTGAAAATAGAGGAGGATATGTTTTTATTAGTTTTAAAATTTAATATTGATAAGGTTGTAGTTGTTCTTTGTTTACCAATTTCAATTAGTTTGTATACATCTTTTGTTTTAATATTTATTCCAAGAAGTATATACATTACATCTAAATTTTCTTCGGTTGGTATCAGTTTAACATACTGAATATAATTCCCAGTTACGTTCTGAGAAATATCCCAGTAAAAATCATAACCTGTTTTATATAGCTCAATTAATTTTCCTGGATTAGTAATGATTTCATCACCACTACTGGAGTCGGTTATTAATACTTCTTCATTTTCAGGAATAATTGTATATAATTTATCACCATCAAATAATTGGATAATTCCTGTAGTTGAAAGCTTATATTTCTCTCCCATGACAATAATTTTTCCACTTGTTTCTTGTCTAATATTTTCTTTAGAGTTCTCAAGAATATATTTAAAATCAAATTCATAATTTTCATAACTATTTATTTGAACGGAAGCGTCATCCAGAAGTTTTTTTGCTTTTATAGAGTTTTGACTTTGTAGACTAATTGTTAAACAAAAGAATAAAATAAATACAGATATTTTTTTAGTTGCTTTCATTTTCAATATGGTTGTTTAAATGGTTTAGATCAGAAATTAACACTTGTCTTGCTTTGCTTCCTTCAAAAGGACCGACTATACCTGCAGATTCCATTTGATCTATAATTCTTCCTGCTCTATTGTAACCTAATTTAAGTTTTCTTTGCAATAAAGAAGCTGATCCCTGTTGTGCAATTACAATTACTTCAGCCGCTTCTCTAAATAATACATCTCTATCAGATGCATCAATATCAAGTGAGCTTATATTTTCATCTCCAGAATACTCTGGAAGCAAATAGGCATCACTAAACCCGTTTTGAGAGCCAATATAATCTGCTATTTGATCAACTTCTGGAGTGTCAACAAAAGCACATTGAATTCTGGAAAGTTCGTTTCCTTGAGTATAAAGCATATCACCTCTTCCAATTAATTGATCTGCTCCACCGCTATCTAAAATTGTTCTGGAATCTATTTTTGATGTTACTCTAAAAGCAACCCTAGCTGGAAAATTTGCTTTTATAATACCTGTTATTACATTTACCGAAGGTCTTTGAGTCGCAATAATTAAGTGAATACCAATTGCTCTTGCTAATTGTGCTAATCTTGCTATGGGAGTCTCTACCTCTTTTCCTGCAGTCATAATTAAGTCAGCAAACTCATCCACAATTAGAACTATATATGGTAAATACGTGTATCCTTCATTTGGATTTAATTTTCTATTCTTGAATTTATTATTGTACTCAATTAAATTTCTACATAATGCATTTTTTAATAGTTCATAACGGTTATCCATCTCAATACAAAGTGAATTAAGAGTATTAATAACTTTACTGTTGTCAGTAATAATTGGATCTTTGCTATCAGGTAATTTGGCTAAATAGTGTCTCTCAATTTTATTATATATAGTTAATTCAACTTTTTTTGGATCAACTAAAACAAACTTAACTTCTGAAGGGTGCTTTTTATATAATAAAGATGTTAAAACTGCATTTAAACCAACAGACTTTCCTTGCCCTGTAGCCCCAGCCATAAGTAAGTGAGGCATTTTTGCAAGATCGACCACAAATGTTTCATTACTTATCGTTTTACCCAATGCAATAGGAAGTTCCATTTCTGCATTTTGAAACTTAGCAGATGCTATTACAGATTTCATTGAAACTATACTTGGATTTTGATTGGGTACTTCAATTCCAATGGTTCCTTTTCCAGGAATAGGGGCAATAATCCTTATTCCCAAAGCAGAAAGAGACAAAGCAATATCATCCTCAAGATTTTTTATTTTAGAAATTCTTATTCCAGCTTCAGGGACAATTTCATATAGTGTAACAGTAGGGCCGATTGTGGCTTTAATTTGAGCTATTCCAATTTTATAATTTTTTAAAGTATCTACAATTTTTATTTTATTTTCCTCAAGCTCTTCCTGGTTTATGGTAATCCCTGTATTTGGATAATCTTTTAACAAATCAATTTTAGGCATTTTAAAACGACTTAACTCAAGAGTAGGATCAAACTCTCCCTGATCATCAACAAGCTTTTTAGCTAATTTTTCCTCTAAATCTTGATGTGTGGTTTCAATTTCAATTTTTAAATCATCTTTATTAATTTGATTTTCTTTAGCTTTTTTCTCAATAAATTCTTTTTGATCATCAATTTGAGTGATATTTTCTGATGATTTTATGAGATTTAAATCAGGCAAATTAGTTTTAACAGAATCATCATCGGGACTATTTAAAGTTGTATTCCCATTTATTTTATTTATTTTTTTAAAAAAATATAAGATTTTTTCAGGAGTAAGCTTCCAATGAAAAACAATTATGCATAAAAAATAAAAAGACACTATGGTAGCAAAACCAAAAACTCCAACATAGTCAATTATCAAGTTTGATGTTTCAAAACCAACTACACCGTCTATAATAGGCGATAGGTCGTGGAAAAAGCTAAATAACAGGGAACCAAATAAAATATAATTTAATCCCCAAGACCATTTAGTTATCAAGCTTTTTCTGGATGTATTAAAAAATAAAATTGATCCAGTAATAAATATTAAGTAGGTAAAAATATATGATGATACTCCAAATAAATTATAAATAAATAGATGTCCAAGCCATGCACCAATTTTACTCAGAAAATTTTCAGTTTCAATGTTACGATCATTAAATGACAACAAGGTTGATTGGTCAGCTTCCCATGTTAATAAATAAGAGGTGAAAGAGAGAAAAAGTATAAGACTAATTAAAATCAAAAAACTTCCGAAGATGATGGTTCTCTGTCTGATAGTTTCAGGAGGAGTAGAAGTCTTTTTTTTGCTTAAAACCATTTTATGAGTTTAACTATAATCTAAAACGTAAAAATACAAATTACTAGTGATATGATTTATTTTCAATATTTATTTATAAACACTATTTTAAAGAACGTATTTTTATTTTTAGCAGGGCATATATTAAAGTCATCAAGGGACTTATCCAATTGAAGATTGCATAAATAAAATAATCAGCAACACCTACATTAAGAACCCCGGATTGATATGCACCACACGTATTCCATGGAATTAAAGCTGATGTTACAGTCCCTGAATCTTCTAGTGTTCTACTCAGGTTTTCTGGAGCTAATTTCCGGTCCTTATATGCTTTTGAAAACATCTTACCGGGAATGACTATTGCTAAATATTGATCCGAAGCTGTTAAGTTTATTGTTAAACAAGTAGCAACTGTGCTTGCAAAAAGTTGAAATGTATTCTTTGCCCAGTTCAATAGTTTATTAGTAATTGATGATAGCGCACCAATTGCTTCCATTATCCCTCCAAAAACCATTGCGCATATTATAAGCCATATTGTATCGAGCATCCCTTTCATTCCTCCAGATGAAAAAAGATCATATAAAAGTTTATTTTCAGTATCAATCTGACTTGCTATTGTAATAGAGTTTAAAATACCCTTGTATGCACTTGAAAAATTATATTTTTCTTCTCCACTTAATTCTAAAACAATCTCAGGTTGAAAAATTAAAGCAAATATTGCTCCTAAAACAGTTCCAGATAATAAAGCAACTAGAGGTGGAGTTTTTCTTGAAATCAGAAAAACAACAAAAATAGGCACAACAAATAACCAATAATTTATATTAAATTTTAGCTCTATTTGATTTAACAAAGTTAAAATATCTGCATCCCCTTTTTGTTCTTGAAAAAAACCAAGTATAACAAAAACTATTATTGTTATAATAATACTAGGTACAGTTGTTAATGTCATATATTTAATATGTGTAAATAAATCACCACCGGACATTGCTGGAGCTAAATTTGTAGTATCACTTAATGGAGACAATTTATCACCAAAATATGCGCCAGAGATAACTGCTCCTGCTATTATTCCTGGGGGAAGCCCAAGTGCTTTACCAATTCCAATTAATGCAATTCCTACAGTTGCAGAAGTTGTCCAACTACTCCCAGTAGCAAGAGATATAATGGCACAAATTATAATACATGAAGGAAGAAAAATTGTAGGATGTAAAATTTTTAATCCATAATAAATCATTGCCGGAATAATACCGCTAGCAAGCCAGGTTCCTGCTAAAGCTCCTACAAATAATAAAATTAGAATTGCACCAGCAACCGACTGAAAATTATCAGCAACTTTAACTAGCATTATTTTATAAGATACTTTATGGTAAAACCCAACAATAGCGGCTATAGCTCCCCCAATAAGTAAGATGAATTGATTTGAACCCGATAAAGCATTGTCTCCAAATACATAAACATTATATGCCAATAAAATAATAAGTATTATTAGTGGGATTAATGAAGAGCTAATGGGAAGTAATTTTACTTTATTCAAAGTTTGTAATTTAAGATTATATCTAATTGTACAATGTTAAGAATTTTCTAACTAATTTTACATTATAATTAAAAGGATACTATGAAGTCATATGATGTTACTGTTATTGGATCTGGTCCCGGTGGATACGTTGCTGCTATAAGATGTTCTCAACTAGGACTTAAAACTGCTTTAATTGAAAAATATAATTCCTTAGGAGGCACATGTTTAAACGTTGGTTGTATTCCATCTAAATCTTTATTAGACTCTTCACACCATTACGAGGAAGCTATTAAAAATTTTGATAAACATGGAATAGAAATATCTGGTGAGATAAAAATTAATCTTGAAAAAATGATCTCTAGAAAGCAATCTGTTGTTGATCAAACAACTAAGGGTATTAATTATTTAATGGATAAAAACAAAATTGATGTTTTTTATGGGACTGGGAGTTTTGAAGATTCTACACATATTAAAATTAATTCTCTTAAATCAGAAATTATTGAATCAAAAAACACAATAATTGCAACAGGTTCAAAACCAGCATCATTACCTTTTGCTAAAATCGATAAGGAGAGAATTATTACATCAACACAAGCTCTTTCCTTAAAAGAAATCCCAAAACATATGGTTGTAATTGGGGGAGGAGTAATTGGTCTTGAATTAGGTCAAGTTTATCGACGATTAGGATCTGAAGTTTCAGTTATAGAATATGCCAATCGAATAACACCTATAATGGATTCTAGTATTTCAAAAGAATTAACTAAGATTTTAAAAAAACAAGGTATTAAATTTTATCTCTCGCATTCGGTGGTTGAGGTTGATAGAATAAAAGATGAAGTTATTGTAAAAGCCCTAGACAAAAATAAATCTGAGATTACTTTTCAAGGAGATTATTGTCTGGTTTCAGTTGGAAGAAAACCATATACTGAAGGTTTAAATACTGAATCAGCTGGAGTGAGTTTAAATGAAAAAGGACAAATTATTGTTAATGACAAGCTTCAATCCAATAATCCAAATATTTTTGCCATTGGTGATGTCGTTAGAGGAGCTATGCTAGCTCATAAAGCTGAAGAAGAGGGAGTTATGGTTGCAGAAATTATTGCAGGCCAAAAACCTCATATAGATTATAATTTAATTCCAAATGTAATATATACATGGCCTGAAGTTTCTTCAGTAGGAAAAACAGAAGAAATATTAAAATCTGAAGGAATTAAATATAAAGTTGGTCAATTTCCTATGAGAGCTTTAGGTAGAGCTAGAGCCAGTATGGATACAGATGGTTTTGTAAAAATATTAGCTGATTTTGAAACTGATGAAGTACTTGGTGTTCATATGGTTGGAGCGAGGGTTGCAGATCTTATTGCTGAAGCAGTCACAGCGATGGAGTTTAGAGCTTCAGCAGAAGATATTTCAAGAATGAGTCACTCTCACCCAACTTATGCGGAAGCAGTAAAAGAAGCTGCTCTTGCTGCAACTGAAAACCGTCCTTTACATATCTAATAATATCCGTTTAGCTTTTGTTAGAAATTTCGTTAATTTTTTCAAAGGATTTTAGTATTCCTTTAATTATGGATGAACTTAAACCTTGATGTTCCATTTCGTTTAATCCAGATATAGTACATCCTCTAGGAGTGGTTACTTTATCAATTTCATTTTCAGGATGAGTTTTTTTATCCTTTAATAGACTTGCTGCACCAAGTGCAGTATGAACTGACATTTCTAATGCTTTGTCCACATCAAAACCTAGTTGGACTCCTCCTTGAGTACTTGCCCTTATAAGCCTCATCCAAAAGGCAATACCACTCGCACAAATAACAGTAGCAGCTTGCATATGCTCTTCCTCTATTACTATGCATTTTCCAACAGCATTAAAAATTTTAGTTGTAATATCAATTTTTTTAACACCATATAAATTACTTGTTATGCATGTCATCGACTTTCCAACCGATATTGCGGTATTTGGCATGGATCTGATTATGGAGTTATTTGAACCAATAATAGACTCAATTCGACTAATTTTGAAACCAGTTATTGCTGATATTAATAGATGCTTTGTTTTTAATACTTTTTTATTATCTCTTAAAATTTGCTCAAACTGATTTGGTTGAACTGTGAAAATGATAATATCAGACTTTTGGATGGCATCTTTATTTTGATCTGTTATTGTTACATTTTCAAGTGTATTCCATTTATTTAAATCTTTATAATTACGTTTTGTGAGGAATAGACTTGTTATAATCTTACTTGAAATGAGACCTTTTGCTATACTTAAACCTAAATTACCAGCTCCAATAATTGCTATTTTCATCTTATTATAATTTAAACAATATAAATTTAAAAACGTACTAATAAATCTAATGTTGTTCTATTTAGTAATAAATAATTTTTAGGGTATTATTATTAGGCATTTTTATTTTATAATTAACTCTATGTTTATATAAGTTAATATTAAATCGATTTATATTTACTTTTGCTACAATATTAATAATATCGGCGTAATTAATGAATTTATTTTCTTTAGATTTAGAAAAATTATATCCACAGCTTAAAAATAAAACAAATCTTTTAGCAGTCAGTGGAGGAGTTGACAGTATTGTTTTAGCTCATTTATTCTCTAAGACTAAATTTCAATTTGTTATTGCACATTGTAATTATAAACTTAGAAATATTGAAAGTGACAACGATGCCGTATTAGTAAAAAAATTATCTCAAAGCTTAAATGTCAAATTTTTTATCAAAGAATTTGATACTATTTTATATTCTAAAGAGAATAAATGTTCAATTCAAATGGCCGCCAGAAATATTAGGTACAATTGGTTCCAGGAATTATTAGCTGAGAATCAAATATCAACTGTGATAACAGCTCACCATCTCAATGATCAGCTAGAAACTTTTTTAATCAATATTGGAAGGGGAAGTGGAATTGAAGGACTCACTGGTATACCTGAAACAGATTTGTTAATAAGACCTTTATTGAATTTCACCAAACAAGAAATTATTGATTTTGCTAATAAAAATAACTTAAATTGGAATGAAGACAAAAGTAATACTAAAAATGAATATTTAAGAAACTCATTAAGGAACACAGTGATTCCAGAATGGAGAAAAACTATCCCAGATCTTGAAAAAAAGTTTAAAAAAACTATTCTTCACTTAGGTTTTGCAAATGAAGCATTGAATATCCAAATAGAGAATTTTAAAAAACAATATTTTACAATTTCAGATTTAGGCATTAAAATTAATATTAAGGACATTGATAAGCTTAAGCCAAAAAATTTTTTTATGCATGCTATTTTTAAACAATACGGTTTTATTTACCCACTAGAACTGGAAAAACTAATTAAAT
>MDSY01068977.1_pt1 | contig 11305 bp, 9 predicted proteins | sample 811131 | NCBI WGS metagenome assembly MDSY01 (sample SAMN05326643, study PRJNA326480) | marine metagenome | isolation source: seawater | place: Atlantic Ocean: South West | collected 2010
AGGCGCGACGATTCGAGAATATGGTTTGATTGAGCCGGATGATCGAATCATGGTGGCCCTGAGTGGAGGTAAAGACAGTTATACCTTGCTTTGCTTGCTTGAGCGCTTTCGCGCCAAAATGCCTTTTGGTTTTGAGTTGATTGGCGTGCATTTGGATCAAGTGCAGCCAGGCTACGATGGCGAGCCTTTGGCGCGCTGGCTTGCTGATCAAGGGTTTACGCACAAGATTTTGCAGCAAGATACCTACTCGGTGGTGACCGATAAGATCGAAGAAGGAAAGACCTACTGCAGTTTATGCAGTCGTTTGCGGCGTGGGATTTTGTATCGTGTTGCCGAAGATTTAGGCTGCCAGTCGATCGCTTTAGGGCATCATCGAGATGACGCCAACGAGACCTTGTTGCTGAACTTGTTTTACTCGGGACAACTCAAGACGATGCCCGTTCGCCTGCAAAGCGACGATGGTGCTAATGTGGTGATTCGTCCAATGATGGGGATCGCTGAGTCCGATATTCGGCGCTATGCTCAGTTGATGGATTTTCCGATTTTACCGTGTAACCTTTGCGGTTCTCAAGAGGGACTCAAGAGGGTTCGAGTCAAGCAACTGATTCAAGCGCTGAGCGATGATAATGAGAAGGTACCGGGCAATATTGCTGCGGCACTGGCTAACGTCAGACCCAGTCATCTGCACGACTTGGACGTCATGAAAGTCTGGGCTGATCGTGATTCGTCGATTCGGCCATGGACAGCGTCGAAACCTGCCGCCGGCATCAAGGTTGATTTAGGCTAAGCGCCGCCTCAGACCAAACAAAGCAAACAGCATGAGCATGCTCAATGAAGTATGGCTGCAACTCGAAGGAGGTTTGACCACCTCAATCGACGCGAGTTCACCAATTTGGCCTGCTTGATCAATAAAGCGCGCTTCGATGGTGGCTTTGGTTTGGATCGCTACATCGAGTTTTATTTGTTGCTCATTTTGAACAAAGACACCTTCTTCGCGCAGGATATTACCCGCTTCTTTGACTGTGATTAGCGCAATTAGAGGTGCGCCTTCATCCGCTTCGATGGTGATGTCTAAATTGCCGGTTTGGTCGCCTCCACCCAAGCAACCCTGGCTCATTATGTCGGGTCGAGCATCTTCAAAGATGCCGTCGTTTCCCACTGGTGTTCCGTACGATCTGGGTGAGATCCGAGCAGTGATGACCGGGTCGATAGGCGCTTCATCATCGATGGTTTCACCTACGCATAATGGAAACCCACTCCTTGCCGTGTCATAGCAACCGGGTGCAACAATATTGTCGGCTTCGAAAGCCTGCCAGGTGACCCAGCTGCGCTTAAATGTGCGACCTTCAATGGCTCGCAGTCGAACCGCATCACGATCGCCCTCGCGTTCCATATCTAGGACTCCCGACTCGAGATTACTTGTCATTGAAGACCAGACGATCACATTTTGCGGTGCTTGAGGTTGTTCACCCGACGGCCAATGCGCGTTGCATGGAATCATCGATAGGGCGATTAGAAAGCTCATCATTGATCAATCTCCTCGATCCAAGAACAGATGTGACGATCGGCGTCACTTGGATCTGATAAGTCGCGCGGTGCGTAAGCCGGATCCTCAGGGTTAGGAACACCAAGTGCATACAGATTAGCACAGTCTTCGTTGTTCAGACAGGCTGCAGCATCTCCTTGGGCGGGACCCGGCGTACAGACATCGTTGACGCAGGTGGGGATGACGGTTGAGAGATGAACATTCATGCAGAGTTCTTGAGGGATTTCTCGCCCTCCACTGCGAAAGAACCAACCGACCAAATTGACCATATGACCATCGATGTCATAGCCGCCGGAAAGGCGTGCGTCTGGGTCAGGATACAAGAACCCATGATCACCCGTTGGTGAAACCACAGGCATGCGCAAGGCACTGAGTCGTCCGTCATCCATAACCCGATTCGCGTGCAAGGGCTGGCACGGCGTATCGCCGCCGCAGGCCCAGGGGTAGCGACAGCTCAGATGATCCGAGCCTGCAGCACATAGGGCGCCGAGTTCACCAAAGCCGGGCTCGTTCCATGCGTCGGTGCTTTGATCCATATTGTCAGGGTCAAACTGAATGCCGTTCGGGTTGGTTTCAGCAGTCCATACGGGTCGGTTACCGGCTTCGCCAACGGTCCATCGACGCATGCGAGTCACGCCTTCTAGAGCAAATGAATCGGCGAGCGCTTGACCTTGGCTGCGCCCATAATGCGCATAAGCCTCTGGGTTTTCGGCTTCGGTGAGTGAGATAATATGACCAGCGGTTGCCATCGCTACACCGGTGTTCACCGGGACGTTCATATCGCCTACTGTGGGCACCACCAAGGTTGCGGTCCCGGGGGTTGCGTCCGGATCGTAGGCGCTGACATCAAAGGGTGTATGGGCATAATAACGTGCAAAGCTAATGGGGTCACCGGCTTCTAAGACCGTTGCAGCGATGGCAACAAAGCGACGGTAATCCGGCGTTGATCGATATTTGCCGACACCAAAACCGATGGCGTGCAGTGGGGTTCCTGGCGTGAGGTAAAGTCCTTGAAACAACGGAACCTCACGACTGGCATTGCCTTCGGTATCGGTGAGTGCACCAAAGCTTTCGATCACCTCGCGACTGCCGTCATTACGAATGACCGTAATCGTTAATCGGTCGCCGAGTTGATCGTCGCTTAGCCACGCCGGATCGACTTCGCGTGGGATAATCAGCCCGTCGGGTCCCGGATAGAGATCAGGAGCCGCTAGTCGTGCTTTTTCGACACCAGTCATGGCGTTTGCTGGGATGTGTAAGCGGACAACAGCGCTGTCTCCGGACGGTCGCGCCGTCGCTGTGAGCACCTCTTGACTTCGATGGTTGATGACCTCGATTTGATCGCCTTGTCGAAGCACATCGATTTCACCGATGGGTACTGTGGCATCGTCGTTGATGTTTGAGGCAATAAAGCTCAACCGGGTCTTGGAGCCGTGCGGTGATGCAGTGAGCATCAAGCCCATAAAGCGCAGGTGAACACCTTCTTTAACACCGCCTTGCACGGAGCGAACACCGACATCGAGTAAACCGGCGGCGCCGGCGATGGGCGCCGCAGCGGTGAGTGCGCTCTCAACGCCAGCGGCGACGCCCGAGACAATACCGCCAAGACTTTGCCCCCAACCAAAGTATTGATTGTTGTGTCCGCCGATATCGACTTGCCCGTCGCCATCGAGATCACCGGCAATACCAGACAAGCGCTGGGTGTCTGATCCATAGACCTCAAGGTCCCACTGGCGTTGACCATCAAAGCCGCGCAAGACGCGAATAAATGCCATCCAGTCACTGACCGTTTGGCGCACAGCATCACGGGTGTGAAAAGTATCTGCAGTCCAAAAGTCGCCACCTGAATCGACGGTGCCGTCATTGTTGAGATCACGCGCTCGTCCGTCCATCAGCGCTGCAACCAAACCGCGTCCATATTGGCCGCCGGCGATGCTGTCGACTACGCCTTGGAGTTCGGCGGGAACCGATAAGCCATGAGCGAAGCTATCGAGTGAGCAGGTGGCGATGCCCATGCGCGCATGAAAGCCTGCAAAGCCTAGCATTTCAAAGCGCGTCGATGTGTAGCCATGTCCGTATAAAGAGACGGGGAATGCCTGTCCTTGAACGGGGCGGTATTTGGCTTTGGGGATGGCGCACCAAAAGGTGACGCGCCCTTGACCCACAACAGCCGTTCCACGCGTTCGATCGATCTCAAAGATTTCATCTTCGTCGTCTGGGTACTTACAGTCACGCGTAGCTGGAGCGCCTTTGTGATCGGGGCAGCCCGTGTCAGCGTGACCATCTCGATCGACCATAAAATTCGGAGCGATAAACGCGCCGGACACCAAATAATCGATGTTACGAATCGAGTTGAGCAAGCTGCGTGCGCCTGAGTCGTCCTCGATCAAGCCGGTTTCGGGTCCAATTTGACCAAGGACCGCAGCGAGGCGGTCGCCTTCCATGCGATGCAAAGCCGACGCAGGCTCAAAGTTGGGGTCGTCATCATCGATCATCCGGTGCAGCCCGTGCCACTGGGCAGGAAACTGATCATGCAACCATCCTAGGCTTCCGTACCCATACATACCGGCTCGGATCGCAAAGAGATCCTGACTGGCGGTGCTCGTGGTAAAGGTCCACGTAAAGGCGATTTTTTCTAACGAAGTACCCAGCGTTTGAAGATGGGGGAGGATGTTTTTAAGCGCTGCGGTTTGGCGTGGGTGATTAATACCAGCAAAAGGAGAGCGAATAATTTGACCACCGGCATCTCGGAGTTGATCGGTGAGAATAACCGCATAGGTTCGACCCGGCATTAAGGGGCGAATGGGTCGGATCTGCAGGGTGTTTGAATCCGCTTCCCAAATGGTGTTTTCAACATAACGCCAATGCGTATCGCAAGTTGGAAGTGCTTGGCGCTCGGGTCCATCTAAGATTCCATCCTGGTCCGTGTCTTCGCCGGGATCAAGAACACCGTTTTTGTTGAGGTCTTCAATGTGGTCATCAAAGATCAGGGTGCTCGAGCTGGATCGTGAATCGTTGGCATAGTAGCGCGGACGCGGCTGCTCAGGTGTATCCGAGTTTCCGTTGCCCGGTAACAAATAGGGGAAGAATCCTCGGTTGAGATCGAGCATCACCGGTTCGCCGGTTTCGATATCAACGACATAGATAGCATCGTTGCTAAAATCGTCGTCAGCATGATGAGCATTCACGATCGAACACAGATCAATGGGTTGATCAAAGCGCACATTGATGGGGCTATACGTCCCAAAACCATCGAGCGTGTTTGCGCGTGATCGAAGCTCGAATTCCATGCGCGTGCTGGCTTCTTCGGAGACGTTGAGGAAACGCCCCGTTGGGCTTGTTGAGTCTAAGCGAGTCGCTAAATCGTTGGGAAAGGGGATTTCAGGTAAGGGGCGAGCATCGAGATCAAAGATGATGGTTGGGCCTGTGCCGTCTGCGGGTCGGTCGGCGAGCACTTCGGGCGCAATGGATGGGTTGCAACCCACAAATAAAATCAAGGGTATAAGACGACGCATTAGTTGATCTCCCGTTCAAGGGCTCGCAAAACAAAACCGGTACGAAGCATAAGGATGGGTTCAGCCGATCCATCGCTGAGGGCAGAGTCCGGTTGGGCAGCAGCGCCTTCAAGGCTTAGCCTTAAGGCATAGCGGCGTTGCAAGCGCGCACTCCAAGTGAGTGCTGTGTTGAACTCGACACCAAGGGGTGAGGAACTCGGCTGACCAAAAGCATTGACCGGTGTGCCTTGGCGAAAGCTCTGATATGCATCGGCGCTACCGTCTGGCAGAGCCGCAAGGATGACCCCAGCGTGTAAGCCTGTTTGAGTTTTGCCGCTACCGATTCGAAAGCTGCTTCGAAGATTAAGGTAGGTAGCGCCCGCTACGCGTCCCTGAGTTTTGAGGCGTTCGATCCCGCGCTGGGGTTGACCCACTCGGCTCGTATCCGACGCTTGATTAACCGAGGTTTCATGGCTGTAGCGTAAAAGGCTGGGCAAGAGGATCATACCCACTCTATAATTATTATCGAAGGTAAAGCGGGTCAGCACCGTATCTTCCGCTTGGCGATCAGCGCTTGCATAGCCACCTTCAAGTTCAATGGCCAATCGACGGTTCATGGTTTCGAAGCCGGCAATGGCTGCTGCACCATAGGCTTGCACGTTCATGGTATCTTGCCCGGCAGCGAATGCGGCTTCACTCAGTGAGCGGTCGGTTTGTCCTTGAAGGTAGGCGGCTTCAAAGGCGAGCCGAAGTCGATCGGCTGCTCCCACCGGCCGCTCGATTCCAGCAGCAAGGTCAATGACTCGCACTTCGAGGGTGCTGTCGTCTGCATCGCGTTGACGTCGGTAGGCACCGTAAAGACCTACCCAGTCGGTGGTTTTCGGTTGGTAGCGGATGACGAGAACACCTTGTTGAGCACGGTCGCCATCGAGGAAGGCGGCGTTTTCATCGCTCAGAACAAAGGCGCCATTGAGCGCCAATGTCCAAGCCCCTAATTTGAGTGCATACGCCAGTCCAGCCGTTGTGTCTGCGGGCGTTTCAAAATGGTAGTGATGGGTCAGTGTCGGGTAGGCTGAACGTCCGCCTGCAACCAGGCCTAAGCCCCACTTGGATTCGTTCGCGCCGAGTCGCCAAAGCCCCACAGGCGAGAGGTATTGGACGTATGCTTTGTGTAGATCAACTGGCTGGGTCCGAGCACGCGTTGCATCGATATCAGACATGCCGTCATAGGCATAAATCGATAATTTGAGTTCAGCCTTGAGGAGTGGGCTGGTGTAGAGTGCACCCGTTAGAAACCGTTGTCGAAACGCATCTTTATAAAGGGTTGAGTTGGGCGCGCTGCTGACGCCTGAATCGGCTTCGTAAGCAACTGACCATGAACCTGGAAACATCCAGTGACCGTTTTTGGGGCTAGCCTTCTTTGCTGCTTGAGCGGCGCTTGCTGCGGCTAAGTTCGGCGTGGTTTGTGTTTGTGGGCCAATGCGCGCTTCGGTGCGTTCATCGGCAAAGGAATTGGGACTCATCAGTAGAAGAGGGATGACGAGAAGGCGCATTAAACTCTCCATGGGCAGCGCTCGCCCCTAACCTCTCGCTAAGGGGTTTTCCACTAACAATGTACGGAATACGCTCAAGTGCGGGTTCAACACCTGACTATACGCTCAATTTCGACGTGGTTATCAAGCCTCTTATCGAAAGATCCTGCTTCGATAATACTGGAGTTCTGCCACGGACGCTTTAATGTCTTCCATGGCACGATGATCGTCTGTTTTTTGCCACGGTTCGAGTTCTGGATACCAGCGCCGAGCCATCTCTTTGAAACTTGTGACATCGACTTGTCGATAGTGCAGAAATTGATCCAGATCAGTCATGTATTGTCGAATAAACCGTCGGTCCTGGCCTATTGAGTTTCCTGCTAAGGGTGCTGTGCCTGGTTCGACCCATTCTTTCAGGAACTCGATGGTTTGCTGTTCGGCTTGTGCTAAGCTCACGGTACTTTGCCTGACGCGTTCGGTGAGGCCAGAGGAGCCGTGTTGCTGAACGCACCATGCGTCCATCTTTGCCAGTTCGCTCTCGGGTTGGTGCACCACGAGGTCTGGCCCCTCGGCAAGAATATTGAGTTCACCATCGGTGACTAAGGTCGCGATCTCGATAATCACATTGATCGAGGGTTCGAGGCCTGTCATTTCCAAGTCGATCCAGACTAGGCGGTTCGATCGCTCGTTCACAGATTGCTCCCTGTTGACTAGGCAGTAGTTGTTGATGAGCCAGGTTGCAACCGCTGGTCAACGTACGAAGCGATGAAAAGCTTTTGAAGCTGAAAGGGCCACAGTGAATAAACAGCAGATTATCGAGAATAATCGATCGTTGCTTTCTGGTTGTCAGCCGACGCTGGTGTGGAAGCATTTTGCTGAACTTGCGGCGCGTCCACGGCCGAGTGGTCAAGAGGAAGATGTCCGCACATACATTATTGGTTGGGCCGAAGATCATGGCTTGAAATGCTATAGCGATGAGATTGGAAATTTGGTTGTTCAGGTTCCGGGGCGCGGCCGTGGTGCTGAAGCAGATACCGTGATTCTTCAAGGGCATCTCGATATGGTGACTGAAAAGAATTCGGAGTCATCACATTGTTTCGAAACCGATCCGATTGCATTGCGAATTGACGGTGATCGTTTGCTGGCAACGGGAACCACGCTTGGCGCCGACAATGGCATTGGCGTAGCAATCGCTCTAGGAGCAGGCGAAGGCTTGTTTGTTGATCACCCCCGCTTGAACTGCTTTTTACCATCGATGAAGAGACCGGCATGAGTGGCGCTCGCGAACTTGAAGGGCGCTATCTTCAAGGCCAGCGACTCATCAATCTTGATGCCGAGGAAGAGAGCGTTTTGTACGTTGGCTGCGCGGGTGGTTCAGACAGTGTAATTACGGGTTCATTACGTCGAGAGCCAGCCCAAGCGGGCGAGATTGCTGTCGAGGTGCGTGTGCGAGGTTTGAAGGGTGGACACTCGGGGTTGGACATTCATCTCAACCGGGGCAATGCGATTCGTTTGTTGAGTCGAGTACTCCTACGTCTTGAGCGAGACGGCGTCGCTTGGCGTCTCATCGACATCGAAGGTGGATCCAAAAGAAATGCCATTCCTCGCGAGGCAACGGCTCGATTGCGTGTGCGCGGTGAAATGGCGTCGCGTGTTCCGGGTTTGCTCGCCAATTACCTTGGTGAACTCAAAGCACTCCATGCGGATTCTGAGGGTGATTGGTCGCTTGAGTTTGAAGTGGACGTAGTCGATCAAAATCCCGTCATTGAATCCGGCGATGCTCGTCGTTTGATTGGTTTGTTGTATACCTTGCCAAATGGTGTGTTGACCATGAGTTCCGCTATTCCCGGTTTGGTCGAGAGCAGTTGTAATCTAGGCGTTTTGACGATGGATGATACAGAGTTCACTGTGGTTTTGTGTGCTCGGTCATCCAATGATGCGGCGTTGGCATTGGTCCCGGACCAGATCGCCGCCTTGAGCCATGCTTTTGGTTTTGTTGCGCGTCAGCAAGCCGGTTATCCGGGTTGGCAGCCAGACATGGGGTCAAAAATGCTCGCTGTGGCCCGCTCGGTTTTTACTGACCTCAATGGTGCTGAACCTGAAGTGACAGCGATTCATGCAGGGCTTGAATGTGGGTTACTCAAAAGAATTTTACCAGGATGCGATATGATCAGCTTTGGTCCTGATATCAATCATGCACACAGCCCTGATGAGGAAGTGTCAATTCCCTCTGTTGGGGTGGTTTCGCGTCAAGTTGGAGCGTTGCTTTCTGCCTTGTGTGAGCAGTAATGCAGACGCCAAAAGAACGGCGGATGGTGGTGACGGGGTGTTCGTCCGGATTTGGTTTGGTTGTTGCCAAAGAAGCCTTGCGTCGCGGTTGGTCTGTATTTGGTACTGTGCGTCGAGTTGAAGACGGTGAAGCTTTGCGTCAAGCAGGTGGAACAGTGGGTATTCTCGATTTGACTGATGCCGCATCTTGCACGCGCTGTGCCCATGACATCGTTGCGTGGTGTGACGGTGGTTTGGATTGTGTGATTCACAATGCAGGCACTGCCTTCCCAGCGCCTATGGTGGGCGCCGATCGTGAGGACCTGCGCCAACAATTCGAGATCAACACGATTGGTCAAATCGACTTTAATGGGCAGTTGATTGCACCGTTGTTAGCCGCACGCGGAATGAGTATTTTTATTTCTTCTATTTCTTCGCAAATGCCGACCGCATTATTGGGGCCTTATGCTGCATCAAAGCGAGCGCTTGAAGCGATGGCTGAATCGCTCGCTATGGAGATGGGTCCCCTAGGATTAACGGTTCATGTGATTCGGCCGGGTAGTTATCGAACCTCGATTTGGAACACCTCTGTTCCACGCGGTGATAAGTATTTGGACATGGATACGGATCTTCCGGAGACCGTAGAGACTCATTATAAACGGTTGGGCAAAAAGGTGCGCCGGGTGGCCACAGAGCAGCCTCTTGCCGACCCTGAGCAATTTGGACGATTTGTATTACGGGTCGCTGAGGGAAAGCGCCGCGCGTTTTTTCATGTCACCCCGAACTTTGCGAAAGCGCAGCAGTTCTTTTCGTGGCTTTTACCGACTCGAGCCTTTCATCGCTTGATACGTTGGGTGTTGGGTCGATCATAAGGGCGCTTGACAAGCAACCCGATGCTCGGCTCAACGCAGCACGTCGTTTGGAGTACAGTGGCTATGAGCGAACAACTTAAAACACCCTTGCACAGTGAGCACCTCGCTTTGAATGCGCGCATGGTGGACTTTGGTGGCTGGGACATGCCGGTCCAGTATACGGGTGCGAATTCTGAGCATGAAGCCGTTCGAAACTCGAGCGGTATGTTTGATGTCAGTCACATGGGTGAAGTGTGGCTTCGTGGACCGCATGCACTTCAAGATGTTGATCGCTTGGTGACCAATTCGGTGGCGTCTTTGCCCAATGGGAAAGCGTGTTATGCAGGGCTGCTCAATGAGGATGGTGGTTTCATCGATGATCTGATTGTCTATCGTTTTGCCGACGATGAGCTTTTGATTTGTCTCAATGCCTCCAACGCTCAGCGTGATATCGAATGGATTCGATCACATGCGAGTTCAGACACCGAGGTGATTGATGCGTGCGCTGACTTCGCTCAAATAGCGGTTCAAGGGCCTGATGCTGTGGCGTTGGTTGATGGACTATCGTCTTCTGATTTGGCTGCGCTTGCACCCTTTTCGATGCTTCGGTGTAGCGTGTCAGGTGTTGAGGGGGTGATTGCGGCACGCACGGGGTATACAGGTGAAGATGGTTTTGAATTGTATATTCCCGCAGACCATGCCGTGGCCATATGGCGCGCATTGCTTGAATTGGGCGTGACACCTTGTGGTTTGGGTGCGCGTGATAGTCTTCGGTTAGAAATGAAGTATGCCCTTTATGGTAATGACATCGATGAACAGATCAATCCGATAGAAGCCGGTCTTGGCTGGATTTGTAAGGACAAAGTAAAGGATTTTATTGGCGTTGCGGCGGTCCGTGCCACCCGGGAAGAAAAGCCGAAAAGAAAGCTGGTTGGATTGATTTTAGAAGGGCGCCGAGTTGCACGTTCAGGATCAATCGTTGTCGATGATCAAGGCACAAAGATTGGCAGAGTAACATCTGGTGCCTTTTCACCTAGCCTCAAGAAGAGTATCGCCGTGGCGTTGGTGCCTACTGAGTTTGCTCGAGTAGAGACTTCATTGGGAGTTGATATTCGGGGTCGGGTGCATCCGGCAGTTGTTGTTAAAACACCTTTTTATAAGCGCTAATGCGGAGCTTTTGCGATGAGTAAGATTCCTGAGGAACTCCTTTACAGTAGTGATCACGAATGGGCCTTGGAAAAAGATGGGGTCGTGACTGTCGGGATTACCGATCACGCGCAGACTCAACTTGGCGATATCACCTATGTCGAACTTCCAGAGGTGGGTAGCGAATATGAAAAAGGTGATGATTTTGGTGAGATCGAATCCAACAAGTCGGTGAGTCAACTCTACGCACCGGTATCAGGCGAGATTGTCGAAATTAATGAAGATCTCGATGATAACCCCGAGGTCATTAATGATGATCCGTATGGTGAAGGCTGGATGGTCAAAATTCGATTGAGTGTGCCGGATCAACTCGCCGAGTTGATGAACGCCGATATCTATGCTGAGCATTGTGCTTCGGAATAGTCCGATGTGCGCGAGGCGCACGATTTAAACGAACAGTTTGATGGG
>MDSY01016401.1_pt1 | contig 11303 bp, 11 predicted proteins | sample 811131 | NCBI WGS metagenome assembly MDSY01 (sample SAMN05326643, study PRJNA326480) | marine metagenome | isolation source: seawater | place: Atlantic Ocean: South West | collected 2010
TACAGAACCTTTTACAGTTGCGTTAACTTCTGAATATGTTGCAAAGTCTCCTGCTTTTACTTCAGCTACAGCTGCAGTGCCATATGTAAAGTCTAAAGCACCTTCAATGAGGGTAATGCTTGCAAGGATGATCTTAGTACCAGCAGCGCTCAATGAGCCAGCAGATTCTAATTCCATAGCAGCAAGATCTGTCCGAATTCCAGCTACCGTGGTACCAGCGTGGGTAGTAGTTCCACCACCATTGGATGCGTTTACTCACCAAAGTTGAGGGAAGCGTTTTATGGATACGTAAGTACAATCAATCGTCTAACATAAATATGAAGAAAGAAGCTTGGAAAAGGAAGGTCGACCCCTCTAGGCTTGTATTCGCAGAACGCGCGCCGATGAACGAACACCTTGCAAGATATAAGTTGGCTGATTTATTTATTGATACCTTCGCTTGTAACGCACACACAACAACCACAGAAGCACTCTGGACTGGCTTGCCTGTTGTCACCAAGATGGGCCAAGGTTTTGCTGCTCGAGTGGCGGGAAGTCTATTAAACGCAGTGGGGCTTCCTGCGTTAATCACCAAAAACGAGCAAGACTATGAAGCACTCATTTTAGAACTTGCCGCCAACCCCAGTAGGCTTGCCACTATAAAAGAAAAACTAGCAGCCAATTGTTTGACACAACCCCTGTTGATACGGAGCAGTACACAAAGCACTTGGAAGACGGCTACCAACAAGCCTATCAGAACTATTTTGAGGGAAAGGCACCTCAGACAATTGTTATATCAAAATAACGCAAGACGACGTACCAACACTTATTCCTACCCAAGGATTTACTCTGGCAGTCCCACCAGCAGCATCTACACCCCGTAGACGCCTCCTGAAGTACAGGCCCATCTAACCCTGGGCTGGTGGGCAGATGCTGTCACTGAGTTAAAGTTGGAGTATCTCTACGGGCCAGAGCCTGAAGTTTCGGGGGAGTGATACCGTTAATTTGCCAAGGTGCTATATCCAACGCCAATTCCGCAAATGAAGGCCACCTAATCTTCTTACAACTCATGTAATAGCTTTCAATATGGATCATCAAAATGGGGCTGCTCACATTGAATTGTGTTGATTTTAGCCAATACATGATGCAGAAATCATCTTCTCTTCAGATCAATATTGTTCGCGGGTGGCCCGTTTGATGTCTTTGACGACCTTCTCGCCAAGGCTTTTGCGTGTTCCAATTGGCTGTCTCTCGTCCACTCCCCAGTGGTTCCAATGAGCCAGAAACACTCTCTCATCAAATACCCTATTTGGACCCATAGGCACTAACGTCAGACAGTGATTGTTAAGTTCATTGTTGAAAACTGGAACTGGAAGTATAGTATATATTAGAAAGTTGAGATTAAGACAGGCAAGCCTATGCAATTATCACTAGATCAAGCCCTACAGAAGGGTATTGAAGCTCACAAAGCAGGACATATTCAAGAAGCCGATCGCTACTATTCGGCTATTCTAAAGGTTCAGCCTAAACATCCTAATGCTAATCATAACTTGGGCGTACTGGGTGTTAGTATTGGCAGTGTTAAAGAATCTCTACCGTTCCTTAAATTGGCTTTAGAAGCCAGCCCTGATACGGCACAGTTCTGGTTAAGCTATATTTATGCCTTGATTAAACTTGAGCGATTGACAGATGCGAAAGAAGTTTTTGATCAAGCAAAAGTTATAAAGGACGATAAATTTTACCAATTAGAACAAATTCTTAATGGAACAAACGAAGTGCCAACTGAAATTACATCCATTGTGGGGATTAAATCCTTGACGGGTGGCACAATCGGCGAAGAAACTAGTTCTCAAGAACCATCTCGAGATCAGATGCAAAATTTAATTAATAATTATAATCAAGGTAATATGGAGGTAGCACTTCAAGAGGCTCAAGCGCTAAAGGAACAATACCCAGGTTCGTCCTTCATTTGGAGTATTCTGGGTTCATCAGCAGGTCAATTAGGACAACTAGCCCTAGCATGTCATTCGTTAAAAAAGCTATTACCCTGAAATCTGATGATGCTGAAGCATACAGCAGCCTGGGTATTGTTCTGCAAAAGTAAGGTGAACTAGAAGAGGCAATAACTGCTTTAAAAAGAGCCTTAGATATTCAACCGGACTATATGGATGCCCTACACAATACAGAACTTTGTCAGCAAAAACTAGGCAGACCGGAAGAGGCAATAGCCTCTTTCAGAAAGGCTTTAGTGATCAAACCTGATTATGCTGGCTGAAGTACAAGCTCATCTCAACTCAGGCTGGGGACAGATGCTATCACTGAGGTGACGCTGGAGTATCTCTAAAGGTCGGGGCCTGAAGTTTCGAGGACATGATGCCGTTAATGAGACGTGGTACTGTAAAGTCACACAGGGGACTGTTACAAAGATTTCCATAATAAATGGCCGTGATATTTCACTTAGTCATGAATTATAAGATAATATCTAATAAGGATTATATTACTTTGTTTGGAGGTGGCAGTTCTCTACGCCAATTTGTGTACGCTTAAGATCTCGCTATGGTAATAAAACGCTATTTAAATGAAGAGCATAACAATTCTTTTAACGTGGCGCCTAGTATCAACTTAAGCGTCAATGATATTGCAATAATAGCATTAAAGACTTGTAATGCAGAATATATGACTATGAAATATGATTCAAGTAAACCTAATGGTCAGCACAGAAAAGAGGTGATGCCAGATATGGATTTTCTAGATTTGGCCAGCAGAGTTAAAACAATTTACGATATTGCTGTTTCTGAGATGCTATCATTCATGGATAAGCAGGCAAAATACGTAGTGAAAATATCCGCTGAAGAATCTCAGAAAGACGCCGTTGTACATCGCGCCAAAGGCGAGTTTGTGCGGGGATACAGTGGATTTCGGACTAGCCAGTAGTTATATTTCTGCTGGCTAGATACTCTAAAATATCATAATCATTAAATATAATTATAATATTAATGTTTGGTTTATATAGCTATGGCTGTTTCAGTTGATGACCTTTTGCGAAAAGCTCAGAGCAATTTAAAAGCAGGGAAGATAAGCGAGGCAGCAGAACTTTATAAACAAGTTCTGAGCAGGTTCCCCAAAAATAAAAGAGCTATTTTAGGATACCAAAAGGTAAAGGTAGGGATCACATCCAAAGATCAATTAAGTTCTGATCCACCGCAAGAAAAGCTTCAAGAGCTGAGCGCTCTAAATAATCATGGGCAATTTGAAGAAACGTTATCAAAACTCAAGCCTTTGGTAAGCGTGTTTCCCAAATCCGTTGCTTTACGCCATATTCAAGCAGCATCTAATACAGGCCTTAAAAAATATGACGCAGCAATAGAAAGCTATAAAAGAGCGCTCAAGATCAAGCCATATTATTTTGCCGCCCACTTCAATATGGGTAATATTCTCAAAGAGCAAGGCAGGCATAAAGAGGCGATAGAGGCTTACAAGAAAACACTATCTCTCAAGCCCGATTATGCTGAAGCCTATTACAACATAGGTAATGCTCACAAAGAGCAAGGCAAGCTGGAAGAGGCCATAGAGGCTTACAGCCAAGCACTGTATCTAAAACCTGATTATCCAGAGGCCTATCTCAACATGGGTAATGCTCTCCAAGAACAAGGTGAGCTGGAAGAGGCCATAGAGGCTTACAGCCAAGCACTGTATCTAAAACCTGATTATCCAGAGGCCTATTTCAATATGGGTAATATTCTCAAAGAGCAAGGCATGCATGAAAAGGCCATAGAGGCTTACAAGAAAACACTATCTCTCAAGCCCGATTATGCTGAAGCCTATAACAACACAGGTAATATTCTCAAAGAGCAAGGCATGCATGAAGAGGCCATAGAGGCTTACAAGAAAACACTATCTCTCAAGCCCGATTATGCTGAAACCTATACTAACATGGGTAATGCTCACGAAGAACAAGGTGAGCTGGAAGAGGCCATAGAGGCTTACAACAAAGCGCTAGCTATCAAGCCTGATCATGAATCCGCGAGATCAGCAAAGCTGTATCAACAAGCCCGTATTTGTGATTGGGACAGTATTTCAGAACAGTGCAAACTAATTCCTAAGTTGGGAACTTCTAACAATTTTATTCAACCATTTTTGATGCTATCTTTGGAAGATGCTCCAGAACGCCATCTACTGCGTTCTGAGGTATATGCGAAAGCTAATTACCCGCAAAAGCCTCTACCTCTTCCAGCAAAACCAACAAAGAAGCCAAAGCGTCTTCGTATTGGTTATTTTAGTGCCGATTTCCAAGAACACCCTGTTGCTTTTCTAATTGCCAAAGTATTTGAAAAACATGATCGGGATGAATTTGAGGTCCTTGGCTACTCATTGCACGGTTCCAGTGCGAGCAATATGCGGCAGCGACTAAAGAATTCATTTGATTGTTTTACTGATGTTCAGAGTATGAGTGACAAAGATATAGCGCTTCTGGCACGGCAAGATAAGATTGATATCGCAATTGATTTAAACGGTTATACTCAAAATGCACGTACGGGAATTTTTGCTTATCGTGCTGCCCCTGTTCAGATAAGTTATTTAGGTTATCCTGGGACCCTCGGTGCGGATTTCATTGATTACATTATTGCTGATGAAAATCTTATCCCGACTACAAGTCAAAAATATTATTCTGAAAAACCTATATACTTGCCACATCACTACCAAGCGCAAGACGACAGTTCACCTATTCCAAATGATACGCCGTCTCGATCTGCGTTAGGACTACCTGAAAAGGGTTTTGTTTTTTGTGCACATAATGGTTCTTATAAAATAACCTCTTCTCAATTTAGTTTATGGATGCGCTTACTTCAAAATGTGGATGGAAGTGTTTTATGGCTGTTAGAAAACAATAAGTGGGTGAAAGCTAATTTACTTAAGGAAGCTAATGCAAGAGGAATAGCATCCCAACGTTTGGTTTTTGCCCAAAAGGTACCGCATGAAAAATACCTAGCACAATTTAGGCAGGCGGACCTTTATCTCGATACTTTCATATGTAACGCAGGGGCTACAGCCAGTAATGCACTTTGGGCTGGACTGCCAATATTAACTAAACTCGGCAAAGGGTATACTGCTCGTATGGCTGGTAGCCTACTACAATCACTGGGACTACAAGAATTAATTACGACAACAGAGGGGGAGTATGAGCACTTAGCGCTTGAGCTGGCTAAAAATCCTCAAAACCTATCTATAATTAAGAAAAAACTGGCTGATAACAGGTTATCAAAGCCATTATTTGATACCAAACTATTTACCAAACATTTAGAGGATGGCTACCAACAAGCCTACCAGAACTACTTTGATGGTAAGGCTCCCAAAGCCATCATTGTACAAAAGTGAGTTATAGAAGCCGTTAAACGTACGACCATCTACCAGCACCTTTTTCTACAGAAGGATTACTCAGGTTGAGGTACCTCTAAATTTTTAGACGGTTTTCTTGGTAATTTTAGCACCAAGATGAGACGTATGTGATCAAAAGGAATTCGGTTTACCGATGAGTTTAAACGGGACGCCGCGGCGCAAGTCGTAGAGCGTGGATATGCAGTAAGCGAAGTGGCTGAATAACTAGGGATCAGCACCAAATGGCTGTACACCAGAGAGGTGCAGTTTTCGAAGCTATGAACTATCCAACCTTTCGAAATAAGCGCGCCCATCCATCTTATTAAAGATGCCATCCAAATCTGTTAGTGAGTAGCCAAAAGCTTCAACTACCAACTCATCAATACTAAACTTATCCTACGAGTTCTCTTCCGTTCAATTAGCATTCGATAGTGGTTTTTGAGGTCCTTTCAAAATAAAGTGCAATCCTTAGAAAAGGATGCTCTTGGAGGATATCTTCATAGTGAGTTACTAAATAATCCAACATATCGTAGATGCTTTATCCAACATTCAGCTGATTGATTATATTGACACTTTTAGCCCAGAAATCTCGATGGCATTTATTAAAACTTGATATGATACAAAATTACAGCCAACATAACTTTTCAGAATTTTTTCTTTTAACCAGTTATAGTCATAAATTACTGCCTTTATTTAGTTATTAAAAAATTTTTAAAATCTTTCAACTGGTCGTCCAATGGCTTTACGAGATAATCAGATTCTAAAACCAATGAACGAAACTCTTTTTCTACTGGTACGACATCTATATTGAGCTCAAATATATCAGACACTTTTTTAACTAGTTCAGCTTTTGAGATACTTTTTTCTGTACCAAGCTGGACAAGCCCCTGATGACCTAATCTATCATTTTCCTCAATTAAATAGATCGCCTGTTTAACCCATTCCAATGTGGTCAATCCATTCCAAAAATGATTTTCATAGCCAAGTACCTGTTGACATCGATTTGATAGTATCCACGAGAACAGGCCTTTATCATGTAGCCCCTTACCTATTATTGAAGCTCTCATTATCAATGTATTTGGTCGCTGTAATAGCAATGCTTCAGCAGCTCTTTTTGATAAACCATAAGGATCAAGAGAATAGTCAACATCATATTTATGATAAGCATCTCGCTTAGTGCCTGCAAACACGCAATCCGAGCTTGGATGAATTAAGCGAACGTCTTTTGATAACTGGCTAGCAATTATTGCGACTACAGCAAAGTTTGCCTCATATAGCTTTTCCGTACTTAATACTTTTTGCGGTATCCCACCAATACAATTAAAAACAAAATTGTTATTTGAACAATCTATTTTTCCCAAAAATGAGGGAAGCGACATCCCACAGTCGCGGTAATACTGTTTAACTAGCCATCCTTTCTTGTTTGAAAGATAGCTTAAGACCATCGAACCAAGCATGCCTTTACTACCCAGAACGTAAGCACTTCTCATTTTTGAATTGCTAACGCGTCTTGGATAAATGGCTGGGCAAGTAATATTTCTTTAACTTCTCCCAAAGTTTGTAAAACTTCTTTATTTGAAGATGTGTATTCACTGACATCCTGTAGATGTACATTACCATGAATCGTATATTTTTCATAATTCAGATCACGAATATCAGCCGGTATTCTAAAATGATTTTTAAAATGTTCAGCAATAAACATCTCTTCTCTGGACACTAGGGTCTCATAGAGCTTCTCACCATGCCGAGTACCGATTTTTCTTATTTTTAGTGGACATCTAAAAATTTCAGACAAAGCTTCTGCTAAAGTTTGGAGAGTAGCAGCTGGAGCTTTTTGGACCATGATATCGCCAGAATTGGCATTCTTAAATGCAAATTCCACCAGGTCAACAGCGTCATCTAGCGACATTAAGAACCTTGTCATGTTGGCTTCAGTAATAGTTAAAGCCTTCTTGGACTGCAATTGTTGAATAAACAGAGGGATTACAGATCCTCTTGAGCCCATAACGTTTCCGTACCGTGTTAAACAACAAACGCAACCTGACTTATCAGAACTTCTTGCTTTTGCTACAGCTACTTTTTCCATTAATGCTTTTGTCATTCCCATCGCATTAACCGGATAAACAGCCTTATCCGTACTCAGCATTACTAATTTCTTAACTCCTGATGCATAGCAACTTTCCACTACATTGGACGCACCAATCACATTAGTGCTGAGAGCCTCCATTGGGAAAAATTCGCAACTTGGCACCTGTTTTAGTGCTGCTGCGTGGAAAACGTAATCGACACCCGAAGTAGCCGTATCAACTGAGGCACGGTTTCTGACGTCACCAATAAAAAATCTCACACGTGAGTCTGTAATTTCTCGTCGCAAGAGGTCTTGTTTGTCCTCATCACGGCTGAAAATCCGAATTTCAGAAATATCAGTGGCAAGATATCTACGCAGCACCGCCTTACCAAACGATCCTGTTCCGCCAGTAATAAGTAACTTAGAATTTTGCAATTCAGCGAGTTCCATTTTTTTTCATTCCATATTTACCAACAGCCATTATATTTGCATCTTTACATTTTATGGAAAGGTACTGATAATTTTTATTATTATCATTTGTACTGTGCTGCAAATTACCAAGATTTACTACAGAATCTACATAGAAAACTGTTTCATAGGGATCGCATTCCAGGATACAGAGTCTCGGATAAGGCCCAGTTAAACTTCGGGCTAGTCTGTCAATATTATCAAAACTCATTTTCTCAATTACACTTAATTTAATTTCACTATCTTCAGTATGCCGACGCTTGCCCAGCTTTCCAGGCGCACCCAAAATTTTATCACTTTCCCTCACCTCAGAGCCACTTAATAAATCTTGTATGACCAATCTTATCGAGACCACACCTGCATCAGTAATTCTAGATAATATTTCTGGGATATATCCATCTAGTCTTATTTTTCTTTTGTCTAAAACTGGACCCCAATCAAGCTCTGATGTCATTTTGAATAAAGTTACAATTGCAGTGTCGGCACCACTCAAAATTTGGTTTTGTATTGGTGTGCCGCCCCTACTTTCATTTATATCGGATGGATGAATGCATAAACAATTATACATATTAATAAACTCATCTTTGATTATCCAAGACCAACCAGCAAATACAATAAAATCATAATTTTCATTCATCAACCAGTTTGAAAACTCGCCCATCTCAGTAGGATTTTCAATCAAAAAAGACGATTCATTGTCAAAGTTATTGCCTACAAAAGTAACCCAATTAAACTCGACACCAAAGCTTTTTAACTTGGCAACATCTTCAAATTGAAGATGCTTGAAAAGATCAAAAGCCCAATCTCTATAGCCTACTATACATACTTTAACTCTTATGGCTTCAGGCATTCAAACCCCAAATCGTTAACTAATACGTCAATAACTAACTCTGTGACCTCATATAGATACGAATCTTGAAATTCGTATTCGTGCCCATAGATCACAAGAGGCGTCGACCGGTTTGAATACAAGTTGAACATGTTTACCAAATCCTTTCGAGACGGATTTAACTCTTTTATCCATTCAAGTCTGAGATCAGTACAATGTAAATTTAGCCCTTTGAAGTTTAAGGAGCGGTTTTCTTTTAGAATTTTTTTTTCTTTTTCAGGAAGGTGATAGGAAATTGCGGGCCTATCGGTTAAAAAGATCCCCTCAACGCCTACTGAGTTGAGTAAAGATGCACAGTCATATAACTCAGAATAATAGTGAAATCGAACGAGACGAGAAAGATGGACGTCATAAGACTTTACTGCTTGGTAAAAATCTGAAATCCATTTTTGATTTTCTTTAAAACTTAATTCATATGGTTTAGTATCCTTATTTGGTGCATGACATCCGACATATGCTGCTGACTTGTTAAATAATTCACTAATATCACAGTCAAAAATATTTCCGCCATCCCAACTTGTAAAAAAGTTTAAACCCCACGAGCAGTGATACCTTTCATGAGTATGGTTAATGAAATTTGACAATACAGGATTACCACATTTTCTCTCGGAGAATAAAATACTTCCAACATCATCTAAGGATAGATGAAACATTTTATTTAATTTCTGCATTTTAGATCCATCTGTCGCAACCAACCAATTACACGCACGCCTACATCTAAAAGTTTAACTGGCGATGAGGACTAATTAAATTATTTTATCTATCATAAGTTCTGGGCAGATATCTTGCCAAGAAATCCTATTTCTTGATTACCATTAATTTTACAGGAATTGCCATATTAACTATTTTCTCATTTCTGTTGGAATGCGCCCAGAATGAGCGGAGGTAAATGCGACTTAATCAAACAAAGGCGGCACTACAGCCAGATCAGATCTTGCCTGGAAAGTTATTGATGCCTGAATGCAGGAGGCTAAAGACCTTTGTCTCATTTTATCAAAAATCACTAATACCAGCAACGCCCAAAGCAGCGCCATCACTCATTTTCTTGCAGTTAAACACTCAGTGTGTGGCTACGCGTTGGATACAGCTGTTGCCACAACAAAAAAGAGCGACGCCGAAGCGCCGCTCTCTCTTTAGGAATAGTTGCTTCGCTTAGAATGAGAAGCTAAGACCCAAGTATGCGTCTTCTGTGTAGTTAACACCGCCGACTACGCTTGCGCCTGTACCCATTAAGTAGGAACCGCTTACCGCCCAATCAGAACCTTCGTCTGTTGACGCGTTGAGGGTCATGCCGTCAGCTGAATATGCTGCGGAAATGCCCCACTGGTCTTTATCTTCAACAGAGTTCCATGTTGCGCCTAAAGTAGTTGCGCCCATGACGTATGTCGCACCAATTGAATTGTCACGATCTGCGGAGATTTCTTCTTCCAACGCTTCCAACTTGCTGGAGAACGTTAAACCAACGCCGCCTAAAGTTGCTGCTGCACCGAAGATGTTACCACCTTCTTCGTCCATTGCTACGTATGCACTACCAGTACCCAATGGCATGGAGACTTTTGCGGACCATGCAACGTCAGCTGCTACTGCTGCTACTGCTGCATTGTTAGTGAATGTTGACACGTTTGCTGCCGCGTGTGTGACCGTAACGGTGCCTGCTACTGCTTTCTTAGCTGTTGCGTCTCCATCTTTGTTAGCGTCGACAACAACCGAGACAGACATTGTACCGAATGTGTTTGTGTACAGAATGTCACCTGTCGCATCGTCGCCCGCATCAACCAAATGCGCTACAGCATCTTGGTCGATTTTGAATGTACCAATTGACGAAGCAATAGTTACGTTGTCAAGTGAAACGCGGCCTGCTGCTGCAGTGTCAAAGCCGTCATCGTCAGCGAAGTCATAACCTTGACCTGCATCGACAGAGACAGCGGCAGTCATAGTCGTGGTACCGGCAGTTACAGAACCTTTTACAGTTGCGTTAACTTCTGAATATGTTGCAAAGTCTCCTGCTTTTACTTCAGCTACAGCTGCAGTGCCGTATGTGAAGTCTAAACCACCTTCAATGAGGGTAATGCTTGCAAGGATGATCTTATGACCAGCAGCGCTCAATGTGGCAGCAGATTCTACTTTCATAGCAGCAAGATCTGTCCGAAGTCCAGCTACCGTGGTACCAGCGTGGGTAGTAGTTCCACCACCAGCAGTTATGATAGCAGCGCTAACGTTTGCGACTGCGGTCGCTTGTAATCCAAGATATTCGGTTTTAGCCGCGGCTACGTTGGCGTTTGTTGAGTCACCGGCTGCAGCGTTAGTCCATACTGTCCCAGCAGCGGTGCTTATGGCACCAGCTTTAACTGCTGCTACTGCGCCGATACGTGCGACACCAGCAGTTGCTGTCCCGGACCAGGATATAGAAGCGTGGCCATCGGCAGATGCGATACCAGCTGACAGCACGAGTGCTGTAGTTGTAAGTAGAGTGTTTCTCATGGTTTTTCCCTCGAGTTTTTATCCAAAAAGAATACTAATCCA
>MDSY01126057.1_pt1 | contig 11300 bp, 11 predicted proteins | sample 811131 | NCBI WGS metagenome assembly MDSY01 (sample SAMN05326643, study PRJNA326480) | marine metagenome | isolation source: seawater | place: Atlantic Ocean: South West | collected 2010
AATTTTGTTCGACTGTGCATCTCTATTCTCGCCTCAATTTCAAGCTCAACCGTGCCACTGCTCTCGCTGAGTGGCGTCAATTATTGAGCGCATAAGTTTAAGCTGCGCGAGCAATCTGATGCGAGTTTTCATTAAGTTGACAGCACCCCCGAGGGTGTTCGGGCGTGCCAACACACAGGCTTACGGCAAAACAGAAGTCCAGTCCGAATGAGGGATCAATTAGAGGTTAAGCTGCTGATTCTGAAATGGGGGTGTCGCGGTGCACCAATCTACTTATTGAGGGTGATTCTTGTGTTTGGAACCATCACAAAATCAAATGGACTATGCCAAAGTGTTTCGCCGTTTGCCACATGATGAAACTTGGCGATGAGGGACGTTTTCACACCAAAGACTGCGTCGGAGGACAGATACTGATCGCCGTCTACAAAAGTATGTGTCGTCAAAGTGTCAAACCCGTCGGCAGAGACAAGGTAATGCATATGAGCGGGCCGGAATGGATGCCGCCCGAGCAGCCCAAGCAGTTGACCGACCGTACCATCATCGGGGATGGGATAGGACACAGGCTTGATCCCTACGAAACTGTATCGTCCGTCAGTGCCAGTAGTGAAAACACCACGGTTGTTCCATTTGGGTTGAATATCGGGTTGCTGAACATCGTAATAGCCATCTGCGTTATCAGACCAAACGTCGATCTTTGCACCGACCACTGGATTACCACTTAGATCTACGACTCGCCCCTCGAAAAGGCAGCTTTCACCAACCCCATCGAGCGAAATATTGTCACCCATGGTGCGCTCAGGTGCGTTCGCCACATGGAACGGCCCCATAACCGTACTTTCAGTCGCGGCGTCGGGTCGGCGATTACTGATTGCGTCGACCAACATCGAAAAACCCAAAACATCGCTCAGCAGGATGAACTCTTGGCGTTCCTGTGAACAAATCTGACCAGTTTTGGTCAGAAATTCGATGGCATGCATCCATTCATCTTGGCTAAGGTCTACGTCTTTGGCGAACGCATGCAAGTGGGCCACCAACGAGGACATGACAGTGGCGAGGCGAGTGTCCGTTTTAGGGCTAGTGCGTTCATTAACTGTGTCGACAGATCTATTTTCTGTGAAATATGCAGGCATCTAATGTCCTTCCGATTTTTGTGGAGAGACGCCGCTAAATGCGTCCTTAAGCAACCCCAAAATGCCCTCATTTGTGATAGGTCTTGGGTTCCAATAGGGATTCAGCAGCGCGATATCCGCCGTCCGCGCAAGATCAACGTGCTGAAAACCAATGTCAGACAACGCAAGCGGTGCACCAATTGATGCCGCAAACGCATGCAGCCCTGCACCAAGATCTCCGCCAAACATATCGACTGCCGGTCTAAGTTGTTCTGCTGCAGCCTGCTCATTAAAGGCGGCCGTATGAGGCAATAGAATGGCGTGGGTCTGCGCATGCGGCATTGAAAAGCTGCCCCCAAGGGTATGACACAACTTGTGATGCAATGCCATGCCAACAGATCCTAATACGGTCCCGCATGCCCATGCACCTCGCAATGTCTGCTCCCTAGCGACGATATCGCCCGGCGAAACTAAAACTTTTGGTAAAGCCTCAGTAAGATCTGTTAGACCAGCGATAGCAATTTCTGTCGTCATGTCTGTTCGATCACGCGCATATAACGCCTCGATGGCATGTGCCATGGCATTCAATCCACTGGTCGCAGTCATATTCTTCGGTAAAGAGACAACAAGTTCTGGGTCATATAACACAACGTCAGGTAAAATAGTTTTATCAGAAAACGTAGTTTTTATTCCATTATCGGTCTCGCCTAAAATAGGCGTAGCTTCGCTACCTGCATAGGTGGTAGGTAAAACAATGTGCGGTAAACCTTTTCGGAATGATAGCGCTTTACCCAATCCAGTGGTTGAGCCGCCTCCAATTGAAACCAAGCAATCTGCTTTATTTTCGTTTAAATATTTCAGTGCAGCCCTTGTTACCTCGATCGGCGTATGCATCTCGGCTTTTGCATAAACTCCGATAGAGCTCCCACCTAAGCTATCAAAAACTTCTTGAGCCACTGCAGTTTGTTCATATGTCGCAAGAATAAGGGCATTAGAACAACCCAATGATTTCATTACTGCGCTAACTTCAAAGCGTACACCAGGCCCAAATAAAACACGTTGTTGAGATAATATCTCAGACATTAAACATACCTTTTAACGCGCAATTTAGTTTTTAAATCGGTGCGGCAAAAAGCATGAAGAAAACAAGTTTGCTCAGCTAAGTCTACCATTTCGGATGCTACTTCATCACTTTCACTCGTTTGCAAGTATACATGAGTTTCAACGGGATCTGCACTCCCCGCCTCACTAGTTCCTCCAGAGGCGCCGCCAACGCTAAAATGTGTGTCCTGTATAATACGATAATCATGTAAATCTAACTTTAGCATAGATGCTAAGCGGCCAAACTGTGTCATAAAACAAAACCCAATGCCTGCACTAATTAATGTGTTTGCATCAGGAGCTCGCCCATCTTCTGAGCTAAGGAAATTGAAAGAAGTACCATGCGGGGAATACTGCATCTGCTGGATGCTTTTCATACCATCCTCTTTCATGCTTGCTATTGCGCCAATATTTAATCGTCGATCCTGCTCGTCCGACAAAGAAGATCCGCCCAATGAGGTGCCTTTTGCAACCTTCTTTTTGGGTGTGATACCAACCTTAGTAATTAATTTTTCAACATCAGCGTTTGGCAAGGCAGTATCAAAATGATTTCCGGGGTCGGTGAATAAAGGCACATCTAGTTCAAGTGCGTTGCACGTTTTTATGGCTTTTCCATTATGCGCTAATTTGAATAAGCTATCTAGTTTACCGCGCATCAGGCCGTTTAACGGTGACGCAAAAGTAGCGTCTATCAAAAAATCGTGTAATTCAGCATCGGGAAGATCACAGTCGATCTCAACATCCAATTCAATATTCTCAGCCCCACCTACCATGGTCCGTTTCATCATTGAGCCTTTGGAGGTATAAAAATTATTCAAAGTCAATCGTATATCTCTAATTTTGATATCACGAACCTCCGCTAATGCATTGATTTCGTTCATAAAGCTTGCGGCCATACCAGCTGACAAGAAGGCTAATGGGCAAGGTGCTGCATCATAGCCATTCAAATAAGGTCCCTCATCGGCGACGAGCCGCCAAGTTCTCCCAGTATGCGCAGATATAATAATTGCCTCTTTCTGAAACCCTGATAACGAGCGCACCCAAGAGCGCAGGGCGTCACCTTTTCGGTTTTCAGGCGCAGAGATCCCAACACGTTCAACATTATTGACCAAAAAAAATGCTGGTTTGTTGCTTTCTAAAATTAAATTCTTAGCCGCAGATGCCATTCTATCTTCCTTTATTCAAAATTTCAAAGGGCATAGTCGACCCTTACCCCCAAGTGTGGCCTGCCCAGGTAATCGACTTACCTGCCATCCAATCGCTGCCGGTTTTATACAAGGCATCCACCTCCGGGCCCCTTAGACCAGGCATGTCCTTTTTTACCGGATATCCAACCTGGGATTGAAGATAAGCCAGGTATTGATAGCCAACAGGGAAACTGTCCAAAATGCTTTGGTTCAGTTCTAAGGGTTGGTTGTGATCCAGCCGGTCCATCCTGTCTTTCTCATAGATTGGTTGACGTAGACACATGCCCCATTTTCCGTCACGTTTTTCCAAGAAATCATGGAACCGGCCTGTGCACACAACATCAACCATGACCCCATGGACTTCACCCCGTTGGGATATGGTCATCTTGGTCTGTGTCACAGCACGATCGCCGTTGATTTCACAATTAAAGCCTCCCAAGAAATGTAGGATCGAAACGCCACGTTCCCAACCTTGTTTGTTCATTTCAATAAACTCGTCTGCCAGACCTTGGGTCCAGGTGGCCATCATTCGACCATCGTCGTGCCAAACCGTACGGAACTTTTTCCAAAACCCTGCATCGCGCCAGATTGCCCAATTATCGATCAATTCGCGCAGGGCAAGTTTGTCTAGTAGCTGGTCGTCCATATTATTCTCCATTCTTCAACCCGCGTAGGGGGGGCGTGCATCGTTTCTGGTGTCTTGTAGTGGGGTGGTGGTCCGCTTAAAGCTGGACTGTTACCCATTTCAACTGCGTCATGGCTTCCAAATCGGCATCTGTCCCTTCGCGACCAACGCCTGATTCACGGTTACCCCCGAAAGGCACGTGGGCCTCGTCATGCACGGTTGGACCGTTGATATGGCACATGCCCGCGCCGATGTTGCGGGCAAAGTGCAACGCCTTATTGATGTCTTGTGTGAAGATTGCAGAGGATAGACCGAATTCGGAATCGTCCGCCTTTTCAAATGCCTCTTCGTAGCTGTCGATCGGGTAGATTGATGTGACAGGGCCAAAGGTCTCTGTGCGACACACGATCATCTCCTCGCCAACCCCAGTAAGGATTGTTGGCTGGCATGTGTTGCCTTCGAATTCACCACCGGCCGCTACTGTTGCGCCTTTAGCGACAGCGTCAGTGATATGATCTTTGACCCGCTGACGTTGCCGTTCTGAAATGATGGGCGATACCACGGTTGCTGGATCACGCAGGTCGCCCATGCCAACTTTAGATGCCATGATAGAAAAGCGTTTGACGAATTCATTATAGATCGGCCGTTCGACATAAAATCGGCTGGACCCAATGCATAACTGACCGCCAAACATAAAGATGGACCGTACTGCCAACGGCATGGCTTTGTCCAAATCAGCGTCGGCCAAAACAACAGTCGCACTTTTACCGCCCAGTTCTAATGTGTTGGGCGTTTTGTTTTTGGCGCAGATTTCGGCTATGTGCTGGCCGACGACAGACGATCCTGTGAAGCTTACAAAGTCTACATCTTCGCTACTGGTCAAGTCGTCTCCGATCTCGGCACCATTGCCAGTCACAACGTTATAGGTACCTGGTGGAAATCCAGCGTCATGGAACATTTCAGCCATGATGATCGACAGATGCGGCGCCATTTCAGATGGCAGGTGTACTACCGTATTTCCAACAGCCAAGGCATTGGCCACGAGCCTTGTGGTTTTAATCAATGGCACGTTGAAAGGGGTGACAATGGCCACAACGCCCAAAGGTTCCCGGATCGACATAGAAAACTTTCCAGGCACGTCAGACGGAATGGTTTCACCACGTACATTCCGGCACATGCCAGCTGCAGCGCGGATCATAGCCAAGCCTTTTCCAAATTCGAAATTAGCTTTGGTCACTGTCGATCCAATCTCGTCGATCAAACAATCGATCAAAATGTCTTTGCGTTGTTCCATTAACTCTGCAACGCGCAACAACCAGCGTTCTCGTTCCGTGGGCGTTGTGTCCTTGTAGGCTGGGAAGGCGGTCTTTGCGGCTAGAATGCCTGCGCGAATGTCGTCGCCACTGCCCTTTGCCGCTTGGAAGTAAAGACTGTCGTCGATGGGGTTGAAAACATCAAATGTCTCGCCAGATTGACTGTTTGTCCATTGGCCACCGATGAAGTGTTGAAGTGTATTGATGTGAGACATTTTATTCACAGGAGACTCCTTAGTTAGTTAATTGCCGACAAGTGTTTCTGGCAAGAATAGTGCTATTTGTGGGAAGAGAATAAGAAGGCCAATCATGGCGGCCATAGCGAACCAAAATGGCCAAATACCTCGGAAAATTTGGCCCATTGGAACTTCAGGCGCGATGGACTTCACAACAAAGACATTGATGCCTACGGGCGGGCTTATCATGCCCATTTCCAGGATGATCACAATAATGATTCCAAACCAAATCAGATCCCAGTTCAGACCAATGGCGATTGGAATAACGACTGGGATGGTCAAAACCAACATCGCGATGCCTTCCAGGAACATGCCCAAGAACAGATAGACTAAGATGATGATCAGCAACACACCCAGGTCCCCAATGGGAAGGGAGGTTAGAATGGTCACCATTTGGGCTGGCAATTCTGTCAAGGCCATAAAGGGAATGAAGACAAATGCCGCGATAATGATTAGGAACACGGTCGCGGTAGTGCTCATCGTTTCTAATATGATGGTTTTCAGTTTTATCAGGTCCAAACGCCCCATGAAAAGGGCAACCACGCATGTGAAGAATGCTCCAACAGATGATGCCTCGACCGGGGTAAAGAACCCTGTGTACATCCCACCGATGGTCACTAGGACAACCAAAAGGATCGGCAAAGCGCCCAAAAGTGATGCCCATTTTTCTTTGGACGAAAACCGTTCACCAGCTGGGCCGGCTTCTGGCTGGCGCAGCACAATCAGATAGATCGCACCAATAAACAAAAGTGTTAGGACGATTCCTGGAATTATGCCCGCCATAAACAGCTTCCCAATTGATTGTTCTGTCAGAACCGCATAAATGATCATGCCACCAGACGGGGGGATCAAAAAGCCCAGGGTTCCACCCGCAGCCACCGATCCGGTCGCTAAGGGATCGGAATATTTATAGCGTTTCATTTGGGGCAAGGCGACCCGACCCATGGTGACGGCCGATGCCAGTGATGAACCCGAAAGGGCAGCAAACCCCGCACAAGCGGCAATCGTGGCTGATGCCAATCCACCGCGAAAATGGCCCATCCAGCGATAGGCGGCAGTAAACAAATCACGTGACATACCAGATGATCCAGCAACACTGCCCATCAACACAAACATCGGTATCACAAGTAGGTTAAAATGCGAGGCGGCTTCAAAAGCTTCGCCCGAGATATTGGAATATGCGATCTTCCAACCCCTGGTCCAAGCCTGGTCAGATGACATGCCAATTTCCATAAACTTGCTAGCATTGGCAATGATTGTACCAACAAAGCCGACGCCCAACATGGATAAGGCAACAGGCATCCTCAGGGCAAGCAACGTGAACAGGCCGACAAGACCAATAATTCCAATGGCGGTTAAGCTGATCATAGCGCGTCTCCGCCTGTTTTAAGTGTCACCACTTTTTCAGATCGTACAATCTGCCAAATATCGAGAACCAAAACAAAGGCGTAAATGCCGACAGTGATTGCCAGGACATAATAGAAAGGCTCGTAGGAGATAAGCAATTGCTGGGTTGTTTCCCCAAACTTTGTTGCCTTTTGTCCTGCGTGCCAAAGTTGCTGGGCCATGATGGTAAGCAAGATCACACCTAAGATTTTCACAAAGACCATGGACCATTTTGCAAATGCTGCCGACATTTTGGATTCCAAAACTTCAATCTCGATGTGGGCACCTGTGCGCGATCCCAAGGCAATGGAAAGGGCAACGATCACAACCAAGCACAACAGCAACAGATCTTCTGCACCGGTGATAGGATTGTTCATTGCTTTGCGCATGATCAAAACATTCCAAACGGAAAAAAACGTCATAAATGCTAAAGCTGCACCGCCCAAAATGATAGATAGCCATTTTAATACAAGATCGAACTGCCGGATCAAAGCTGGCAAAGCATTGTAGTTTTCCATTGTAGTTTTCCTTTGAAAACGGGCCAGACTGTAACGCCTGGCCCATGAACTCTATTTGTTCAGTGCTTCATAGATTTCCTGCGCATTTTCGATGCCACGCTTTGCGTAGTCAGCATAGATTTGTTCCATGCCATCTGCCGCTGCTTGTTCCATCTTGGCGCGTTCTTCGTCAGATACAGTGATCCATTCAACTTTCAGTTCTCCCGCCTGCCGTTGCTGTTCCACCCAATCAAGTGCTATTTCGTCGGCTTGGTGGAAGGACCGTGCAAGTTCCATAGAAAAAGGCAGACCAGCAATCTCGTCGAGAACCGCCTTGTGCTCTGCACTTAGCCCTTCGTAGCGCTCTTTATTCATTGCGAAATATACCGGGTTAAACGTCGCTGGAACGTTTAGAATCGCATATTTGGATACTTCATCTAGGTTCCAAGGCGGCATGATGTTGTTGATAGAAGATACGGCTGCATCAATCATACCTGTACTTAGTGCCGTGTAGTGTTCGGATGGATCCATCTGAACTGGAACCGCGCCCATACCTTTGATCACGGGCGATGTCATCGCAGCGTAAGGCACAATCTTTGCGCCTTTCATACCTTCGATTGTTGAAACGTCTCTTGTAGAAATTAACATTCCGCCCGCTGGGTTGCCCAGGGCAAGAAGCTTCACATCGCTCCACTCGTCGAGCAAGTAGTCGTCAAATATGGCCCACAGGCGTTCCGTTGAATCAAGGCCATCAACTGCTTTTCCGGGTGGAACAGCAAGCAAGGTCTTAGGGAATAATGTCGGGTTAATCGATGCGATCCCAAACGTAATGTCTGCCACGCCTTCAACCACGCGCTTGTATTGTTGAACCGGGCCCGCGCCCAACTGACCCGCGGGGTACAGCTTCATGTTCAAAGACCCGCCAGATCGTTCGGCCAGTTCTTTTTCAAACCAGGCCAAGGCTACTGTGACGGTTTCATGATTTGGTGGCACAAATGTTGCGACACTCAGTTCTTCCGCTTGGACAGTTTGCGCAGGCACCCCAAGGGCAATTACAACAGCAAGCGCTTTTCCGATTTTTGAATAAAGCATTTAGTATCCTTTCTGGTTCAATGCGTTGTAGATTTGTTCGGCGTTATCGATGCCATTTCTGGCATATTCTGCGAAGATTTTTTGAAGTGCTTCAGCTGTGAGGGCATCCATCTTGGCGCGTTCTTCGTCTGAAATCGTCACAAAGTTCACGTTCTGGACTTGTGGTGCATCACCAGAGTTGGCTTTGAAACCGCGCAATGCATCGTTGTGGAAGCTTTGTGCGCCCATCATGGAAACTGTTTCACCAGACATATCGTCAATGATCGCACGATGCTCATCGGACAAACCCATGTAGCGTTCTCTGTTCATTGCAACGAAAAAGACAGCAAAACTCACTGGGATGTTGTCGATATAGTGGCTAGACACTTCACCAAAGTTCCATGGTGGTGTCAGCTGGCTTGCGGAAATGGATGTTCCGTCAATCGTGCCAGTTGATAGGCCCGTGTACATTTCTGTCACTGGCATCTGAACAGGCACCGCACCCCAAGCTTCAAAAATGGGGGACGTCATTGCAGCAAATGGAACAATCTTGGATCCATTGATGCCATCCAACGTGGATAGATCTTTTGTTGCAGCCCAAGCGTCGCCCGCAACGGTAAACATACCCATCAGTTTCACGTCTTCGTATTCATCAGCAAAATGTTCATCAAAAACGTTTTGAATGGCTTTTGTGGATTCGAGTGATGTTGTGTGCTTACCCGGAGGGACAGCAAGAATGGATTTTGGGAACAAAGCGGGTGTATAAGTTTGCAAGCCAAACGCTATGTCCGCTACCCCTTCGACGACTCGTTTATATTGTTGCACGGGACCTGCGCCCAATTGGCCAGCTGGGTATACCTTAATGGTCAAAGATCCATCAGACCGTTTCGCCACTTCTTCGCCAAACCATTTGAAAAAGAATGAGTTGATGTGGTGTTGCGGTGGAATAAATGTCGCAACAGACAATTCTTCGGCGGTCGTCTGTAACGCGCCCAGCGCCATGCTTGACGCCAACGCCAGCGTTAACAGCTTTTGCTTGATTTTCATTTTAATTTCTCCCTGTTGGTGATTTTGCTTTTGCAGGTACTCTTTTATTTGGACTGATCGTTCGTGCGTCAGACCTTTGAAAAATCGGGGCACCATTTTATAATACCTTCTTGGAAACTGGGGCGGCCTTCGAACTGTTTCGCCCATCGCACAATATTGGGATATTCGTGGAACGGGTACCCACATCCGATCAGAACGAAATGCAGTGGGATCCAGGAAATGTCGGCGAGAGTCATCTCTTCGCCCATCATCCACGTCCGGTCTTCTAACGTGGTGTCCAGCTTAGAAAAACATTCGTGCAGTTTAGCCTTGGCCTTTTCGAAGTCGTCTCCGCCAAACTTGCTGTCACCTGCATGCTTGGAATGGAATTCTTTCAATTCCGCATTCTTTTGCAATTCAGAGTATTTCTTTTCTTCCTCGGCGGTCTTTTTCACCTTTGGGGCGATTATCGTCGTGTAAACGTAAGGCTTTACCGCAGGCACGTGTATGGACGTTGCCAAGTCCAGCCATTCAGCCATTTCAGCGTTGTTTTTGCCACGCAATGTCGGCTCTGGGTAGGTTTCATCCAGGTAATCGATGATGTCGTTGGATTCGACATGGACCACACCGTCGTGCACCAAGGTTGGTACCAAACCCTTTGGGTTAATCCCAAAATAATCGTCCGTGATATTTTCTTTCTTTTTCAGATCAAGGTGATGGCTTGTCCAACCCAACCCTTTTTCAATTAGCGTCAGTCGAACGCGCATAGAGCAGTTCGAGATTGCACCATGATACAAGTGCAAACCCTCAAATGCCTCAACGGTTTTGTTTTTTGGAATTATGATCGCCATTTCAATATCACCCCATGCGGTCAGTTGTTGTAGCCTTCAATTTGGGATCCGAAAGAGGCAATATTTGCCAGAGATTCGCAATCTGATGCCAAAATTAGATAGAACTTAACAAATTTGGGATCCCAAATCAAGCTTGGAACAGTTCAGTAGGCTTTGTCAGAGCAAACTGGCTTGATTGGGGTGGGGCTAATCCATAGCGTTGATGGATGACAAAATACTCTCCATTCCGCTACATGAAACCTGGCGCAGGGTTCCTGGACTATCTTGTGTAGGCCCGTGGACCGGGAACCAAGAACCAGGGCTCTAGCGGACAATAGAGCACGCACCGTCGATCTATTACTGGCGTTGCCTGGGCTCAGTTGGTGTTGGACGGTTTTGCTGGGGCCGCGGCCCGTGGACCAAGACACGCATACCTAGCCACACCGCTTAAAATGGGGTATAATAAAACCCCGTGAACGGTGGAGATTACAGCATGATGAATAGTAACCTAGAGAAGGGTACTCCATGGCGATTTGCCATGATTAGCTCAGCCAACGGTGTAATGCCTCACCTTTAATTAAATTTATTTATAAGACTCACAGATCTTGAAACTTCTAACTGCGCCACCTTCTAAGGCATCTAACGCAACTTTATATTCTGGACTGGCATAGAACTCTTCAGCTTTTTCCACACTTGAAAATTCGACGACAATCGTTCTTTCATTTTTTGCGTTTTCTTTAAGCGAAACGGGATAACCCCGACTTAAAAATTTAGCACCTCATTGTGCGAGTAGTTTGGGTGTTATTGCCATGTAAGCCTTCAGTTTTTCGTTGTCATTTATGTTTTCATAAACAATTACGGCATATGCTTTTTTCATGTTTTATCCTTTGGCATTGAATGTTGCTTATTTGAGGCTAGC
>MDSY01136271.1_pt1 | contig 11300 bp, 8 predicted proteins | sample 811131 | NCBI WGS metagenome assembly MDSY01 (sample SAMN05326643, study PRJNA326480) | marine metagenome | isolation source: seawater | place: Atlantic Ocean: South West | collected 2010
CAACTTTATTACCTACTACTACAACTTTATTACCTACTACTACAACTTCACTGCCTACTACTACTTCAACTTCACCGCCTACTACTACTTCAACTTCACCGCCTACTACCACATCAACTTCACCGCCTAGTACTTCAACTTCATTGCCTACTACCACGTCTTCGTTAACAACTTTACCGGACAAAAATAAAACATCTCAGATTTCATATACTAATGTAAATAGTAATATAAATGAGAAACCCGAAAAAATTTATCAAGAAATAGATAATACTCATCTTATTATAGTTTCAATTGTAACTTCTTTAACTAGTTTATGTTGTTGCTGTTGTTTATGTTATATGAATAAAAATAAAATAATAACCAAATGTTCAAACCTTGTTATAACCTTGAAAAATACAAAAAATAAAAATGAATCAAATGTTCCAAAATTACAATCACCACCAAAAAAACAGAAAAGAAAAATAAAACCTAGTATCACAAAACCTAGTAATACAAATATGCCACCGATACCTATATTGGATGATGAAGAGAGTCAAACGAGAATTGATATTCCTAGAGCTTTAACACCAGTAAATAATCAAAGATTAAAACTTTCAAGCGATATATTAAATGTAACTACTCCAAAAACAAATGAATGGTATAAACATACTTTTCAAAATGAAATCAATCTTGTTAGAGATGCAATAGATAATCCATCAGCACCATCAACAGATAGTCCAAAACCATATAAACAACCGGTAAATAATAAGGTTCATACACGAGTAAAAAATATTATACATCCGAATAATAATAATAAACCTAAAAGGAAGATACCATTAAAACAAGAATTCAGAGGATATAGTAATTCATGGGGGAAAAAAGATGGATGGAAATAGAAGAAAATCTCAAAGAGATTTTTAATATATTTATTAAATTGATTTAAAAAAATGATCATATAAATTAATCATAAGATGAGTTCTAGTAATGATTATAGTTTTGTTAAAGCGAAAACCCAATGGGTTAATCGTATTAAATATAAGCCACTTGTTGTTGATAAACGCGGTGGTAAGTCATTGAAAATGACAGTAGATGGCCAATGGCTTACTCTACAAGTTCCTTTGATGTTTACATGGGGCACTAATGAGTATGTAGATGAATCAACAGGTATTCCAAAGTATAGTCTTGGATTGGTATTTGACCCGGAGAAGAGTGATGCTCAAGCTAAGTTTTTGGAACAAATGAAGTTACTTCAAGAAAAGATTTATGAAGATGCTGTTACTCATAGCAAAGAATGGTTTGGTAAGAGTAAGATGTCTAAAGAAGTCGCAGAAGCAATGTCATATCCATTGTTGAAATATCCTAAAAATAAAGAATCTGGTGAGCCTGATTATGATAGGAATCCAACAATGGCAGTAAAGATTCCATATTGGGAAGGCAAATTCAATTGTGAATTGTTTGATATGAAAGGTGTATGCACATTCAAACAAGGTGGTGAAAATAATAGAGGAACACCTAAGGAATTAATTCCAAAAGGTAGTCATCTAAAAGGATTGGTTCAATGTAAGGGATTGTGGTTTGTAGGCGGTAAATTTGGAGTAACTTGGCAGTTGCTACAAGCTTGTGTTAAACCGCCGGTTCGTGTATTGGGACAAGGAGTTTGTCGTATGATGGATGACAGCGATGATGATGAAGTAGAAGCGGCAATTGATAAAGAAGCAGAGGAGGAGGAACAAGAAGAGGTAGTGGAAGAAGAAAATGGTCCTAGTTTTGATGTTGAATCAAATGAGGAGGAAGAAGAAGAGGAAGAGGAGGAAGAGGAAGTAGTTGAAGTTCCGGTTCCAAAAAAGAAAAAGAAAATTGTTCGTAGGAAAAAGACAACTAAATAAATAATTAAATAATTAAATAAATTATATATAAAATTTTTTAATTAATATTTAAAAAAGTATTTAAAGATTAATTGAGTATATAATACTCATAAGCTCGAATAGCTCAGCTGGTTAGAGCGCACGACTGTTAATCGTGAGGTCACAGGTTCGATCCCTGTTTTGAGCGGAGGTGAAAGTAAGAAGCCGACTTAAAAAAAGGCACTAAGATTACTAACAGCAGTTATTTTGCATCATAAGCCGGAGGTCGATGGATCGAAACCATCTGGTCGTACTTTACGTTGTTAGAGCGACCATAGCTCAGGGGAAGAGCGCCGTAAAATGTAATCTGTAACAACCGGATATAGCTCAGTTGGTAGAGCGATTGACTGTAGATCAATTGGTCCTGTGTTCAATTCACAGTGTCCGGATCTGACTTGGATTTGTAAAAATCCCGTTGATAAGTCAAAACTAAGACTAGAAACAGCAAATTAATCATGAAGCTAAAAAGTCATTTTATTTCTAACGAATATGATTATCTAACGATATGATTCGCTTGACGAAATTGAATGCAGATGGAGGTAAGGGTTTTATCATATTATTTGTCCCGTACAAACATATTAACACTAGTCTGTAAAATGCCCGTCTAGCTCAGTCGGTAGAGCGCGTGCCTTTTAAGCACGTGGTCATGGGTTCAAGTCCCATGGTGGGCAAAGCGACTTGGCGCAGAGGTTAGCGTGCCGCGCTCATAACGCGGAGGTCCGAGGTTCGATCCCTTGAGTCGCTATTTATAAAATTTTCTATTTATATCATTATATCGTATATCGCGCCCGGTTGGCGGAGTGGTCTAACGCGCTCGACTTAAGATCGAGTATCTTCGGATGCGTGGGTTCGAATCCCACACCTGGCAACTTTTTTCTTTGTATATTTTATATGATAAAATATCCAAAATATAATAAATTAATAAAAAGCTTTTTTCAAGTAGATATGATAAGACTACAAAAATTACTACATATGTCACAAAATGCTATTATAACCGCTGCTATTGCTTTTTTTATAGGTGTTAAAGTTAATACTTTATTTGAAGAAAATGAAAAAGAAGAAAATACTTTAGAAACTACTATAAAATTAATTATGCATATGATATTAATAATAATAAGTATGTATTATTCAAGAAAATTGACTAAATTCATTCCTTTTATTTTCAGAATGACGAAATCATATGATCCGTTCCATAAATCAAGTGATGGTGAAGCATTATTTGGTTCAACACTAGCATTAGGTTTATTATTAATGTCAACACAAACTAATATAAAAAAAAGAATTTCAAAATTACACCAATCAATGCTTTCTTAAGAATATATCAATATTAATAATAATATTCATATATTTATTTTCTTCTTTTTAATGTTTTCCTATTTGTTCTTTTCAACTCTTTTTTTGTTTCACCTGCTAATACGTTACGATATATTTTATGAGTTTTTGGTGCTCTCTTTCTACTATTTCCAAATATGCCCGCTGTTGGTCTACATTTACCCGGCAATTTTGCTGGATTTCGACATATATAATCCTTACCTTTATGTTTATAAACATGATCACCGCAATTCTTCGCACCTTTTTTTGCCGAATATTTGTTACAAAAAAATCCTCTTGATAATATCTTTTCCGGTTCAACTGGCTTTGGTTTCGGCTTTGGTTTCGGTGGAGCTGGCTTTGGTTTCGGTGGAGCTGGCTTTGGTTTACTTTTAAAAGCTTTACTCATCTTATCTATAGCCTGCTTTTCTTCTTTTGAATTTGCTTCCTCTCTCGCAAGTTTTAAATTATCTAGAATCTCTTTATTGGTTGACTTTGCTCCGATATATTTACAATTATAATCTTTTTCAATTTTACTTTTTGCTGTTCCTAATATATATTTTCCAGCAATCGGCCATTCGGTAAAAGTTGATTTATTCTTTTTACACCAATTTATATCACCACAATTATGGATTTCAAATCTACCACCCAATGCTTTTTTCATTTGCGACATACCATATTTTACCGAAGTAGAATAAGCACGTGAACTATATTTTTTACCTTCATCTAATTCTCTTGAACCTCCACTCTCTGAACATGAGAAACATTTAAATCCATTTCCAAAAGTACAATCTCTTCTATATAAATGTTGATATATATATAATCCTATCCATTTTTTGTCGCCTGTTGTCTTTATATATCCCTTGTATTTTGTATCACAAGGCTTAATTGGATTTGCCAAAGCACAACTTCCTAAGGTTTCTGGAACATATAAACTTACCGGAGAACCTTTAAAATCTTTAGTTCTTTCAGATTGGTCTTGCAAGTATTTTTTAATATTCTTTTTTACATCATTTGATAAAAATAAACTTCTGGTTCCAGGAGAAAAACCGGCTTTAACTAAATTATCAAAACCTAATATATTTGGATGTTTCTTTATTTCATCTATAATATGTTGATACATATAAGAAAATTCGCGAACATTTCCACCATCTACAGATAAGAAAGCTTTGGGAAAGCTTTTATCAGACATTCCTAATATTTTTATTATATTTGTAGCCCAATATGTTTTACCGGATGCACTAGGTCCAAAGCCCATAATTAATCTTCTTTGTTTTGTTGTATTATCTAATTCTTCCATATTAAAATATTTGGCATCATCTTTCCATTTCCCCGTTAATTTTTTACCAGTTTGGTCTTTACAAGTAAATACTAAAGGCATTTTACCTTTAGTAGTATCAATTATTGATTCTGATAAAATTCTTAACATAAAAGCTGTTAAAGCATTCTCTTTATCTAATAAATCAGTTAATTTTTTATAACAATCTTTATTACATTTTACCCACGTCTTCTTCTTCTTATTTTTTTTATCTATAACACCTACAGCTTCTTCTATAATTTTATCTGCTCCTGTAAAGTTAATCAAATCTTTATTAATTATTTTATTGTATATATTTGGAAAGTCTTTAATTTTTTTTACTTTTCCACCATATTTTATTCTTACATTTTTAAGATACTCAGAATCTAATACCTTTTCAGGTTTTTTACCTTTTGGAGTAGATGGTTCTTCTATCTTCTTTTCTATTTTTTTCATACCTTTAGTATCTATTGGTTTTGGTTTTGGTTTTATTCCGGGTGGAGGTCCCAATGGTTTTTTTGTCCTTGGTGATAGTCCGGGTGGAGGTCCCAATGGTTTTTTTGTCCTTGGTGATAGTCCGGGTGGAGGCCCCAATGGTTTTTTTGTATTTACTTTTGGTTTTACTTCAGTTGCAGGTCCCAACCCTGGTGGGATAGATGGTGTTTTTACAGGAGGTGGCGGTGGCGGCACTGTTACTTTATTTGTTGGGGGTTTTAATGTTTTGTTAACATTTGATTTTCCTTTTCTCGCTAAGTTTTGTTTTGCTTTTATACATATATCTTTTAAAGGCTTTTCTAAATCTTTATTATTAACCATAAATCTATCAATATTTTTTATTTTATTTTCGGTTGAAGAAATTTGTTCTAAAATCAATTTTAATTCTTTTTCTTTAAATTGTGATTTTTTTCTTGATTCTATTGCTTTAAGTTTTTTATCTATTTCTGCTTTTAATTTTATTATTTGTTCGGTTTCGCTTTTTTTCTTCTTTTCAACTGCCTTCTCTATTTTTTTTCTATTATTATATACTTCTTCTATTGTTTTTCCCTTTGTTATTACCATATTAAGTTTATTAGCATTTAAAGAATTGTTGCTAACAAATTTTCCCATATCATTAGCTATCATTAACTTTACTATTAAAGTTTTAATTTCTCCGGCTAATTTTTTTGTTTCATTATTTAAAGAACCTTGTATTTTTCCATATTGTTTAATAATACTTTGTGTTTTATGGTTGGATTTCTTTTCAAATAAATTCTTTTTCTGTATTAATTGTTTCATTAATTCATCTTTATTCATTATAATATATAATTATTGTATATTATAATTTACTAAACTAGAGTTATTTCAATGTATACATCTCCACGTTTAGATGTATCATATGTATTTTTTTTATTTACCTTTGAAATACCTTTATTTTTTATCAAATATATTTGTTCTTTTTTAATTTTTAATTCAACAGCATATATTTTATGATATAATTTACCTATTTCAAATTCATAATAACCTTTATTAAATAATTCTTGTAGATTTATATCTATTTTGAAGTAAATATCATTATTATCTTTTATATTAAAAAAATATTTTCCAATTTTACTACAAGTTCTCAAAGTTGTTATTTTTGAACCGGATTCACTGTGTTTTACATCATCAAGATAGAAATATTTATGCCATAAAGGTATATAATGAATATTGTCGCCTAATTCATATTTATATATTTTATCATCTAATATATCTTCAAGTAATACATCTAATACAATAATATTATCGTGTAATTTTTCTTTTAAAATATTATGCATTTTATTAACAGTTTCTTTTTTTAACTGAAAGATTAATTCATACTTTGTTATTATATCTAAAAATTTTATACTTTTTTCAACACTTAATTTTTTAAAAATTTCAATAGAAGCATTTTCACAATGTAATAATATATTTTTGAATGATGTATTAATAAATTGTTCGTCCCAACTTCCTTTTGGATCAAACCAGTGTACAGCTTTTTTTAATAAACTAGAATAATCATCATCATAATCATCAATACAATCTTTTCTTAATCCATCAAATTGTTGTATGGTTTCATATGCTTCTCCTATTTTTTTAAATTCTTCCGGATCTCCGCCTTTATCCGGATGACATTCCAACGCTTTCTTATAATATGCTTTTTTTAACATCCCTTCTGTATGTTTCTTATCTAGACGTAATATTTTAAGTGCTTCCTTATATTCCATTGACTACTTTAATTAAATTATATAAAAATTTCTCTAAGTGATAAATAGGTCTATAATTATTGTTATAAAACCTAAAAAACTTATAAGATTCGAATAATAATGGTGAAATATTTTCATCGTTTAATTTTTCATTTTTTATAAAGTATTCCAAAATATTATATAAACAAAGGTTTAGATCAAGGTTATAGATAAAAATATCATAGATTAAATCTCTGAATTCTAAAAAATCTATGTTTTTGTAATCCTCTATTTTTTCAATAATTTTTTTACATACATTAGTTTCAATATTATTTAATACACTAATATCATTAATTATATTTTTTATATTAATAATGTCTTCTAATAATACATTCGAAGGTATTTGAATATTAGTACATTTTTTATATTGTTTCTTTGTTGGTCTTTTAAAATTAATTATTTGACATTTTTTTAGAATATTATCAGGTATAAAACCAATATGTTCACTTATTATTATGTAAGTTAACTTCATATTTTTATGATTTAAGTTTTGCATGTAACTATAAAATATATCTAATAATTCACTGTGTATATGATGAAAATTTTTACACACTATAAAACAATCAACATTTTGTCTTGTACTAAAAATATCAAGCACATGATGATATACATCATTAAATAACACTTTTGCGTTACATCCAAGTAATTCCATATCAATTTCGAAGTGTATATCGCTAATTTTAAAAGAATAATCTTTTTTTGAGGATATACTGAAATTTATTTTTCTTTCATATTTTAACTCACTAGGACTATATTTCTTTAAATATTTTAACATTTGAGAATATTTTCCAATTCCCGGTGGACCATAAAATATTAAATGACTACTATTATTTTTTAGTTTATCAAAAACATTATTCATATTTTCATGTAAATCATTTTTTTCTAATTCCACAAGATAATCTTCAAATCTTGATGATAAATATTTCATTAATAAATTATGTCATAAAGTATTTAATATTTAAACTCACTATTTATATTAAGTATATGGATAAATTGCTAGAAATGAAAGATAAGTTAAACAATTATAAAGAAAAGTATCCAAACATTACGGAAGTTTGGGATGAAGTACTTTCATCACGTATACATTTAATAAATCACACAATACAAGAATGTGAAAAAGTAATTGAATTAATTAATAATAATGAAATAGAGGAAGATATGGAAAAAAGTCAAATCCTATTTTTATATCTATTGAATATTAGTAATTTCTTTAATACTACTTAAATATATCTAACGATATATATTAAATGTATATATCATTAGACATGAACCAATATGATGAAAAAAATATTATGATAAGTGAAAAAACAAAAAATAATATAATGACACAAGGAGATTTTTATAGATTATATTTTTCTACACCGGAACTAATTTTGAATGGTATTCATATTACATTTGAAGTGAAAAATATAACTATTGAAAAATATTTTAATAAGATTAAGTGTTTATTTGAAGATAATTTATTCAATAACACTGTCGTTGAAAAAATTAAAAATATTGAATCATCTTTGTTAAAAAAATATAGTAATATAAATATGAATTCCATTCATCGAGTTGAAGAGCAATTGCGACATAAATATATTAAAATGTTTGATGAAAATTTGATTAATGTTGGTCATTATAGTTCTATCAAATTCGTATTAAAAATATCTGGTATTTGGAGTTCAAATAATGAATACGGATTAACTTTCCGATTCTTTTTAACACCTATTATACGCTAAGGTAATACAGGTTTTGTTGTTATTTCAACATAAAAATATATATTTGTAATAGCTGTTATTACCAATAAAAAACTACATAAACCTGCTATATTTACCATATACACCATTTTTTCCTTCGCATCAAATAAAAATAATAATATAGAATAAAAAAAGGCACTTATTAAATTACAAGCCATTGTATATGTTAGCAAATTTCCCGTGCCATATAATGGTCCATCACCTATTGTTTTTTGTATTTCTAATATTTTTAATCCTACTTTCATCAACATATAAGCTAATATAAATGACCATATCAAAGGTGATAAAAATATAAATTTTAATAAAGATGGTATTCCGGTATACCATTGGTCTTTAGTATCTTTTGCTTGTATTAAAAATATAATTATTGATATTACTAAAGGTAAAACAGTATATGATAATGCACCCGGATTTGCCTTCCCTAATATACCAAATATTCTTAATGTTATTAATATTATAATTGCTCCTACAAATATTCCTGATCCTAATTTTCCCATGTTCATTTCTTATATATTAATTATAAAAAAATTATAATTAATAATTTATAATTGGTCATATACCCATTCTATTGTAATATCATCTATTTCTATCCCTTTAATTTTTATAAATTTTGGCTTTTTCATCATTTTTGTTTTGTACATTACATATGGACCATATCTCCCCTTTCTTACTGATATTTCTTTCGATAATACTTTTAAAATATTCGGATTCGCTTTCTTATTATTATCCAATACATCTTTCACATCTTCCAAAGTTATTTCATTTATTTCTTTTTTTATATGCTTTATTGAATGATTCTTATCATTCCAATTTACATATAATCCAAACTTTCCATTTTTTAATATAACATCTTTTGATTTATGTTGACCTAATATTTTATCACTATTCTTTCTAGTTAATTCTAAAATATCTTCTAATTTATATTCTCCATTTTTTAATTTATTCATATCTAAATCTTTTTTCACATTTTTAAAACTAACTTTATCCTTACCTTCTTGACATTTTATCACCGGTCCATATTTTCCTATCATATAAGTATGTTTATCATCGATTTTATATGTTTCTCTACCTTTTACTTCTTTTGATAATTTCTTTATTTCATCATCGCAACTACTACATAAATTATGCCATAACATTTTACCCTTTTCAATCTCATCTAAATAATTTTCCATATTCTTTGTATAATCATAGTCAAATATATTGTCAAAATATTTTAATAGAAATTCTAAAACCATTGTGCCTAATGGTTGTATAACTAATTTATTTCTTTCATTTCCAAATACTCTTTCATCATGTATTTCTTCCAATTCATCATTTATCAATGTAAAATCTATACAATCTATTTTCTTTCCTTTTACATCTTGTTTCAATACATATTTCCTCTCTTGTATCTTATCTATCAATGATGAAAATGTCGATGGTCTTCCTATACCTCTCTTTTCTAACAATTGAACTAATTTTGCTTCCGTATAATGCATTTTCAAATCTTTTATAGATACTTTACTATTTATCTTATCATAATCAATATTAGTTTTTTTGTCTATTAATTGTTTCAACATTCTATAAACAGGATTTTTATTATCATAATTCCTTCTTACTATTTGCCAACCTGGATATTTTACTTCTTCCTCTGTATTTCTATACGTATGTTTATCTGGAGCAGATATTACACTTGTCACACTATTATATCTAGCGTATGGTAACAATGATTCTAATGTATTATTCCAAATTAATTTATATAATCTAATTTCTCTATCTCCAATTTTACCTTCTGGACTACAATTTTCCGGCGTTCTATCTACATTAGTTGGTCTTATTGCTTCGTGTGCTTCCTGTGCATTATTACCTTTCGATTTCTCTTTCTTTAAACAATGTTTATTTGCCAATGAATCAATATAATATTCTGAACCATAGTTATTTATAATAAACACTTTTGCTTTTGATATAAATTCTTTACTATATTTATCACAATCTGTTCTCATATAAGTAATCCAACCATGTTCATATAATGTTTGTGCTAATCTCATTGTCTGTTTTGGAGAAACATGAAGTTCATTCGATGATTTCTGTTGTAATAAACTCGTTGTAAATGGTTTCGGTGATTTTTTTTCCTTTTCTACTACCTTGTTCACTTGTAAAATATGTTTAAAATCTACACTATCTTCTAAAAAAGTCTCCATTTCTTTTTCATTTTTATGATTATGGTTCAAATTAAATTCTAATTCTTTAAAATATTTCTTTAAGCTAAAAATACCAACCGTATCATATACTTTTCTACCTTTAGATTCATTAATTTCCATTTCTCTATCATATACTAATCTTAATGCTGGCGTTTGACATCTCCCCGCGCTTAATCCTGTTTGCGAATTCCTACTTATATGTTTCCATAACAAAGGTGATAATTTATATCCTACTATTAAATCTAATATTTGTCTTCCTTGCTGTGAATTAAATTTATTTATATCAATTACACCCGGATTTTGTATTGCTCTTTTAACTGCCGGTTTTGTTATCTCTCTAAATTTTATTCGAGGGGTTGTTAAAGGCAAATTAAAATGCTTACAAATATGCCAAGCTATCGCTTCTCCTTCTCGATCATCGTCTGTCGCTAATATCACTTCTTTACTACTCTTTATTGCTTTTCTTAAATTCGCAACATATTTCTTTTTCGTCGGTAACACATTATATGTTGGTGTATAATTGTTACCTATATCAATTGATTTTAAACCATCTGTTATACCTCTAATATGACCGAAAGATGCTACTACTTTATATCCTTTCCCTAAAAAGGACTCTATTTTTTTACACTTCGCATTAGATTCTACTATTA
>MDSY01105578.1_pt1 | contig 11298 bp, 14 predicted proteins | sample 811131 | NCBI WGS metagenome assembly MDSY01 (sample SAMN05326643, study PRJNA326480) | marine metagenome | isolation source: seawater | place: Atlantic Ocean: South West | collected 2010
ATAATGAACCTAATAAAACAAACCCATAATTCGTATCATATAATTTTATTTTCATATAAAATATGTAAATAAAATATTAATACCGTCTTCTAGTAGATTTTCTTTTTTTTGTTCTTGTTCTTGTTCTTTTAAAACCACCTTTTTTACCTTTACCTTTACGTTTTTTTTTATTAGAGGATTTTCTTGCGTTTCTCTTATATACAGAAGAGGGTAACCCAGTGCGTACTAGTGTTCTATTATTTCTAGAGAATCTTCCTTTATCTTTCTTTCGTCTTTGCTTTTGATTTTCAGGAGTTGTAAGATCAGGAGGAGGAGTAGGAGATGAATAGAAATCATCCGCATACCAATCACTTTCTTCACTGCGACTAATAGAAATAGCTCCATCATCCGAATAATCTGAAGGAGAAGGAGAAGGAGAACCAGGTGGTCCTGCGCGACTAGCTTTTCTATTTCTACGAACTTTCTTAGTAGTTTTCTTAGGCATTAATATATATTATAACTATAAAAATATATATTAAAGATGATAATAAATTAAACCTTGCGGAAATCGGTGTCCATGCTGGAGCCTTGGATAAGGAGCTTGTAAAGATTCTTCAATAGAGGAACATCAACCTTGTTCTCCATAAGCTTGGGGTGGGCGTAGTTGGAGCGGTGGTTAATCTCGATAATTTGAACGCCGCCCTCACTGTCTACAACGAAATCAAATCCAAGAATGGCGTATTCGTTTGCCTCAATGCGCTTAATCTCGTCACGGTAAACATTCTTGAAATCCTTGCAGGCAACAAGCATGTTTTGCTGAACGAGCTCAAACTTGTCAAGTTCCTCCGAAAGAATGAACTTAGTGCCACTGGTCTGAAAGATAACGTGCATCTTGCGAAGAGCCTCTTGGTCCATGTCGCCTACAGCCTCCTTGTAATCCTCGCTGGCAACAGTCGCGAAAGACTTGTTGAAAAGGAAAACATTCTTGTCGTGAAGTACAACGTATGCGCGAATCTTGTATCGCTTGTCATCATACAAATCAGGGACATTCATATTTTGCTGAACTACGCGCTCGGTGTAATCAAGATCCTTCATAGCACTGTAAGCGTGAATATCAACACCACGAGATCCAGTAGAACCATTTTTCTTTACAAAGAAAAGGGCGTTATCAGGGGTGTCAGTGGGGATTTCATCGTAGCCAAAATAAGTCTTTGGTACATATTGAGACTCTTTCATTTTCTTAGCGAAAAGAACCTTGGCATCCATTCGAAGAGTCTTGGAACGGGGTGCTACATAGTAAACACTCATTCCCTTGGTTTCCTTCTGCCAAGCGTCAACCATCTTAGGGTCAGCGTTGTAATCGTTGTAAATAATTCCTACCTGATCCTTGCTACCAGAATTTTCCTTAAGTACGTGATTACCTGCTTCCTCAAAAAGTCGCGAATTTTTATTGCTAAAAATCTTCAATAAAAAGCTATCGCTCAAAGTAAAGTTTGACATATAATATAGTATATGCTATTTTTTTATATTATTTAACGAATTTACTAAATATATTAATTTACGCGGAACGGAAATGCAATAATACAATATAATAATAATCGTATTCTAATTTTTCTCTAAAGTGAATATGGTCTGTTCCATTAAACATCATCATTCCATTTGCTCCACAATCAACAGAATGACAGTTTTCTTTAGGAGGGTAAAACCAATATCTGCCTTTGTTTTTAACCGGTTGTGTGGTCTTATCAACGTAAATAGGCCAGTTTGCTCCAGTGGGTTTATCAATTATATATGATACGGTGTATTCACAATCAGGACGGTCGGTATGAGGAGGTAATTCGGTTGTTTTTTCAGAATTTTTGGTATAACAGGATACATAAATATAGGTTGGTTTCATTTTCTTCTTTACTATATGTTCTATTAATGGAAGAACCTCATACTGCATAAGACGCGAAAAGGATTCATTATTGGATTTATATCTGTGCGATTGTCGGTCACCTAGCGCGAAATTACCTGCGTCGATGTTAGAATGAAAATAGTTTCGAATAATGTTATGCGCGGCTTCATTAAATACATTTTCAATTACTAAAGGAGTGCAGTCATCTATATAATGTTCTTTATCAAATACAGCAGGGTTTAGAGCGCCGAACTTTTCCTTTCGTGCTCCGTGTAATTTAATAGCATTTTCAGTTACGATGTTAAATGGAATTTTATTTATAAAATTCATACTTTTATGTCCGCGCATAGTAATAGAACCATCTTTAAATTTTTCATATACTTCATCAAGTTCTTTCATATAATCAACCGGGACATCAGGCTGGTCTTCTTCTTCTTCTTTATCGTGTTGGGGTTCTGGTGCCTTTTTTTCAGCGACTGGTGGCTTAGGTGGTACAGCTGGTGGTGCTTCACCCTTTGCTGGCATAGGTTGTGGTGTTGGTTTTGAAATCTTAGAATCATCTATTGACTTTTCTTCAATTAATAGCTTGACATTTTCGCCTCCATTAAAATGATTTGGCAGAGACTCATTATCAGCATTTTTTTCGCGAACATATACATTAAATAATATTGCTCCATCTGGGTTTTCATTAGAAATTTCGTGGTACATATCCATAGAACGTTCGTTAGTATTAGGTAACGTATTACAATAAGTTAACAAACTTCCCATTTGCGGTTGATATACGAGGTCTAGTTTATTAAACTTAATCGTCATTTTATCGCTAAGGAAACAGGTTATGGTATATAAACGTTGTCCGCTCTTTGACATATTTCGTTTACCGCCATCAGTATTAAAATCATATGCATCTAAAAATCTATTATGAACATTATCCGCAGCGTATTGAATAACATTGGTGTTTTCATAAAAGGAAGAATTATGTCCTGTACTGTTTACTAATTTAAGGATAATACCAGGAATTTCACCATTTTTAATCCACGCGGAATTTCTTTTTTCGGTCTTCGTTAATTTTGCTAATTCTTTGATTTTTTTAATATCAGATTCATCTAAAATATTATTATGTACTTGTATTTTGTGTTCCTCGTTTAATACTTCTTTTTTAAGACCAGAGCATGTTGTAACCAATTGTTGATGCATTTCTTTTACTTCAACACCATCGCTTGAATTATCTACTTCGGTTTCTTCAAGCTTGGGTCCAATTAGTTCGGGGGGAGGCGTGTATAAAACAGTTTTAGGTGTTTCTCGGAACCATAGATTAAAAGCCCATTTATGACCTTTAATAACAGGTCTTCCTGCGTGTTCCGAAAGAGGGTGGCGTTCACTTCTACCGGTTTCTTTTCCTGACCCTTCTTTTACATTATGAAAAATAAGAAGCTTACCTTTTTGCGGAGGAACCTCAATATTTAATCTAGGGAATCCAGTGCAGCCACCTTCTTCTACATCATTGAGATAACAAAGGGCAGTTACAAGCCGCTGTCCTCCATATTTCATACAGCGATTGCTTTTTTCAGAATTATTATGCAACCATCCATCATAATGTGCTCTATATTCTTGTGTTGGGTCATAATAGATAACTTGAAAAATTTCTGCGTGTGATAAAGGAATACCAACAACTTTAGAGATACGTTCAGCAACTTTTTTAGTAATAGAATCATGATCATGATTCAACCAACAATTTTTACCGCTTCTTCCTGCTGATATCATTCCTTTTTGATTATTGCTTACAAGGGCTTCTTTAAGGCGGTCTTTGCATATACTTATAAAATGGTCGCAATCTTCACTAGAAATGAAGTTTTCTTTTACTAATACCTGAGGATCCTCATGGAGAACAGTCATAACATCGTCACTAGACATTTTAATATAATTAAAATACTATCTTTAAATTGATATTATAAATCTAATTCAAATTGTAGATTATTATTATTAATACGAACACTATTTCTTAACAGACGTCTTTCACGCTTTCGTTCTGCTCGTCGGGTTCTAGCGGAAGGACGATTTGTATTAGTATAATTTCTATTTTGTTCCGAGATAAATCTTCTTCTAAGTCTTCTAATTTGTCTACGTAATATTCTTGAATCACGAAATTCAGGGTCATAAGGATCTATTAATAATTCATCGTATAACATGGAGGTCCAATTAGTTGTAGGTGTAGGATCAGAATGAATAAAATTATTTTTTGAAAGCATACCCGGTGTCAAATCGCTTCTACAATAGGGGCAAAAGGGAGTTCGCAAACAATTAAGACAATCATCACATATTTTTTTTTCAGAATCACAACAAACAAGAGCATTAGAAGGGTTATTTTCTTCATAACAAATCGTACAAGTATCGCTAGTTTCCATATTCTTAAAGTATATATAGAAATAATTTAAAGAAAATAAAATAATTGCGATAATTTTATTTTATAGACATATATATTTGAATAAAATCTCTCGAATAATTATATGAAAAACACAGAAATATATATTTATTTACTATGTTCTGTAATATTTTTTTGTATTATTCAAACAAAAAGAATTAAGGAGGGATTACAGGATAACAATTTTGTGGTATTAATAGGAGACAGTATTTTTCAAAACAAAGGGTATGTTCAGAATAAAGAGACGATAGAATATAGGTTAAAAAACAAGATAAATTCTATGGTTTTAGCGAAGGATGATTCACGTATAATAGATATATTATTGCAATATAAGGAAATTCCAAATAATTTGAATGAATCAAATACTTATTTATTTATTTCAATAGGTGGAAATGATTTATTATATGAATATCAAGAGAAAGGTGAACATATCGAGGATCTCTCTGCGTTTAATAAGGTTTGGGATAATTATGTTAGAGAGATTAATAAAATTATAAATAGAACAAGTTGTACGGTTGTATTAACAGATATTTATTATGTTTATGATAAAACTTATCATAAGTATTATAATATTATAGATGCGTGGAATAAAAATTTAGAAAGATTTTGTAAAGAGAAAAACGTATTGTTATATAAAATAAGTAATTTAGTTAAACGAAGAAGGGATTTTGTTAATAATATAGAACCCTCCAAATATGGTAGTGAAATCATAGTAAATAATATTGTAAATTTTTAATTACATTATAATTATATTATAGATATATATATATAATGCCTAATCAAAGTAAATACGAAGAGAAAGAGATAGAAATATTGCGGTTAGCTGTCGATAAAGCTGAAAAACGCTCCGATAGAAAAGCAGCAAATGCTCCCGAAGTTAAAAAAATAATAGCAGAAGTAGAATTATTTTTAAGACAACGTAAATTAATTTGTTATGGAGGGACTGCTATTAATAATATTCTTCCTCAACAGGATCAGTTTTACGATAAATCATTAGAAATACCTGATTATGATTTTTATTCCCCAAATGCTTTAAAAGATGCAAAGGATTTAGCTGATATTTATCATAGCAAAGGTTTTTCAGATGTTGAAGCAAAAAGTGGAGTTCATCACGGCACATTTAAGGTTTATGTTAATTTTATACCCGTTGCAGATATTACTCAATTAGATAAGGAGTTATTTAAAACTATGAAAAAGGAAGCTATCAGTGTAAACGGTATATTTTATGCACCGCCAAATTTTTTGCGAATGGCTATGTATTTAGAATTATCAAGACCAAAGGGAGACGTGAGTAGATGGGAAAAAGTATTAAAACGTTTGATTTTGCTTAATAAAAATCATCCAATTAAAAATCCAAAATGCAATGAAGTTAATTTTCAACGTTCTATGGAGGCCACAGCAAATAAATCAAGTCGAGAAGCTGATATATACAATATAGTGAAACAAACATTTGTTAATCAAGAGGTAGTATTTTTTGGAGGATTTGCTAATACGCTATACTCTAATTATATGCCTAAAAAATTAAAAAAACGATTACAATCATCTCCTGATTTTGATGTGTTATCTACAGATCCAGAAGTAGCCTCTACTATAGTAAAGGAACGATTGAACGATGAAGGTATTAAAAATGTGAAAATAGTTAAACATAAAGGAGTTGGAGAGATAATTGCACCTCATTACGAAATTAGAATTGGTAATGATTCTATTGCGTTTATTTATGAACCTCTTGCATGTCACAGTTATAATGTAATTAAACTTAAAGGAAATTCGTTGAAAATAGCAACAATTGATACAATGTTAAGTTTTTATTTAGCGTTTTTATATACAAATAGACCTTACTATGACCCTGATAGATTATTGTGTATGTCTCAATATTTATTTAAAGTTCAACAAAAAAACAGATTAGAGCAAAAAGGATTATTGCGAAGATTTAGTATTAGTTGTTATGGAACGCAATCTACTTTAGAATCAATGAGACAAGAAAAATCAGATAAATTTGAAGAGTTAAAGAATAAAAAAAATTCTACCGAATACCAAGAATGGTTTTTAAAATATACGCCAGCAACAGAAGGTAAAAAAGTATCTACAAGTAATACGAAAAAAAAGACAACTGATAAAAAAACCGTATCAAAAAAAAGGAAAAATAAGGTATCAACTAGAAAAGGCTATTATAATAAGAAATTAAAAAGAAGGCGTAAAAAATCTAAAAAAGTTTATTTCTCTTGGAAATAAAAACTGTCATTATATAAATGGCAAATAATATTGAAACTGTTACTGAAAATATTAGAGAAGGTGCAACTGAAGCAATGGATATGGATATGGATGACGTTTTTGAATACGATATAAGACCGTATTTATTTTTAGCATTATTGTATTTTTTATATTTGTTATACATGAGTGATACCAAATTAGTAGAAGGATTTGAATCATATACTTCATGCGTTAATCAAGGATACGGGCAAGAATTTTGTTTAAATACGCAACCAGACAGCTGTATAAATTGCCATAAAGAATTAAAAGATAAATTTGTACCTAGAACATTTTTCACTTTTAGCTCATAATGTAATAATATAAATAAATTATTACATTATATAATAAATAATGGGAAATTTACCAAGTAAGAACGAAGAAAATAAAAAAATAAACACACGTCCTTCTTGGGAAGAATATTTTAAAGAAATTGTAAAAGTTACCGCAACTCGTTCACCTTGTAAAAGGTTACAAGTTGGTTGTTTAATTGTAAAAGACAACAGAATTATTTCACAGGGATATAATGGATTTTTACCAGGATGTCCTCATACATCTATAGTTAGGAATAATCACGAACAAGCAACGGTCCACGCCGAACAAAATGCAATTGCTGATTGCGCTAAGAGAGGCGTAACCTGTTCTGGGGCTACAGCATACATTACTCATTACCCTTGTATTAATTGTGCTAAAATTTTATGTGCATCCGGTATAAAAGAAATTTTATATATAGATGATTATAAAAATGACACCGTAGTTGGAGCCATAGCTGATATGGCTACAATGAAAATAAATAAAATATAATAAAAATTGAATAATATTTTATTGTATTATAAAATACAATACAATGTATGTTATTGGTATAATCACAATGTTAACAATGTTTAAATCTATATCTTCTTTGAATACACCTCAATATATCCGTACATTAGCAAAGGATAATCATAAATTGGTCCCTTATTTTGCTAAACCCTATTTTAATAAGTATCATACTTTACGCACACATCACCGAAAAGAATTAATTCAAGAAGGTTATATAGGATTAATGAAAGCCTGTGAAAAATTTGATGAATCTCGTGGATTTAAATTATCTACATATAGTAGTTGGTGGATTAGAAAATATATGGATGATTACATTAAAAATCATATTAAAAATAATCAACATACAGTTTCATTAGATTCCATACATTATATTAAATTAGAAAGTAAAGAACCGATAAACATATTACAAGAATATGATATTGAGCCTTGGGAAAAATATTTATTAGAGGAAAAATTTTTAAAACGAAAAACCTTTATTGTAATAGCAAAGGAAATGAAAATATCAAGAGACACTCTTAGAACAAAATATAAAAACATATACAAAAAAATCTACAAACAGTCACTAGATTGAAAAATGGTCGATGACTCGTTGTGAGGTATAAAAACTGAGTCCAAATAATAAACTTACGAAAACGTATCCGCCGAAATTGTAATTACCGTCTTTTTTAAATAGGAAATCAAAAAATTTATATAACGTAGATTTTAATATTGGAAGTTGAAATACAAAATAAAGTAATGCAATTAATAGAGGGGTGCTGAATTCCTCAAAAATAATATCAAAACTACTCTTTTTATTATCGTTTCTTTGATTCGTTAATTTATATTCTTGTTCTGTTTCATAATTTTTAATATAATCTTCTTGTGCTCCCGTAGGAACATGGTTTGGTGTAGTCTCTAGATCATGAGAATGATTCACAGTAGTTCTAGGCATATCACGTGCAGGTAAACTAGTTAATCCTAAATTAGATGCCTGTAAAACACTGTCCGCAATATTTTTTTCCTTTGTTTCTATTACGATATTATTATTATTAGATTGTGAAATTCCTGGATCAATTGGAAGTTCATTAATATCTGTCGCAGACTCTGTCATTATTAAATAATTAGAAACACAATTTTTAATTATTTACGCAAAAAGTAGCGTTGTTTTATCTGAATTACAAGTCCCTGCTTTTGATTTAACTCTGAAACATTTATTATTGTATTTATATACGTTTTTTTTCTCAGAAAGTTCAGGAGGAGCTCTGTATATAAAACAATTGTCATCCTTACATTCTTTTCTAAACATTGTCGCAAATCCTAATCCTAATAATATTGATATAATTACACTACTGAATTTTGAATATAATAGGCGTTTAAGATTCATTATATATATAGTAATATTTATTTATTTATTGTAGTGGTATATCTATTATTGTATCATCTTTAGTGCATTCGATTTCTTCTGTATCAAATGTAAAACAGGTTCCTGAATGATCCTTTACCTGAATGTTTGATTTATTATCAAAAGTAGGGTATATAAAAATTTTAACAGGATCTCCTTGATATTGCATTGTTATAAAAAGACCTATACTAAATGCAAGAAAAAAAGCATACCAGTTAACATAATTTAAAATATTTAATATAGCCTTCATATAATTATATAACATTAGAAATTATTTGGGGTTCATTTTCATTACTAACCATTTCCATAGAATTAATACTGCACGGGAATGTAACCAAATTAAATTCATCGGTATATTCATTTTTTTCTATTTCGTAATAATCATATTTAAGTTTACGTAATTCGTGTAATAAAGGTATTAAATCATCTATGTGTTTTGCTAAAATATCTTGCAAATATTGTTTATCTTTTGTTTTTTTATATTCTTCTAAAGCCGCTTGCATGAATTCCAATAATGTTGTGAACTCATTATTTGCGCTAGTTATTCTAGGTTTATTTTCTAATTTATCTAGTACTGTTTTATACATTGATAAAAGATATTGATGTTGCTCGCATTCCTCCTCATACTCACCACGAATAGTTTCAAATTTTTCTAAAGTTTCTTCTTCAGATATATATTTAAATAGTAAATCCAGTTTTAATTTAATTATTGAATTTATACTTAAATTTTTATTATATAAAACATCATCATAACCTAGTTTTGATGTTATAATAGACCCTTTATTAATTTCAATATTTAATGAACACGGTGTATTATTCTTTTTAAATGCATCGTTATTGGCACCACATTTAGCAATTAATTTACCATTAGAATTTGAAAATATAGTTCCCACTGCCTTATTACAGCTAATACATTTTGGTATATGATTACGATTTAATCTTTTTTTAACTTGTTCTGTTATAAGATCCCCCTTTTTGTTTGTTGTTTTATTACGTATTGCTAATTTAGCAGTTCGTATTTTTTCTTCATAAGATGTTTTTAATTTATAATATTCATTCATAGCTTCATATACATCAGAATAAGAATCCATTATATATAATTATCTATATATTTTTCTATTTAATATATCGTAATCCGTTTCCCATTTTGGTAAATTTGTAATTAAATCCTGCGAGTTTTGTCGCTTAACATCTTGCATAATTTTAATTTTAGATAATATATATTCTTTTTGTTTCCTGCTTTTTTCTTGTTTTTCATCTTTAGTTAGTTTCCCACGATATTTAATAATAAGAAGTATCCCAAAAAAAACTATTATAAATAAAAATGCCATAATGTTGTAAATGTAACTATAATAATTATTTTTAATAGTATGACAATTTTTTAAAGTTTGCTTTAAAAAATATTTTGTGTCTTGATCTACTAAATTTGGTTGACTCATACACAAAAAGTATAAATTAATTAATTTATTTATACATATTATATAATGGATTCTCTTAATAACATTGATGATAATATATCTATGAAATTTGAAGCACAAAGTCCAACCTTATTGTATACATCTTTTTTTGGATTAACATTTCTTTATCTAGGTATTAAATACTTGGTATCAATATCATCTATTAAATATGATGAAGCTAATAAAAAATGGGCTGTTAGTAGACGAAGCTCTAATATAGTTTCGATTTTATATTTCATATTAGTATTAATTTCACAGGTTGCTATATTGATATTTGTAAACGTTCAGCAATTGTGTGGTAATTTAAATAGTGCACCTATGGTTGCTGCTAAAGCAGGAACATCCTGGTTTATTATTTTTGGTATTACATTTATTGCAATTAATTATCTTTTTCCTTCATGGAAAGGACCTTTTTCTAATACTATTGGATACGAAATATCATCTAGAATATTTGGTGTAGAAAAACATGATAAATTTATGAATAAGTTATTGAACGACCCGTCTAAATTAGGAAAAGATGTTGATGAATCGTTGGTTACTTTATTAACAAATATTTTAGATGAAAGAAATAAAAAAAGCATAAGACAGTTTATAAATGGAATTACTTTAGATGATTTTACAGTTTTTATAAACAAAGCAATTGAAGAGAAGGTAGTAAGACCAATTAAAACCGCTATAACTGGTGGGAAAAAGAAACGCAAGAAAAAAAAAGGAGGTAGTGCTGAGGAAGAGGCTGTTGCTGGTGCAACAGCTGCTGCTGTAGAAGAAACAGCTGAAGAAGAAAAAAAAGAAGAAGAAGCAAATAAAGAAGCAGAGATAGAAGCAGCAAATGAAGAGGCTTTAACTAAAGAAGCAGCTGAACCCCCTGCGGAAACACCTGAAGCTCCTGCTGCTGCCGAAGAACCGCCCGCAGAAACACCTGAAGCTCCTGCTGCTGCCGAAGAACCGCCCGCGGAAACACCTGAAGCTCCTGCTGCTGCCGAAGAACCGCCTGCAGAAACACCTGAAGCTCCTGCCGCTACCGAAGAACCGCCTGCAGAAACACCTGAAGCTCCTGCTGCTACCGAAGAACCGCCCGCAGAAACACCTGAAGCTC
>MDSY01115762.1_pt1 | contig 11297 bp, 14 predicted proteins | sample 811131 | NCBI WGS metagenome assembly MDSY01 (sample SAMN05326643, study PRJNA326480) | marine metagenome | isolation source: seawater | place: Atlantic Ocean: South West | collected 2010
AGGTGTCTTTGCTGAGATTTGGAATAAAACAAAATTAAATAAAAATAAAGCCTCAAAAATTAAAGTTTTCAATAACATCATTGATACTGTTACCTATTATAACCCCAATAATGTACCTAGAGACGTTAATTATCCCACACTTTTTGGGTGGAGGTTTGAAAATGATTCAACATTTGAAGCCTCAATTATATTAACAAATCTCTCAAGCCAACCTATTAATATCTCAATCGACAATCTTCTTGATGGAAATGTGTCTTGGAAAAAATGGTACTCAGACTCATTATTTGCTGTAATAGATAGTGTTAATTATATTAATACTCTTACAGACACTGGAACAAGCAATATTATGCTGCCTGCTTATTCAATCAATGTCGCTAGCGGTGAATGTATAAGCGATGTCGATAATGATGGTATTTGCGATGAACTTGAAATATCTGGTTGTGTTAATAATAGTGCATGTAATTATGATCCCTTTGCAACCGATAATAATGATTGCCTGTTCCCTGGTGACAATTGTATATTTGATATTAATGGAAATGGAGTCATAGTGTATGGTGTTTATGATCCAAATTGTTTATGCTTGGAAAATTTCTCATACATATCTGAATTCAAACAACAAAAAAAACTGATTACAACTATAAGTATTATTGGTGAAGAGACTCTTAATAATTCTGGATTTCAATTAGAAATATATGATGATGGTTCTATTGAAAAATTATATATTTTAAAATAAAAGCATGAGAAAATCCCTAATTTTTATAATACTTTTTATTTACTCATATCATGGGGTGTCTCAAAGCTTAATTATAAATGAGTTAATGTCTTCAAATCAAAACACTATTCTAGATCAGTACGGAAATGCTTCTGATTGGATAGAAGTTTATAATCCAAGTAGCGAGAGTATAAATTTAGCAAATTATAGTTTATCTGATGACATCGAAGACCCTAATAAGTGGCTTTTCCCAAATATAGAATTACTCCCCTCCCAATTTTTATTAGTTTTTTGTTCAGGAGAAAACACTTATAAGAACAATGAGCTCCATACAAATTTTAAAATTCAACAATCTGGAGAAGCTATATTTTTATTTAAACCTGATAAAACTCTTATATCATCTATGCCCTCGATTTATTTACCAACAGACCACTCTTATGGGTATATTGTTGACGGAGGCGATGTTCTCTCTATAATGGAAATTTCCTCTCCTGGTAATAGTAATTCGCTCTCTATCAATTTAAATAAAATTGAATCATCTCATCAATCTGGATTTTATAATTCTAAATTTGAATTAGAATTAGTTTCTAATTATAAAGAATCTCTTATTTATTACACTTTAGATGGGTCTAAACCCACAACAAATGACTTCTTATATACTGCGCCGATACTTATCCAAAATAACAATAATAATATTAATTTAATCCCAACCACACCATTAAAGGGCGCACCGCAATTATCTGACTTTATATGGCTGCCTGCTAAAAATATTAATAAAGCTAGTATTCTAAGATTTGGTGCATTTAAAAATGATAGCATGCAAGGTTCTGTCCAAAGTAGAATATATTTTATTGGGGAGAATTTTAAAAAGAGATATAAATTTCCAATTATATCATTAATTACAGATAGTTTAAATTTATTTAATTATGAAGATGGAATCTATATCCCTGGTCAAACATTTGAGGATGCAGGTTTTTTAAACTCATATTGGCCTGTTGGGAATTATCACAACAGAGGTCGTGAATGGGAAAGGAATGTACATTTAAGTTATTTTGAAGATAATTTTGAACTCGGATTTGAAACAAATGCAGGAGTGAGAATAAGGGGCTTCGGAAGTGCTTCATTCCCTCAAAAATCATTAAACATTTATTTTAGAGAAGAATATGGTTTAAGTGCCGTTAACTATCCTATATTTTTGGAATCCTCTACAGAAACAAACAAACGACTTATTCTTAGAAATTCTGGAAATGATTTTTTATCTACACACTTTAAAGATGCATTACTTCAAGATTTATTATCATCTGCTTATTTAGAGACTCAAAAATTTCGGCCTGCTATAGTTTTTTTGAATGGGGAATACTGGGGGATTCATAATGTCCGAGAAAAATACGATAGACATTATTTTAAATATAATTATATGCTTGATGAGGATAGTATTAATGTGATTAATTTATGTGGATCTGAGATTGAAGACGGTGATATAGATAATTATTTTGAAATAGTTGAATTTGTAGAAAACAATGATTTATCTATAGAAAACAATTATGATTTTTTTAAACAAAATATAGATGTTGACAATTTTATTGATTTTTTAATTGCAGAAATTTACTACGCTAATTATGATTGGCCTTGTAATAATTATAAGTTGTGGAAATCAAGTGGTGACAATTCAAAATGGAGGTTTTTAATCTATGATTTAGATTACTCTTTTGGTCATAATGAAAAGTCTGATTACGAAACACTTTCATTAAATCATGCAACATCATTATCCGAGGAATGGCCACATTGTCCTTGCTCTAATCTATTTTTTAGAAAAGCCTTAGAAAATACTGAATTTAAAACCCAATTTATAAATAGATTTTTATTCCATTTAAAAAATACCTTTAACAGTGTTCGAGTTTTATCTAAAATTGAAGAATATGAATTATTATTTGAACCTGAGATCCCAGAACATATTGATAGATGGGGATATCCAGAATCTATGATGGATTGGTATGAAAAAATTTATATTTTAAAAGAATTTGCTATTAATCGGCCTTGCTTTATAAGTACACATATTATGAATTTTTTTGATTTGAACAATTTTGATTTTAACTGTGACGAAATAAATCAAGAAAATTATGAGTTTAATATATATCCAAATCCTAGTGGTGGTCAAGTGAAATTATTAATGAATTTTCCGATCTCAGACATAAAACAATTAAGCATTTATGATATAATGGGGAATATGGTCTATCAAGAAACCGACTATCGTTTTTTATTGAACAACGAACAAGTATTAGACTTGAATTTTTTACCCAATGGAATATATTCAATTTATTTTTCTACCACTAATTTTCGTGGATACAAAAAATTGTTAGTTGTTAAATAATTTCCCCTAAGAATAAATACCATAATTAATCTATCCTATCTATCTGCTTAGCTTTTTAATTAACCTTTTAAAATCTTCCTTAATCGTCTTTAAATCATAAACTTTTTTTTGCTTATCATTATAAGTATAATAGGCTCCCAATTCTATTTTTTCAATATAAATATGTTTCATATCAGTGTCATTTATGGTTTATATTATTATTTAAGACAAAAACAATGCCAAACTATTGATACATTATCATGTAAACCAATAATTTTATTCTGATTGTATGTTGAGCAAAAACTTTAAAGAAGTGTAAATACAGGGCTATATTATCTTGATATAGCTTGTTGGCGTGTAGTTTTACTTATTTTTAAATAGTTGTGGTCTACTCGAAATTTAACTGATCTTTTAAATTGAAAATAATGCTGAACCTAAGAAAGTTTAAATCTTTAAAGCTTATTAATCCTTTTTCTGTATATGTTGGAATATAAATACTTATTTGTTTGCCAATAGAAAGATGTAAACCTGTTCCATAACCTATTTGATAACCATTTGTGCCACCCTCTATATATAGTCTGAGTAATTTACTGTAAACAAACTCCAAATTAAGTGAGCCAATAAATACATCTGATTCAATCCCTGATGCATGTTTTAATCCCCCCTCACAATTAATAATTTGATTGCTTAATATGCCGCTAGCTTCACTTCTCCCAAAAAAATCATATAAAAACATGTAATCATCTAAGCCACTCCATGAACTTAGCTTTAAATTATATTGTGAGTTATTAGTGTTTAACAAGCCTACATAGCCCCTTAAATTGAATTTATGTTTTTTGCTTAATCTGTAATCATAATAAGTATTGAAATTTATTTTTTTAAAACCTTTTCCATACTCTAGTCCAATATGAAAAGAATATGGATTAATCTTTTTTGTATTATCAAATATATATTTAGACTTTAAAAAAAATACGTCTTTGTTATCTTTTCGAAGATAAATTCCCGAAGTTTTTATAGTGCTTTTTGTAATACTCCTAGGATTATCTTGAAGTTTAATTTCAATTAAAGGCTCTATTCTTTTATAGCTCATGTAATGTGTGTCTTCAAAATCTTTCAAATAAGTATCATAAGAGTATTTTGTGGTATTTAATCCTATTTTTAAGTTGTGTATCTTACTATTATTAAAGTATTTTTTATAACCAAAATATATGCTTCCTAATATATTTTTTGAACCTGTCCCATAAAAAGAGTTAATAGAATACGTAAACCCTTGTTTGGGTATAAATTGATTATATAAATGAATCCCAACAAGGGCTTTATCGTAATAATTGAATTTAATATTGGGGTGAAAAAAAACTTGTGTTTTGTTTGAATTATATAAGCTGCCGAGAAATTGGAGTCTTGGTCTCTCTATTTTTTTAAAAGCCCCTTGTGTTCTAATAATGTTATTATTTTTGTTTTTTTCATAAAGATTTTTTTTTGAATCAATTTGAACAAAATCATAATCTTGATTTGGATAATTAAAATCTCTTGCGCCTGTAAATCCCTCAAGCCAAATTGTGTTTTTAATTTCTTGATTTTTTACTCCACTAATCGTAAAAGGTGCTGGTATTTTGCCTTTATTTTTAATTCTAATTGTTAAGTCTGATTGATTATTAATTTTAATGCCTGAAATACTATAATCTAACTCGTCAGAGGTTTCCATTATGTCATTAAAAAACCAACTTAAGTTTTTGTCTGTGTTTTTTTCAAATATATTTTGTAAATCTTTCGGTTTAGGATGTTTAAATTTCCATTTTTGGAAATACTCTTTCATACATTGATCAAATAAATTCTCTCCTAAGTAAGAGCTTAAATGACCAACCACAATGGCACATTTCGTATAAACAATGCTACCATAATTTGATTCTGTATATTGTTCTGATGGCAACGTAATTGGTTGAGCTTGATTATTTTCATCTTGTAACATGCCGATTTGCAAGGCAGTTTCTGTAAAACTAATGTCTTCTAAATCAAAAAATTTTTTAAACTTAGCTCCTGTTGCTTGTAAAAGCATGTTCTCTTGAGGATATTTTTTTTTCATATATCTCATTTCATAATAACTATTTATCCCTTCATCCATCCATGGATATATGCGCTCATTATTGGCTATCATACCATAAAACCAATTATGCCCAATTTCATGCACAATGACATTTTCTAGCATTCTATCTGTTGCGCTTTCACCAATCACAGTAATAGTAGGATATTCCATGCCACCACCAGCACTTATAGTTCCATCAACAGCCGTACATTGTTCATATAAATAATCTCCTGTCCACAGTGAATATAGATAAATAGCATCATGCATGTATTCAATAGACTTTTTCCAAAGCTTAGCTTCGTTGTTAGTGAACATGCTCCACAAAACCACCTCTTTGTTAGAATATGGCAGCTTTACTTCTCCCTTTAAAACATGGAATCTCTTATCAGCAAACCAAGCAAAATCATGTATATTATCTTGAATATAATTTAATGTTTTTGTCTTTTTACTAGATTTCGGAAAAGACAGAGTGCTATCAAAATCAACAATACTCTTTGTTTTTGCTGAAAGCTTATTAAGATATTCTATCTCAGCTTCATTTTGCAAATTACCAGATGCTCCAACTATATAATTCTCTGGTAACGTTATCGTCACATCAAATTTTCCAAAATTAGAATAAAATTCTCCTTGATTTAAATATGGCATTTTATTCCAACCATTCTCATCATATACTGCCATTTTTGGGTACCATTGAGTAATCATATATGATTGTTCAACATGACCCAATCTTGAAAATTTAGCATTTGGAATTTTAACAAAAAATGGTGTAGAAATAGTAATTTTTTCATTGGGCTCCAAAGGTGTATCTAATATGATTTTACATATATCAATATGTTTATCATGATATTCCCAATAGACATTTTGACCATTAATTTTAAAATCTAAACTATCTATGTAGCCTCTCTCTTCTGCTGTTGCATAATAAAAATCTAAATCACCATTTTCTAGTTTTTGTTCCGCAAATGCAGTAGCATTATTTTTATAAGCATTGGGCCATAAGTGTAGCCATAATACTGTTAATGTATCTTTGGAATTATTAGTATAATTGATGGTTTCAAAGCCTCTTAATGTATGATTTGTATCATTTAAGTGTACATTGATTATATAATTGGCTTCTTGTTGAAAATATGTTTGGGAGTATGTATTGGTGCTTAAAAACATCAAGAGAAAAAGTACTATTCTCTTTGAAGTAAATACTTTGATATTCATAATATTGTAAAAACAGAAAAGACCCTTTCGGGCCTTTTCAAAAAAGTTATCAAATTACACTAAACTGCAGCTACAAAAGCTCCTAAAAGTGCAAAATATAATAGTAAATATAACAAGATAGCTACGCCGAATCCTTTCCACGCACTACTTGCATCTCCATCAAAAACATATACAAATAAAACACCTATGATTCCAAGTAAAAATCCTGCAAAAAAAGATCCCCACTCAACATCTGATGCAAAGTATTCTTTAGCAGACTTAAAAAAAGATTGTTTTTCGTTTGTGTTATTTTCTGAAACTGGAAATGAAATTTCTGTCAATTTTACATTATCATCCTTCGCTTTATTTGAAACTGGAAATGATGCAAACGAAAACGTTGAAATGAAAAATAAAAAAGTAAAAAATAAAATAGATTTTTTCATAATTTGATATTAAATTTAAAGTTACGGGGTTTATTTTGTCCTATGAATTTAAAAAAAAAAATTTGAAACCTGTCAGAATACTAGTTTTTTTATTAAGCATACTTTTTTTACAACAATCTTATAGTCAAGATACGATAGTGTACAAAGGGTTTATAATAATTAATAATGACAGTGGAGTATATCCGTATACATTGAAATATATTAATGAGAACAATAATATCTCTGGGGTCTCTGTTACAAATGAAAATTTAACAGATAACACTACTAATGTAATTAAGGGGGTTTATAATAAAAAAACCAAATCTATGCTTCTAGAAGAGCGAGCTATTATTAATACTAATTCCTCCGAAAGTTTAGATCGCTTTTGCTTTCTAAGGCTAAACTTGATGAAAAAGAAAAATGCTTTAAAAGGTGATTTCACGGGTTATTTTAACGACAGTACTGTTTGCGCTGAAGGCGAAGTGTTTTTAGTTAAAGAAAAAGTTTTAAATAGAAAACTGAAAAAACTCAATAATAAAATACTAAAATTAGATACAGATACACTCAAAGCAGAAATATCAAAAGCAAATTTAGAAAATAAATTTTCAGATAAAAAGCCTGTTAATCCTTTAAAAATGACACATCAAGATGCATATGCTATACATATAGAAGATTCTTTTGTTCTTTCATTATGGGACGAAAAAAAAGAGGATGGTGATATGATTAGTGTATTGGTAAATGACTCAATTATATTGGATAATTTTGTAATAAAGAACATAAAACACAAAATAAAATTCGAAAAAATAAAAACCCCAACTAGTATTAAAATTATTGCAAAAAACACAGGAGATCAACCACCAAATAGCATTAATATGCAATTAGTATCCTTAAAAAGGACTGTAACCCTCAAGGGTAAATTAAATAAATCTGAATACTTATATATCGAGGTCAATTAAATACAGTAAGGGCAGCTTCTTTCATAGAAGTTCCTTGCAATAAATAAAACAAGTATATTTGAGCCGTGGAATTTACATTAAAAAGTATTTTTAGATTGATTGCAATATTAGAGGGCACTTCATATCTATTGTTATTAATAGCTACCCCAATAAAATATCTTTTAGATAATGAGCAATATGTAAAAGCTCTAGGCATGCCACATGGTATTTTGTTTATAATCTATATCGTTATGGCTCTTTTTATTCAAAAAAGAATGCAATGGGATCACCAAAGTTTAACTATTATCATAATAGCTTCAGTAATTCCTTTTGGTGCTTTTTATATAGATTATAAATATCTCAATTAAAATGAAATTATTATATTCATGTAAAATTTAGTTTTATGACAAAATCGACAACATTTAGTTTAATTGGGTTTATATTAGGGCTTTTACTATATCATGGCACTTGTGGTGCAGATGTAGGATTAACCCTCACCGAAACTATAGTAGATGATTTTCCTGTTTGGCTAGTTGGGGCTCTCATTTTTGCATTTATGGGATTTGTCGTGGGTCATATCGTAGATAGTAAAAAGAAATAAATTATGAGAGTATTATTATTATGTTGTTGTTTTTGTTTGTTTTTTGTTAGCTGTAACCAAAAATCCGCAAAAACTATTCCAACTTATGGGAAGTCAATAGATGCTTGTCAATGTTTTGAATCAAAAACTCCATGTGATGTCCAATCTATGAACTACGTTTGGCGCAATCGCCCATTTAGATCTAATGAATGTTTAGAAGCTGCTAATTATGCGGGTTATTATAACGATGAAGATATAATTGCTTTTTTAAAAAGTAATTGTGCTGAATGTCAATAATAGCTGTCATGATTATGTTCAGTTCATAAAAAAGTGAAAACTTCTATTGTATACATGCCCATTTTTTGTTGACTTCTAATTCAATACTAAAACTACTATATTTGCTTATTAAGCAATACCAACTATGAAGAAAATTTTACTATTATTAACTATAATTCCCTGTTTATCTTTTGGGCAAGATTGGAAACAAAAATTTGGTGGAGCAGATTCTGATGAGGGGGACGCAGTTCTTTTTGCTGTAGTTGAAGATCCTCCAATATTTTATAATTGTGATCGCTCAGCACCTAGAAAAGACAAACAACTTTGTTTTCAGCAAGGAGTAATGCAACATATAATTGATAATTTTGAATATCCTGCTATTTCTAAAGAAATGGGTATATCTGAACGCATAATTGTCAATTTTCATGTGAATAAAGAAGGGCGAATTATTAATGTTAGGGCAGTAAAAGGACAAGATAAACATCTCAAGGCTGAAGCCATTAGGTTAGTCAAATCAATTCCTACTTTGATTCCTGCCAAACAAAGAGGGCAAGCTGTTAGTTGTAGTTTTACTGTTCCAATTAGTTTTACTCTAGAAGAAAGAGATAAGTAATGCTAAGTCAAGAGAATTAGACTAGCACTTACCTTTCAATACTAAAAACATTATATTTGAATTATGAAAAAAGTTGGACTATACTTAATGCTCACATTTATATTGTATTTGATTGGTCAAATTTATTGGGGATTTTTAATCGCTTGTGAAAATCCATTATTTGGAGTAAAACAGATAGATGATATAATACTTAACGTAATATATACCTTAAGTGGAGCTTGTGGACTAATGAGCGGATTCACATTATATAAATTAAACACATAATATGAAACGATTTATGTCAATTATTTTATATATAATAATCTTTGTTATTATATTTTCTTGCTTGTTATTTTTATTTGCATCTAATTCTTCAAATCCTGACTCACCCAACATAGGACTTATCCCAGCAATTATAGCTTTTTTTGCAGCTAAATATATTGTGCCAACAATTATTAATAGAATTTTTTAATTATGACAATTGATGCTAACAACCCATTAGGACTCGAAGATAAATTATATACTATTGAGGAATTTGCTTTGGCTGTGAGAACTAAATTTGGGGCTAATGATAGTCTCCCTGACTTTGCATTAGTAAATATCTTTATTAATAGATATCCTATGTATGCGTGCAAAATCAAGAATAATCAAAATCAAAAAAACCAAACTAGCTGCAGTTGTTGTTAAGTATTATGTAAATAATCGCCCCCACTTGCATAGGCTTACTTTCAATACTAAAAACCACTATATTTGATATAAAATTTAACATTATGAAAAGATTATTGTTCCTTCTTATTATTCCTTTTTTAAGCTTTGGCCAAGAGCCATCACTTTCAACACCACTTTTAACAATTAACGATCTACTAGACTCTTATCCAAATGCAGTTGCTGGATATTATGATAATAATGGTGATCTGTTATTTGATGGTGGCGAGTTTGATTCTGAATCTTTGGATGTTCATAAAGTCGATCAATATCGTGCACTTTTATTTTCAGGTGAACTATTTAATTCCAGTGCAGCAAAAGTAATATTTTGGGCTTTTCCTGACGGAAAAACAAAATTCCAGTCAGTAGAATTTGTGACTGAAAATAATGAATCTATTTTTATGTTTTATAAAGGTAAGGGGGGAAGCACTATGATGTTTGAATAATTAAACCTATGAAAAGATTCTTATTACTATTTATTCCACTTCTGTTTTTCTTTGGTTGTGAGGACGAAGATGATCCACCACAAGCTATGCCCATGAATAATTGCGGAACAGTCAACTTATCTATTAATCTAGGGGAGGTGAGTGAATTTTTTAATGGTGATGATCCTGAGGCAGGTTATGACTGTAGTATGAGTTCCGTTCGACAAACAACCCAAGGTGTAGTTTGTAATATTGTTGTTCGTTTAAGTTTGTACAATGAGTCTGGAGAAATAAAGTATTATCTATATTTTGATGGATTTAAAGAGACCTGGGGCAACTTTCCAAGTTCCATTAATAATCCATTTGACCCTAATGAAATCCACTTTAATGACTATGATAATCTTGCTATATATTCATCTGGGGATCAATCAACTCTTAATGATGGGAGTATTGATTATACTGTTGATTATGATAATCAAACTCTTAGTGGAAGTTTTAATATCAATATTGAACCTCACAACCAGGCCCAAAATAATGCTATCGATATTAGTGGGAGTTTTGCAGATATTCCTTTTATATTATATACTCAATAGAAATACTAAAAACACTATATTTAAGTAAAATTTAACATTATGAAAAAATTATTATTACTATTTGTTCCGCTTGTGTTTTTCTTTAGTTGCGAAAAAAGTGTTACTGGATGTACTGATACAGTTGCTGAGAATTATAATTCAGAAGCAACTGAAGATGACGGAAGCTGTGAGTATGTAGGTTGCACAAACACAAATGCCTATAATTATGACTCCAACGCAACAGAGGACGACGGATCGTGTTATTACGCCGCTCAAGTTCAATTCTATTTAAATATGGGAACTCCTGATTATATATACAGCAACTATAATGAGATAGCTGTCTATTTTGATGTTTGTGATAACACGGAATGTTTCGAAGTGGGGTCAATTAATACAATTACAAATCTAGGCGCAATAACTGCTCCTCTTTGTACAGATGAATATAATGTAATAAATG
>MDSY01022109.1_pt1 | contig 11296 bp, 5 predicted proteins | sample 811131 | NCBI WGS metagenome assembly MDSY01 (sample SAMN05326643, study PRJNA326480) | marine metagenome | isolation source: seawater | place: Atlantic Ocean: South West | collected 2010
AATTTGTCCTTGAATTTTATTACAAGCTTTAGCTACCCAGAGTGGCGCTCCAATAAATCCAACTCTCCAGCCTGTCATTGCAAATCCTTTAGAAACACCATTTACGGTTATTGTTCTGTCTTTTATACTTGCGATCGTTCCTATTGAAAAGTGAGAATCAGTAAAGTTGATATGTTCATAGATTTCATCCGCAACAACATAAATATCAGGATATTTTTCCAGCATTTTTGCAATTTTCTCCAATTCTTCTTGAGTGTAAACTGTTCCACTTGGGTTGCATGGAGAGCTGAACATTAATAGTTTAGTTTTTGTTGTAATTGCAGCCTCTAACTGTTCAGGAGTAACTTTAAAGTCATTAGCAATAGTTGAGGGAACTTCAACAGGAACACCTTCTGATAACTTAATAATCTCGTTATAACTTACCCAGTAAGGACAAGGTAAAAGCACCTCGTCACCAGGGTTTAATAAACTCAAACATACATTCGCTAAGGATTGTTTAGCACCAGTTGAAGTTACAATTTGATCAGCTGTATATTCTAAATTATTATCTCTTTTAAATTTTTGAATAATAGCGTTTCTTAACTCAGGTAAACCCGCTACGGGTGTGTAGTGAGAGAAATTATCATCTATAGCTTTTTTTGCTGCTTTTTTAATGAAATCAGGCGTGTTAAAATCAGGTTCACCAAGGCTTAAAGCAATTACATCATGACCTTGTTCTTGTAATTCTCTACTCATCCTTGCCATAGCTAGGGTTGCTGATTCTGCTAATTGGTTTAGTCTGTCTGATACTTGTGTCATTATTTTTTTATTGAGTTGCAAATATATGAAGTAGAATTAGGTAGTATGTTTTTAAATCTATTTTTTGTAAAATATGCCTCACAAGTAGATATTACAATATTTTTTATTGATTATGTTAGTAGGGCAAGATGGGAAAAAAGAAAACAGACACCTTTTCTACTGAACTAACTAGTATTAATTTTAATTTATTATTAAGATTATTAAGTAGAATAAAATATATTACAGCTAATATTTTTTAATAATCAGAATTTTCTCCTTCACTAACGTCATCATTTTTAATACTAGACTTTTTACTTGAAGATTTAAAATTTAGTTTACCAAATGTGTATTTAAAGCTAATTCCCACAGAACGGAATGTAATAATACGTTCTGATATTTGAGTGAAATTTTGGCCAGTAATATCAGTTAAAAATACCTTTTTATCTTTAAAGGGTTCAATTATTCTTATTCCAAGTGAACCTCTTTTATTTTTAAATTCTTTTTTAACTCCAAAACTCATCATACTAAAAGATGTAGAGCTTCCTTGAATTGTTTGGTTTGGAGATCTAAAAAACCCCCAACACTCAGCCTTCCAGTAATCTCCTATATTATAACTCCCGCCAAAATTGTAACTGTATGGTAAAGAACTGGTTAATGAAATTTCTTGATCATTTATATTTCCATTTCCTTCATACTGATATAGATTGAACCCTGTACGTATATTAAATTTATCAAAGCGTAGTGAACCAAAATAATTAAATCCAAAATTAGTGCTTGAACCTATATTCTCATAACTGCTTTTTGTTATTCCATTATCAATTCTTGAGTAGCTTTCTATAATATCACTAGTTTTTTTAATGTATAGGTTATAACTTCCTTGATATTTTCTGCCGAATTGATTATATCCCATCTCTATTTGTTTAGCGTTAGCAGGTGTTAGTTCTGGATTACCTTCAGTTGTACCGTAATCATCATTTTTTATTATATTTGGGTTTATATTTTGAATCCCAGGTCTTAATATACGATTATTATAAGAAAGTTTTAATGATTTAGTTTTACTAAAATTCTTTGAAATAGTTATATTTGGTAAGATATTACCATATTTATTTCCTTTAAAATCACCATTAATTATTGTGTATTCGTATCTAACACCTGTTTTAAAGCCAATATCATTATTAAATGACCAATCACTTGAGATGTAAGTTGATAAAACTTGTTGATTGTAATTGAAAATATTTTGTGCTTGTCTAACTTCATTAATTTTTGAAGTTGTTGTACTAACTACTTCTCTATCCCTATTAATTAATTTAGCTCCTAGTTCTAATTTATTATCTTCCATAAAAGGATGAATGTAATCAGTTTGTAAAGTAAATTCAATCTCTTTTTCATCATTGTAAGTGCTATATTGATTTATTTCTTCTCTTGAACTATATATATTATCATCTCCTAAATCACCACCAATTTGTAAAGAGATATTAAACTCTCTCTGATCATCATTAGAAAAAGTTTTAGTATAATCTGTACTCCATTCTATATTTTTACTTTCACTAATAGTTTCTAAGAAGGATTTATAAATAATTGTGTCATTATAATTTGTTGTTGTGTTGTTGTCACTAAAAGAACCTCTACTTCCAAACCTAATATCTGACATAATACTATTATAAGCATTTATATCGTAATACATATTTATAGAACCTCCAATTCCTATCCAGTTTCCAAATGTTTTACTCTTTTGATTTAATGTATTTAGGCCAGTCGTATCACCATTAAAATCTATTTCATCCCAAGATCTTCTACCAAATTTAGATTCACCTTTTCTTGGCCAACTGTATCTAGCACTTCCTCTTGCAGAAATGCCAAATCTGCCTTTCCCTAAACTTAAATTAACAGATTGCTTATTCATTCTATTTCCAAATGAACCATTAATAGTGCTTTTATAACCATCAATAACTTTTCTTTTGGTTATAATATTAACAATCCCTGCATCTCCTTCACCATCAAATTTTGCTCCTGGGCTTGTTATAATTTCTACACTTTTTATTTCATCTGCTGGTATCATCTGAAGAGCTGTAGCAATATCTGAACTAAAAAAAGTTGATGCTTTTCCATTTACTAAAAATTTAATGTTTTTAGAGCCTCTTAAACTGACTTCTCCTTCTAAGTCGACAGTAAGTAATGGTGCCTTTCTTAATACATCAGTCGCATCATTTAATCCTTCATTCATATCATTTTCAGCATTGTATACTATCTTATCAATTTTAGATTCAAAAACTGGTTTTTGTTCTGTAATCTTAACTTCTGAAAGCATTTCATTATTTGCAACTAGTAATATATCGGCAAGCTTGTTGTCTGGTTTTTTTTTAGTTAGTTCAAAATTAACACTTTGTATCTCGTATCCTAAATAGCTTACACTAATTTGGTAGCTGCCTGTACGGATTTTATTCATGCTGAATCTTCCTTTTGAATTAGATATTGTTCCTTCAATTATTTTATCCCACTTAATGTTTCTAAGACTAATATTAGCATATTCTAATATCTTTCCAGTTTTGCTATCAACAATTTTTCCGCTGACTGTACCTTTTATGTAATCGTTATTTTTTTTCTTTAAAGAACCTTTGTAATAACTGTTTCCACCATTACCTTCTTGAGCTAGAGAAAGTAAAGGAATAATAAATACTAAAATTAATATATTTTTCATTACGATATTTAATTTATATTGATAAAATTTTAGAATTGAAATACTTATATTTCACAAGACCATCCAAATAAACATTTTTCTTTAATTATTTGAGCTACTCCTTTTGGTACTTTGTCTTCCCAATTTCCTTGATCACAATTTTTTATTTTCCTTAAAACCTCTCGTGAAAAGATTCCTAATACTTCTGAATTAAAATCTAAATCTATTAATCTCCCATTGTTAAGTAAATAATTATATAAATCTTTGATTCTTGGATGGATAGGAATATTTTTGCTATTTAATAATTTAGTATTATTATTTGGTTGGTAAGGGTATAAATAGAAGCGTATATCTCTTGTAAATATAATGCCAAATGCTTCCATTATACCTCCATTCAAATTTCTGTAATATTGCTCTTCAAACATTTCTACTAAATTATCAACCCCTAAAATAAGTCCCATTCTTAATTTTGTAAATTGAGATAAATATTCTATTAATTTATAATATTTTTTATAATTAGATATCATCACTGTATAGCCAAGTGAACAAAGAATGTCTACTCTATCTAAAAAATCCTGTTCATCAACTTCTCCTTCAGCTTTTAAATTACAAAGCGTAATTTCAAAAAGTAGTTGAATATTTTCTTCTTTAACTTTAGCGTTTTTTTTAAATTCTTTCAACCCTCTTTCAAGCATATCAATATTAACTTTAGTAACAGGTCTAAAACTACCTCTTATAGTGACGATGTTCTTTTTATGCAAAATGTCAGATGGCTGTTGATTTACTCCATCGGGAGTAAATATAACTGCATTAGTCATTCTCTCTTTTACTAATGTAAGGCTTAACAAACGATTATCGAATTGACCAAAAGCAGGTCCTCTAATTTCAATCATATCAATTTGTACTTTATCCTTTGATAGATTGTCGTACAATTGCTTTAATATTTCTTTAGGTTCTGATTCATTAAAGCAAGCATGCAACATATTTGTACCAATAATGCCTACAGTTTCTTGTTGAAGTTGAGCGTCAGCATCATGTAGTAAAACATGAATAATAAAATCATTCGGCTTTTGATCAGCAGTTAGCTGAAAACGAAGACCCATCCAACCATGACCTTTTGTTGTTTTAGAATAATTAATAGTTGCTATTGTGTCAGCAAAAGCAAAATAACGTGTATCCTTATAATTAATCTTATTTAATCGTTCTTCTAAAAGAGAATATTCCTTTTGGAGCATTTTTTCTAGTCTAGATTTACTAACATATCTTCCATCAGGTTCCTTCTCATAAATTGCATCGGAGAAATCCTTATCATAGGCTGACATTGTTTTTGCAATTGTTCCAGATGCAGATCCAACTCTGAAAAAATTTCTAACTACTTCTTGACCTGCGCCTATTTCAACAAAAGAACCATAAATAGACTCATCTAAATTAATTGCAAGTGCTTTTTGAGCAGGTGAAAGAATGACTTGATTATTCTCCATTACTTATTCCTTTAATTTTTTGCAAATTTATATAGATATATCTGTCCAAAACACATATTATCTATAATTTTACAAAAAATATTTATACTTATATGAAAATTATAGTTTTAGGATCAGGAACATCACAAGGAGTACCAGTAATCGCTTGTGGTTGTGTAGTTTGTCTTTCAACTAATAAAAAAGATAATAGATTACGCTCATCTGTAATGATTATGGTTGATAATCTTAATATTGTAATTGATACTGGACCTGATTTTAGGCAGCAAATGTTAAGAGAAAATGTTGAGAAAGTGGATTCAATTTTATTTACTCATCATCATAAAGATCATGTAGCGGGTATGGATGATATCAGAGCTTTTAATAATAAGTTTAAAATCGACATGCCAGTATTTTGCAATCAGACTACTAGTGATGCTTTGAAATTAGAATTTCCTTATATATTTTCAGGATCAAATTATCCTGGAATTCCAAAAGTAGTTGTAAATATAATTGGAAATAAACCGTTTAATATTAGAGATACTATTATTAAACCTATTCAGGTGCTGCATTATAAATTACCAGTTTTAGGTTTTCGAATAAATAATTTTATTTATCTTACTGATGTAAGTGAGATATCAGAAAAAGAAAAAGTAAAAATGAAGGGTGCAGACTTGATTATTTTAGATGCTTTAAGAAAGAAAGAACATTTATCACATTTTAACTTATCACAAGCATTGGCTCTTTTGGAAGAGTTAAAGCCTAAGCAAGCATTGTTAACTCATATTTCACATTATATGGGACTGCATGATGATATAAATGATGAGTTACCTGATCATGTAAATTTAGCTTATGATGGACAAGTAGTGATTTTGAATGAATAAGATTAAGGAAATTACATTTGTTTGTGGTAAAATTTAAATGTATTTTTGTATTAAAATATTTACATTATGAAAAGAAAAATTATATTAATTATTTTTACAATAAGTAGTAGTTTTATTTATGGAGCTAAGCATGAACATATTGATAAAAATGAAATTCGTTATTACAATGCTAAACCTCTTGACTTAATTATACAAGAGGAACTCAGAAATGGTGACTTATGGCAAGGATTTTTAAACAATAACCCAAATTGGTTCGTAATGTTTAATGAGAATAATAGTATGCCGCACAAGGCTTTTGGAGAGCCTATACAATTAAATGGCAGCTCTAATTCTGATGTTCTAGATTTTTTATCAACTACAGATTTTATATTACCTTCTGATTTAAGATTATTGTCTACTAGTAAAAATGATAAATATATTAATTTTGATTTTAATCAATTCTATAATAATATACAAGTTATTTCTAGCAGAGTATATGCTAAATTAAGTTTAGATAACAAATTACTATCTTTTGGACTTGATGTATATAATGATATTTATATAGACACTAATCCAATAATTAATAAAAATATTGCTATTATTTCTGCTCAGCAACAAATTGAAAATATAAAAACAGATATTTTAGTTGAAGAAAATTTAATGATTCTTCCAATTCCTAATAATGGAAAGTATAAATATCACTTAGTCTATGTTGTAAAATTTAAAACTAGAATTGCAGAGGGGCCAGCCCATTACACATGTTATGTAGATGCTAATAATGCTTCTTTATTGATGCGTAAAAACGAAGTAATGTACGAAGCTCCACCTGCTACTTCTTCAGTTACAGGTGATTTATATACTACAAATCCTTACAATCCTTCTTCTGTTGAAAAATTAAAATATTTAAAAGCTAATAATCCAGCTACAGGAACAAATTATTATACTGATTCTTTTGGTAGTGTAAATATTCCTTTAGCTATAGGAACTCAAATAAGATATAAATTGGAAGGGCTCTATTCTGATGTTCAAACTAATGGAAACACTCCTGATATTTATTCTAATCTTTCTGCTAATAATAATATTATCTTTGATAATTCTAATTCTACTATTCAGGAAAGAACAGCTTATTATGCTGTTAATGAAATTCATGATCACATGAAATTAGTATTTCCAACTTTTTCTGGTTTGGATTTTTCTTTAGAAACCAATGTTGATGAACTAGGAACATGTAATGCTTTTTTTGCTGGAACATCTATTAATTTTTATGAAGAAGGACTTTCTACTAATGGTACAGATTATTGTGAAGCTACAGGAAAGATTGCTGATGTAGTTTATCATGAATATGGTCATGCAATTAATGGTTATCGATATAATGGCGGAAGTGGAATGCAAAATGGAGCATTGAATGAAGGTTTCGCTGATGTTTGGGCTTTTACTATTACTGAAGATCCTATTTTAGGCATTGGATTTTATCAAAACAATCCTTCTGGTTATGTAAGGCGTTTTGATATTAATAAAAAAGTTTATCCACAGGATTTAGTAGGTGAGGTTCATGCTGATGGAGAAATTATTGCTGGGGCTTTCTGGGATACTTATTTGAATTTAGGAAATATGCAGCAAACAATCAATTTATTTAAGTATTTATATGATAATGGCCCTGATGGAGCAAATGGAAATGAAGGTGTTATTTTTACTGATGTATTATTAGAAGTGCTATACGCTGATGATAATGATGGAAACTTAGCAAATGGAACTCCAAATGATAATGCAATTGTAAGTGCTTTTGCATTACACGGAATTACTTTAATTTCTAATGCGGTCATTAATCACACACCTGTTACTACAGCTAATTCAAATTCTGTTATATCTATAAATGCAAATATTCAATTGAATTATGCTTGGGCTTTGGGTTCCGTTGATTGTTTTTATAGAATAAATACTGATACTAATTGGTCTCATTTAGCAATGACACAATCTGGAAATAACTACGAAGGTCAGATTCCTTCTCAATTAGATGGTGACATTATTGCTTACTATATTTCTTTAGAAGATAGCTATGGATTTAAATCTGGAATTACTCCATTCTCTGCTAATAAAACACCAAATATTTTTGCAAATGTTCCTTATTTCATTTTAATTGGATTTGAATTGGAGCAAAAAGAGGATTTTGATTTTACTATTGGTTTTTGGCAAACAGGAGATGCTGGTGACAATGCAACTACTGGTCTTTGGACAATTGGTACTCCAATAGGTTCTTTTGTTACTCCAAATGATCCTAATACTTTGGTTCAGCCAGACTATCAGCATACATTAAATGGTTCTGATTGTGCATTTACTGGAAATGCATCATCATCTACTGCAGGTATTGGTGAAAATGATATTGATGGTGGGCATACCACTTTATATTCACCTACTTATGATCTAACAAATTACTTGAATCCTGCCTTTAGTTATTGGAGATGGTTTACAAATAATTCTGGAGCTGAACCTAATGCTGACTGGTGGCAAGTTTCTATTACTAGTGATGGAACTAATTGGGAAAGTATTGAAAATAATCTTACTTCCGATACACGTTGGAGAAGGTATGCTTTTAGAGTTAAAGATTTTGTAAATATAAATAGCACTCAAGTTCAATTAAGATTTATTGCTTCAGATAGTACTAACGGATTATTAAGTGGAGGTAGTTTAGTTGAGGCCGCATTAGATGATTTATATTTATGGGATTCTAAAGAGAGTAGTACATCTATTGAAGCATATAATAGTTTATTTAAATCTAAAAATTTAATTAAAATTATTGATTTACTTGGTAGAGAAATTAAGTCTGAAGAAATTGATGGTAAAACAACTTTATTTTATATTTATGATGACGGAAGTGTAGAAAAAAAGATTATTTTATATTAACATTCTTTAAACTTTCCGTTATTAAAGATAGCTAATGGTTTTCCTTTTAGTTTACTTCCAATAAAGGGTGTATTGTTTGATTTTGATTTTATATCTGTTTTCTTAAATTCCCATTCTAAATCAGGATTAAATAAAGTGATATTTGCTGCGTTTCCTTCTCTTATTGTAGCATCACTGATATTTAGTATCTTCCTTGGATTTATAGCTATTTTCTCAATTAATATACTTAACCCAATATGAGGTAGAAGATGCTTGCCTAAAAGGCCAAATGCTGATTCTAATCCAATGATACCATCTTCAGCATTATCAAATTCAACTCTTTTATGTTCATCATTTTGAGGGCTATGGTCAGTTGTTATTGCGTCAATGGTACCTTCCTTTAATGCCTTTATCAAAGCTACATTATCATTCTTAGTTCTTAATGGGGGCATAACTTTGTATCGAGTGTCAAAGTTATTAATAGCTTCATCTGTTAAAAAGAGATTATGAAGAGCAACATCTGAAGTAATATTTAATCCTTTTGATTTTGCTTTTTTAATTTTCTCTACACTTCTTTTAGTACTAAGGTAACTAAGGTGAAAACGACTATTAGTATATTCACAGATACTTATATCTCTATCAACCATCAACTCTTCAGCTATGGATGGGATACCTTTTATTCCAAGTTTTGTACTTACAGCTCCTTCATGCATATGTCCATCATTTGCTAAGCTGCATTCATTTGGGTAATTCATTATTAAAGTATTAGAATCTTTTGCATATAGCATAGCAATCTTTAACACTTCATTCCTTTTAATTGACATTTTATCATCAGTAAATGCTTTGCATCCAGCTCTACTCATTTCATGAATTTCAACTATTTCATCTCCTTTTTGTTTGATTGTCAGGTTCCCAGCAGGAAGAATGTCAACTATATTTCCTAAAGTTGAATTTTGAATATATTTTATCATTCCCTTACTGTCTAGACTAGGATTTGTGTTTGGCATTATCATTACTCCAGTAAATCCTCCTTTAATAGCTGCATTACTACCACTTTCTAAAGTTTCTTTTTGTTCGTTACCTGGTTCTGAAAAATTAGTATGTAAATCGAACCAACCTGGTGATAGGTGCAAATTATTGGCTGAATATTCAATTTCTGTTCCTTTAGCTAATGATTCCTTGCAGGATTTAATTGATTTGGCAATTTTCTCAATCTTACCATCTTTGATAAATACATCCATTATCTTGTTGTGGTACTTTGAATTAGTATCAATTATTTTTGCTGATTTTATCAGTAGGTTCATGATTTTAACAATTTAATAAGTAGTATTTCTATTGCAAAAAATAGCAGCGAAAAGATTAAAGCTATTTTCCATAATTCTTTTAATTTTTGACTATCATTTATATTAGCAATTAGTGATTTTGTATTCCCACTAATTATGTGTATATTATTTAAATTGATACTACTTTTCCAATCCTTTAATTCATTTAGAGTTAGTGTTTGACTCTTACTTTCTGTTGTAGTATAGTTATAGGCAATGGCATCTATCATTTCTCCATCAACTTCAATAGTGTAAATTCCGTTTTCAGAAATTTGATTATGCGTATAAAATACTTGCTTTCCTAAATGTGTTTTTTGAGTAGGAATGATATCTATGTTATCATTTTTAAGATGAACTAGCGCATTATTATTATTATTTATTGCATTACTACTAAAATAATCTTCAGGACTAATTGTGTTATAAATAGATTCAGTCCTGATGGATGAAGTTGCTATATTCAGCAGAGTAGGCACGAATAATGCATGCTTACTAAAATTATTGAATTTGGCGTCAAGTGGGCTATTAAACAGATAGATTGATCCTTTTTCTTTAGAGAATACGGATAAGAAATCTGTCTTGTTTTCTTGAGTCAAAAGAGCAATACTATTATTATTATTAAGAGAAATTATTGGGTAATATTTTTTTATTTCTGGAAAGTTAATTTTATTTAATTTTCCGTCAAATACTTGTTTGTAAATCGGATGTTTAATATTTATATTTTCTAGTAAAATTGATTGATTTTTTAATGATGAAAATGTTGCAGTTCCTAGTTGCTTTAACGTATTGTTATAGGTCGTTAAATCAATTTTTTTAGGTGGAAAAATAGCGATACTCCCACCATTTTTAGTGAAATTATTTAAGCCATTAATAAGACCAGAACTAAAGTCCTTAACCTCATTAATAAAGATGATGTCTTGCTGTTTTAACTCATTGAAATCTATATTTTTATCTGTAGTATTCTTAAAGTTGAATAGTGATGTGTCATTGTTAAATAAGGTGGTTATTGCTGTATTATTTTCAGAGGAATTGATGCAAAGAACAGCAACTTTATTTGTATTTTTAAGTGTGAAGTAACAGTTATTGTCAAAGGAAATAGGGTGGTCGTTTATTTGTATTAATCCTTTTTGTAACGCAGTGTTTTCTGGCATAAAAGTAAAACTAATTATTTTACTTTCTTTTGCTTTTAAGTTGATGTATTGTTGTGATTTTTGTTTTGAGTTTATTTTCAAAAAAACAGCTTGGTCACTTAAATTGTTCTGGCATTGATTAGTAATAGTAGCATAAACTGAAATTTCTTGATTATTGCTAAATACAGGTGTA
>MDSY01060447.1_pt1 | contig 11295 bp, 14 predicted proteins | sample 811131 | NCBI WGS metagenome assembly MDSY01 (sample SAMN05326643, study PRJNA326480) | marine metagenome | isolation source: seawater | place: Atlantic Ocean: South West | collected 2010
ATAGCGTGCTGAACAGATCGGCTTGACAATCTGCGAAAAAACGACCCAGACTCTGACGCGTGGTATACTTCGATGCTTCTACACCATAACGCAACCAAAACGCCTTGGCCACAGCCACCGAGCCACTTTCAAGGCCATTTTCCATGTCGGACGGTACCTCCGCCGGAGGTGCCTCGCGCTCATTTACAGTTGGCCAGTTGTTTGAACTCATGTTATACTACTATACTTATTTATATACAATCTCATATCATCAAATTTTTTACAGGTGAATACATAAAGGGGTAAACCTCGATTTTTTTTATTGGTACTAAATAACCCTCTAACCCCCCTCCCTTAAAACAATCACTTATCTATATCTATCAACGCCTCGTCATTCCTCATCTCAGTCTCCTCGGTCATAATCACGCACCCGTTCTAGATCATTCCAAGTAACTTTGGTCAACTTCTCTTCTGGCCACTCCTCTGCAGGGAAACCACCAATGCTCAGAGCCCCCGGCGGCAGTCGTCGCCCAGATGACTCCTCTGCAGAGAGATCACCGCCGTTCACTTTTCGCTTTTTTGTAGAACGAGTTTTGTAACGCGCCTTGGTTTTTTCAAACTCCTGGTAAAAGTTTCCAGCGCCACTCTCTGCAGGTAGTTCAGATTTCAAATACATGGCCCGTCTCTGATTGAACCAGATATCGGTCTTGTACACCACCCAGTCTGCGGCGTACGAAAAGTCCTGAACACACTTTCCTACCACTAACCAGACAATGCCCAAGTACCACTGACGTGACCACGTCATAATCTCCCACAGAAAGCTGCAGTGAGGGGCGGCAACCGCCATTGGACCAGTCCAGCCACCTGCACACGCCCATCCAGCGTACATGGCTGTCGTGATGGCATGGAGGCCATAAAAGACAATCGATCCCATCAAGATCTTTGTCCAACTCAGGTGACTAATATTCGCTTGTGGTGGAGTTTTGTTCATGCTTCAATTATATTACTTTTTAAGTATCTAACTTTCATCAAATTTTTCTACACGTACTCTGTAAAGGGGTAAACTTCATTTTTTTTTTTTACTAGGGTACCGATAGATGATCCATCAGTCGCCGGATTAACTGGCGTTTCACCCCAGTTACCTTGAGGCCACGGGAGCGAAGCTCCGCTTTCAACTGTTTCACCGTTACCTTCGATCGGATACCATCGCCCTCCACTGTTTCCGCCATGAAGATCTTTTTCCTCAACACGTAATCCAACTCAGCCCAATCTGGCAGCGACGTACGATAGGGTCCAGAGCACCAACTGTGGTCTTCTGGGTCTGGCCAGGTCTTCATCCAAGGGACATAGTGACGATTAAATTCCTCTTCATCATTCAAGATGTAATCCTCATTGTAACCGCATATTTCCCGGTGGCCGCGAGGGCGCGGTGGACCGATAATCAGGCGGTATTGGCACCACTCAATCCAGGTTTCTTCATCCGCGTCGTCGCTCCTCAACGTGGTAGTGCCTTCCGAGTCAGGACCCGCATCGCGCAGATAATCCAACCACCAATAGTCGTTGTACATAGCCTGGCACACTGGAGTACCTTCCTGGTAGTCCAGACGGGTTCCGTTGAAACCAATCTCGGAAAACTCCAAAATATGACCCAATAAATCTCCACACAAACCACCCAGCAGTGTCCTTGATAGTCCAGTGTCTAATTCCATATCACTTTTCTTCCTATCTTTCAACTTCAATAACATTACTTTTTAAGTATCTAACTCTCATCAAATTTTTCTACACGTAACTCTGTAAAGGGGTAAACTTCATTTTTTTTTGATCAAATAAATATCTTAAAACATTGCTTATCGGCTAGGATGATGCTGGACACGGAAGACCGTACTCGTGAGCGTTCTCGGCCGTTACGTATGGGTTCTCCCAGTCATCTTCGAAGTACCCCGAAAGCTGACCAGAGTCATCGCAGCTATGATACTCCTCCTCCCTCTTTTTCGATGCTTTTTTCTTCTGTTTATGCCGGCGATGACCATTCCCTGCCTCTTTCACAATTAGCTTTGCTTCCTTAAACTTCCTCTTCGCGGCGATGTACTCTGTTTGAAACGGCTCACGCTCCTCTGCAGATAAAGCTTTCCACTGGATACCCGCTTCCTTGGCGATGTTCCCAACTCCACCATCTCGCTGCTGAGAAACTAGCTCCAGTTTGATCCTTTCGCGATTCACTTGCAACCAGCGCATATATGCATTTGTGACTCGGCGCTCATCCCCTTTTTCGGTCTTCTTCTTCTTCTTCTTCTTGGTATCTTTGTCTTTGGGTCCACCCTTCGCCGAATCACTCAGTCCCATCCCAATGCTATACGCCACCTGCACCGCCTGCATTTCACCTCCACGGACGATCAACCCTTTATCCACTAGAGCGGCTAGGAAATTCATCATGTCCCTCGAATGAATGATAGGAGAATCCACGGTGTTATTCATCTTCAATCCAAAACTAATTAGTTTAATACTCCTTTCTGTCATCAAATTTTATTTTCCATAAAGGGGTAAATGTCGTTTTTTTTAAAAACATCTATACTTAAAAACCCCCCTAATCCCCTCTTCGTCGTTTCCTGTATCAAGCATGAACTAAAACGCTGGAGTCCATGGTAATATCAGACCCCCCCTCTCCCGCCGACGCAATGTCCGTTTTGGCGTTCATAAAGGCCTGCTTCGCCTCTAGATACGCATCCTTATAAGGTTTCTTTTCTTCATCAGTCATCTGCTTCCAACGTCGCCCGGCCTCCTGCGCAAGTGGACCGATCTTGACTCCGCCGCCAAGTTCTTTCTGAATGGATTCGCGGTTTGCTTCAAGATACCGCATATAGGCGTTTTTCACTCGACGACTGTCTCCCTCTTTTATGCTCCCCTTTTTTTTCCCCTTTTTGCCCTGCAACTTACCCGCCGAACTCTCTTTGGTAGCACCGCTCGCTAGCAGAAATGCCTGTGCATAGGCTTCCGTTTCACCGCCCTCCACAATCAAGTTGCGACTTTTCAGTGCAGCTAGAAAGTTGGCCATCATTTGGTAGGTCGAATTCGAATGTTCCGCCATGGTTATAGTGCTGATATTATTCTTTATTCTAACTGTCATCAAATTTTTTTACATGAAATCCATAAAGGGGTAAAGGGTCCTTTTTATAAAATTTTATTCTACCCACTCCCCCCTCACTCCATGACCCATACCCTCTCCACCGGGCAGTTTTCCCCGGGTTCGTTCGCGAACTGAAGGCAACCCCAACCATGAATATCCATTTTCTTGTTAGTCGATCCGTCCGAATATAAGATCTTGCAGTAAAAGTTATCAGCAGTAGCAGTGATGACGCCGACTTTGCCCTCGGCGAACACGACCTGACCGCGCCGGTTCGAGGGGTCACACGCCACGAACTGACGGCCCTTCTTGAGATTGTAGGCGCCGATGATGAAGGACAGGCAGGCGCGACTCATGTCGGTGGGTGAAGGATCGGTGATAACTTCACTATGATTTATCATGGTAGTATTACTTGTGATGGTAACCTACCCAAATAAATCAAATTTTTTGATACCGTTTTATAAAAAAACCATAAAGGGGTAAAGGCCCCTTTTTTTAAAGCTAATCATATTCTATATCAAAACTAAACCCACTCTATTTCTCTCTATGCCTCCTCCTCTAATTCCATTTCCCTTGCCCAGTTGAAATCGCCCGGTTTGGTTTCACTAACTGCTGCTGCAGAAAGCGGTGGAAAGTCTTGACCGGTTATTGCCTGATGTACCATGCTTGAATCCAGCGTCTGGAACTGGGAATAATCCAGTCCCGGCTGACTCAAAACATGAATCTTCTTGTTGGTGACGGGGCGTCGATGGGCGTTACTCGACGAAACGGTACTACCCTCTTCATCCGGCTTTGGAAGCGGTGTATAGCTACGCGGCACGTATGGAATCGTCACATACTCGCCATGTGCCCACGGGCAGAATGACGGGAGTCGCGGCAAGCGCCACATTGTCCGAAAATCCGCCACCTTGCGGCAGTTTCCTTTATAGGTTCGCTGCATCCAGCCTCCCGCCTGTTCGTGGAGACGCTCGTTGTGACGAAGCTCTTTCTTCGCATGTTGCTTCTGGAAATACGCATCATAATCGCCGTCGTAGTTATCTTCTACTATACGTTGGAAATTTTCAGCCCACGCCGCATACTTCAACTCGGCCTTTGCGGCAGCCACCGCTTGACGCTGATTTTCCATGTGCTTTGCATGAGTCATCGCTTGAACCATTGTATCGTATTCAGTATGATTTTTATACATCATCTAAATGTCATCAAATTTTTTTACACGAAATCCATAAAGGGGTAAAACTTTCTTTTTTTAAGTGGGTTCACGAGTCAAGGATGGCTTCGCTTGGCGATGACTGGTCACCGCTCGCACCGAAAACCGACATACGTTGTTCCAGAACTCGCTCTGGCATTTCAGCCCACTGGGACAAAAATGTCTTCATCCAGTGGTTCAACCGTCCGTTCTTGTTTACGTAGATAATAGCACACCCTGGTGCTGGTATGTCCATTTTTTCCAGTGCATCTGAAACCATTACTTCAAACAAACGCCGCAGATCCGGAGAAAGACGTCCATACATACTAGCCATTCTCTTTTGTTGTATGCTGAGAGGCGGTTCAGACCCGGCACGTGCGTTGGAAGTTTCATACCAGTCAATGCATGAACCATTCTTGTAGACACGTAGTACCTTGCCGTGAACACGTAGTGCGTAAAGAACCTGTCGGAAGTGCCGGCGCCGGTCAACACGTCCATTCTTAGTGCACAGCACGGTGAGTTGGCGTTGGAGACGACGGCCTGCTTCGGTAGTTGGGAGATTGTCATCGTCGAAAATCTTTTCCTGCACACTAGCAAAGTAGCGTCCCAACGCCATTCGATCGGTGATGTGGATGATGTCGTCATGGTAGTCCTCGTAGAAAAGTTGTGCAAGCGCAACAGCTCCGGATTCCAGCCCGTTTTCCATGTCAGCTGGGGCCTCGGCAGGCGGAGCAGTGGTATTGTAGTAGGAACTCATAATTATTGTATCGTATTCAGTATGATTTTTATACATTATCTAACCGTCATCAAATTTTTTTCCATAAAGGGGTAAAAGTTTCTTTTTTTAAGTTCTAACTAAAAATCATCCATCACCTCATTTTTCTATTTTTATCTATTGCTGAATTCTATCTTATTCTTAACATCACCTTACCCATGACCCTGATCCTCATCTTCACTATTGCTTTTTTCAGAACTATCACTAAAATGCTGTACCGCAACCAGTCTGGTAAGTTTAGAAGGTGGGGGAGGCGGTGGAAGTAATTCCTCCGTTAACTCGGTCTGTAATTCCGCAACAGAGTTCATACGTAACTTATGTCTACTTCTAGTAACTGGTGGATCACTACTCAAAGGTTCAAGTTTCACTGGTGATGAAACCGGGGTCACTGGATCTTGGAATCCTGGATATGGTGCTACATCGCGTGAAAAGATTCTAGGTATATTTGGTTTAGTTTCTACATGTTGACGATTTTTCTTTACTAAACCTTTCATACATTTGTAACGTAATTTGTTGAGTATCTTGTTTACTTGTTTACATTTCTCTAACATAGTATTTGGTACATATGAACTTGGTAGCATCATCAAAGCTATATAAACTAGGGGCGAGGTATAGTATATGCTACAAATTACCAATACAAACGTTGCGATCCGCGTCCCTATCATTCTACACACTACTACCGCACCAATCCACGCCGTCATAGAATCTTGTATACGCTCTAGTTTATCACTTACCTTATAACTAAGTATGTAACTAAAATATTTTTGATATTTTACCTCTATCTTTTGAGCCAAAATCCAAGTAGGTCGCTCCTCCGACTCGCGCAATGCCGTACTACGTAAATAAATGTAGCTACCCGCTAATAAACATAGTAGATAAGTAAGTGACTCCGATACCATAGTAGTAAAAAGGTAGACAAACCCTATCATCGACAAAATTGTATCTATTTGGGTTCTAGTACACATTAGATCCCTTATATCGTGATTTGCAAAGGCACTAATCATCGTAACGTGTGCCTTTGCAAAGCTAAAGTGTAACTTAGAAGTAATATTTGGATACATATAGATACTCAGAGGCATCGCGCCCAACAGTAAATGAAAAGCCATGGATCCGATAGAAATCATTTTGTATAGTATAAATATGGTAATCAAAAGGCATATATCATCAATTTTTTTTCCATAAAGGGGTAACAGATAATTTTTTTTAAATGTCTATTTGATAAACTAAGTTAGTTGTTTACTCTTCGCTAACTGCTGCTGGCGATCCACCCGCATTGGTGTTTTTTGCTGCCTCAGCACCGGTGTCTACACCGTAATTGTTCCAGCCCGCTACCACGTCTTTTGCCGCGGTAATTGCTGCGTCATACGCTTCAACTACCGCTTGTGCTTTTGGGGTACTTCGATTAGAAATTCCATGTGGAGTTACCATAGCCATTAAATCACGACGTTCTATCTCGTCCGCCTGTACTTCATCTGCTAAAAGTTCCATCATATCAGTTTCCATCTTGTTATGGCGCGCCTTTTTTACTTGAGTGTTGGAAAATTCCGAGGCCGGTACACATTTACCACTACCTCCACAAATGAAAGCTTCAAATACCGGTAGTTTTTGTTCGGACAGTAGATCCATTCCTAGCTCATTCAGTTCTGGAACCAAACTAGGACATTGACGACATGTTTCAAGTAACATTAATTCGTCGCCACTAATAATTCCCTGTTCCAATAGATATTGAAGAGAATTTGGAGAGGCGACGGCTTTGGGATTGAAGTCAAACCAAGACAATAGATTTCCACTTTTGTAAATGGAAACCACTGAATAGTGTACACGCAATGCATATAGGATTTGTCTAAAATGGCGTCGTTGAGTTCCTAGATCATATTGTATATTGCTATATAGTTTACTAAGTTGTGTACGAGTAGAACAGGCCGTCATTTCTTTCCAATATTTTTTAATAAATTCTCCGGCTAACGCTACACTTACACTCTCTAATCCCTGATCCATATTTGGAGGAACCATTTCTGGAATATCATCATTAGAAGTGGGTTTTCCGTACTGAAACATGGGAGTATTGTATAGTGTTAATTAGATTCTAATCCTACATCAAATTTTTTTTACCACCATTTAGTAGTAAAAAAAACTATTATGATATCCTATAAATTCTTTTACAATGTTATAGTATAAAAGCAATAAACAGGATTTGAACCTGTGACCATTCGAGCTGCAATCGAACGCTCTACCACTGAGCTATTATTGCTTATTTTATTTAATACAAAAAAAAATAACTACACCCGATGAGGGACTCGAACCCTCGACCACAGGATTAAAAGTCCTGCGCTCTACCAACTGAGCTAACCGGGTTTACTTATTAAATGCATCGAGTGGGACTCGAACCCACGAACCCGAAGGACCGGATCTTAAGACCGGCGCGTTTGACCACTCCGCAATCGATGCTTATTAATTAACTAACATACGCGACGACAGGTGTCGATCCTGCTACCTCCAGGTTATGAGCCTGGCGCGCTACCGTTGCGCCACATCGCGATTATATTTTTAATTCCGCTCCGTGCAGGTTTCGATCCTGCTGCCTCGCGATTAACAGTCGCACGCTCTTCCGATTGAGCTAACAGAGCTTTCTATTTTATTTGGCTATCGCCAAAGTCCTATGTGGGACTCGAACCCACAACCTTGAGATTAGAAGTCTCACGCGCTTCCATTGCGCCAATAGGACAATATGCATCGAGTGGGACTCGAACCCACGAACCCGAAGGACCGGATCTTAAGACCGGCGCGTTTGACCACTCCGCAATCGATGCAAATGTTCCCAGCGAGGCTTGAACTCGCGACCTTTGCTTTATAAGAACAACGCTCTAACCAACTGAGCTATAGGAACTATTTTACTTCTTACTTTTACCTTGTTTACGTAACAATAAAAAGTAACTCATCAAATTTTTTTTAATATGATTAAGTATCTATTTACCTTTTAATTTAATTAAGTTGGGTTTTATATCATCTAAATAATCTTTATAAGCTGTTAATAGTTCTTTTGCATTTGTATCTTTTCTATAGGATGAAATTAATCGCCCATCCATTATAAATTGATTAAAAAATCCATCAAATTGTTCTAATACCCCTTCTATTATATTTCTATAGTTCTCTTCTCTTATTTTTTTTGTTTTTCCACCTTCTAGTTTACATATTATGGGTGTTTCTGGTCTACTTTCGGGTTCGGGTTTTAATACCGCATGTATGTGTAATATTTTTCCTTCGGAACTCCCTTTATTATTTATGTAATTATAAAAGATATCTACAAATGTATATATTATTTTATGCAGAGGTACCCCTCCTCCAAATAATATCTTTCGTTGTTTCGTCTCTCTATTAAATTCACTACTTACATAATTCGTCGTTCCCGTCACTTTACCATTCATCTTTTTTTATTATATCCTTTCCTTTTTCCTTTATCAAATTTTTACTCCTTATTTATTTTTCGATATTTCATCCCTCTCTCTTAATCTATATCTCTCTAAATCTTCCTTTATCATTTCACACTCCTCTGAATTATTCTCACTTATTATATACTCTCTATTCTTTAAATCAAAATAATCTTCCAAATTTAATTTATAATAACTAAATATTGATCCCACTTAAAAGCATAATGCATATTGATGATTACACATGCTCGATTCACCTATTAATTCACCTATTAATCATTATCAATATCATACTTATAATGTATTTGGCGATCCTATTATTAATAATCCTATTAAAAAAATTAGATTTACCCTAAAAGAATATAATAATTGGAATTCAGTATCACCCCGTTTTACATTTAAAGAATATGAGTTATTTAGACTTAAAATGGAAAAATTTAAATTTATTTCAGATATACCAGTAAAATTGAATGTATCATGGGATAAATTGGATGAGGTAGATACTAAGGCAGTATCTAAATAATGCATATTACAAAATATAAATTTGATTTAATTTATATTTTTTTATTTTAATAAATGTTAGTATATAGCAAAAATAGTAATAATATTAACTACAATTCCAGAAAAAAACCGTATTTCTCTACTATATGTAATGTAAAACATAATATATATGAACCTAATATCTTACACTTAGAAAACAAATATAACCCGTTTGGATTACTATTAAAAATTAATAAAAGTAGTTACATAGTGTGTGTTTATAATCATACTATTTTAGGCAAAGTTCAACCTAATACTATTAATAGTGATATAACTACTCATATATGGTCCATATCTAAAAATATCTTTGATTCAGAATATATACGAGTTAACCAGCAAATAAATGTAACTTCTCAGATACATAATTTATTATTATATAAACAAATTATGAATAAATATAAATATTATTATATAAATTGTCCCAGTAGCATTATTTTCGTAAACTATGATAAAATTATAATTCGATATAATGCAATATTAAAACTCTTACTAACTAAAATTATTTACCCGGGAGAACTAATTACCAATATACTCGACTATATATAAATACTTATCCCTGTCCTTTTTTACAGTACTGTTTTTTCCACTATTGAGGTCGTCGACCTTCGTCTTCTTTGTCATCAAGCTCATGATTCCCTTGTAATCCCTAGGATCCACGATGATGTTCGTGGCTAATTTTAATTTTTTCCTAATCACGCTTTTCATAATCGTTAATTTTAATTTATTCATACGATCTGTATTTTTCTTTAAATATGCGTTCATAATAGACTCAAACGCTCTTATATGGTTTTCATTTTTTTTTTCTAAACTTTCTTGTAACACATGGCTCATTTGTGTTACGTGTGCTACAAAATCTGCGCGCATTGTAAAATAATCAATACTTTTTAGTTGTTCTACTATAGCTTCTTCAGCTTCTGCCGCAGCTTTAGCCTCCCTTGCTGCTTTTGCTTTTGCTTCTTCTTATGTAATTCTTTCGTATATTCACTTAGCATATTTCTGCGTCCTCTTTTTTTTCTAACTCCTTGAGAATGCTGTCGAAAACCAGACCATTTCTAAAAATATTATCTTTAGTTTCTTCATTGAATTTTTTCTTATGTGCTTGCAAGATGTTCTTGATCCGCTGCCTTTCACGACAATAAATATTTTTTTTTTTCATATCGTTTTTATATTTATTTAAAATCACTACAATATCGTCATAATATTTTTTATTTTGAAGTGCATTTAAATAAGAATCTACCGCTTCATAGCTCAGACCCGTTTTATCTTTGAATTTTTCTTTTATATCTTGTACTTCTGACTTCGGGATTTTATCATACTTTAGATCAATTGATTTTTTAAATAGCTCATCATTACTTAGTTTTTTTCGTAGTGCATCGTAGTCTAAGCCCCCCGCAAAATAATTCAAAATTTTTTTTAATGCTGTTTGTTGTTCTTCAGACAAACTTCCATCTAATGCTGTTTGTTGTTTATCGGGAAAACTTCCACCACTTTGTTTCAATTCTAGATACTTTTTCTTGTATTTCAAATACAATCGTTCATATTCTGCCCCCTCTGCCTGGTTACTCCCACCTCGGTGTAATATTACACTTATATAATTTTTTAATATAGTTTTACCCATTTTTGAATTCAAACTATAATATTGATTATTTGCAGGATTTACTATTGTGTTATACATTTCTTATATTATATATATATATAAAAATTATTTAGATTTTGAATGTTTATTATAATTAAGCGCGAGTACATAATGTATTTATTTAGAGAATAAATATAATGATATAATATTATCACATATTTATAGATGTATAATAAAATATTGGATCTTTATCATGAAATAAGCAAAAAATATCAAGATAATAATCCTATTTTTAAATTCAGCCTTTAAAGTACCTACGCTAATTCATAATTTGAGAGTTATGCCGAATTTTTCCCTCATCTGCTAGATTTTTTATTAGTTTACCCACATAATTCTTCTTAGTAGTGATGTCTTTAATTTGATCCTGATCCAAAACGTCAGATATAATATCTTCCTTCAGCTTTTTTTTAGCATTTTCTAATGTACCTTTAATAGCTTCCTTAATAAAGAGCTCATTAGTATTGTGCTCCCCTAAAACACCCTTTAGCTGTTCATAAGTGAATCCAGCTTTAACTAGCGTATCATAATTATATAGGTCTGGTTTTTTCACTATAGATATACTATCTCTGTCCTTTTTTACAGTACTGTTTTTTCACTATAGATATACTATCTCTGTCCTTTTTTACAGTA
>MDSY01110630.1_pt1 | contig 11294 bp, 10 predicted proteins | sample 811131 | NCBI WGS metagenome assembly MDSY01 (sample SAMN05326643, study PRJNA326480) | marine metagenome | isolation source: seawater | place: Atlantic Ocean: South West | collected 2010
GCTTTTACAAGTTCAAAAGGCGAGCTTTCAATAATATAATTTTTCTTTAAAAATCTAAAAAAACCTTTTGCAGATGAGAGATGTCTTTGAATACTTCTAGGATTATTATCAGAGCTGAACAAGCTTCCAATCCAACCAGAGCAGGTTTCATCAGAAATACTAGAATAGGAAGATATGTTTATTGATTTAAGATAATTGCCTAACTTCAGCAAGTCTCTTTTATAAGAACTTGCTGTATTAGGTGAAAGGTTTTTAACTTCAGAAATATAAGATATATATTGATCTATATTTTCAAAAATGAAGTATTTTTTAGACATTTACATCAACTGATGCAAATTTCTTTTCTAAGATATCTCTAATGTATTCAATAAAAGTGGTATCTTCATCACCCAAGTATCTTGTTCTCTCATAGCTGCCAAGCATCAACAGACCAATATTTTTTTCTACAACTATTACAGCAATTGCCATGGACTCCACCTTAGAATCATTAAAAAGGAATTCCATTTTTTCATTGGCGAACGATCCGCAATAAATAGCTCCCTTATGAAAAGACATATCTGTCTTCTTTTCAATTTCATCTACTTGTGTATTGTCGTAAAATTTTAAAATGCAGTTATTTACGTTAAAGCTCTTCTTAAAATCTCTCTGAACTGTATTTATAACATTTTCTTCTGAAGATGATCCCAAAATAGATAATGTTAAATCTTTAGATTTGTTAAAAAGATCTTCATTTAAAGAAGCTGTTTTAATAAAAGATGACAGCAAGTCCATTAAATCTTTCTGCTCATCTCTAAGTTTTTTAATTTGCCTTTCTAGCAAAGAAGATGCAGAGCTAGATGAATGCTTAAATTTAAGTTCACTGACAAGTGATTCACGAGATTCAAAAAAATCTAGATTATCAAGAAGATATAACTCAACTTCTTTAGGATCTATTTTATTATTCATAAATGCTCCCAGAATAAATAAAGGCAGCCGGCCCAGTCATTAAAATATTATTATTATACTTTTCGAACTTTAGTTCTCCACCAAAGGACTCAATTTTAACTTTCTTAAGTTTATCCTTTAGATGCAAGAAGGCAACTGATATAGATGCTGAGCCGCATGATAGAGTCTCGCCAGTCCCATTTTCATATGTCCTTATATCAATATGTTTTCTAGAAGATTTATAAATTGAAAGATTGATATTAAGCGGATTTATATGCTTTTCAAGTTTTTTATAGAGACTATCTATGTTCTCATTTTTAATAGATCTTTTTTTTATACAAAGATGAAGATTGCCTGCATCAACTAAATGAAAGGAATCTTTTGGGATAATTTTTTTAATTGAACTTATAAGGCTGTTATTTATAACATTTACTGGATTGCTAATTAAGACTTCCACATCATTTTTCTTAGGCACACAAACCACCATTCTTCTTTTAGTTTGAAAATTTAAAGGTCCTAAGGGAGCAAATTTGTATTTCCAAATATATGAAGCAGCGCATCTAATGCCATTCAGGCACATGTTGGCCTGACTTCCATCAGCGTTATAAAACTTTATATAAAAATCTGACTCTGGCTTTGTAGGTGGCGATATCAATATTAATTGATCAAACCCAATGCCAGTATTTCTATTCGATAATCTTTTTATAAAAGATTTTTTTGGAGCAAGATTTTTCTCAATAGAATTGAGGACTATAAAATCATTGCCATTCCCATGCATTTTTTCAAAATTAATCATTAATATCAATTTCCGCTTTTAATAAATCGTTGTAAGTTTCTCTCTTTCTTATTAGAGATGCGTTACTTGAATCTATCAAAATTTCGCATGCTCTTGGCCTAGCATTATAATTTGATGACATAACAAAACCATAAGCACCGACTGTCCTGATTGCTAAAATATCTCCCTCATCTGCATCAATAGTGATATTTTTACCTAAAAAATCTGATGACTCGCATATAGGCCCAACAATATTCCATATTTGATTATTTTTAGATTTCTCTTTTATATTACAAGCTCCATGCTCAGCCTTATAAAGCGCTGGTCTTAAAAGATCGTTCATTGCTGCATCTACAATTAAAAAGTTATCTTTTATATACTCAATCTTTGTAAGAAGTATGCCTGCATTTGCTGAAATGCTTCGGCCTGGCTCAAGAATTAATCTCTCCTTCCTATCTCTAAACTCTTCTTCGAGGCACGAAACAAGGTCTTGAGGAGGAGGGGTAGTTTCATCACTATATGAAACTCCAAGCCCCCCACCCAAATCAAGGAAATCAAGATGAATACCAATTTCAATTAGATCATCTGCCAGCTCGATAGTTTTCTTAGCAGTTTCCTTGAAGCTTTCTAACTCTAATATTTGTGATCCTATATGACACGCAAGCCCGACCATTTGTAGTTCATCTGAGCTTGCTATATGTTTGCTCAGATTAATAATTTCTTCTTTTGAAGTTATGCCAAACTTATCGCCCTTTCTTCCCGTAGTTATATAATCATGGCCTCCGGAATCAATGTCCGGATTAAATCTAATAGAAACAGGAGCAATCATCGACAGCTCTTTTGCAACCTCTTCAATATTATAAAGTTCTGATGCAGACTCAACATTAAATGATAGTATTTTATTTAAAATACCTTTTTTAATTTCATCTTTAGATTTACCAACTCCTGAAAATATAATAGTCTTCGGATCTGCGCCAACAGAGAGCACTCTATGCAATTCCCCTCCTGAAACAATATCAAAGCCACAGCCCGAATCTTTTATTATTCTAAGTATGGATATATTATTTAATGATTTAACTGAGAAGCAAGCTAGATTCCCTTTTCCTTTAAATGACTCAACGTAAGCCTTTGCATTTAATTTAATTTTTTCTTTCGAATAAACATAGGCTGGAGTATTAAATTGATCAGCTACTTCAGATAAATTAACATCTTCGCAGTGCAGTTCTCCAGACTTATAATAAAAAGAGTCCATTAAATTATCTTCATCTTATAAACATCTATCAAAGGTCCTTTTACCCCACATCCTCCAAGGGAGGTGATCAGCAGGAGACCGATGATAATTTTGATTAAATTCATAGTGCTTATTATGGGCAATTATGCCCATAATTGCACAGGATAAGATTAATACTTGTAGCTTTCTTCTTTAAAGGGACCTTCTTGAGGCACATTAATGTAATCAGCTTGATCTTGAGTAAGTTTAGTAATTACTCCTCCGAAACCAGCGACCATTAAGGCTGCAACTTCTTCATCAAGTTTTTTAGGGAGTACTTCAACAGTAATCATTTCAGCCTTTGTATCTTCATCATTAATATTTGCAAAGCCTTGCTTATATAAATGTATTTGGGCTAAAACTTGGTTGGCAAATGAACCATCCATAATTCTACTCGGATGTCCTGTTGCATTACCTAGATTTACTAATCGACCTTCAGCTAAGAGAATAAGATAGTTTTTACTAGTTTGATCTGGAGTTCCATCAGGTTTTGTATCTCTAAATATTCTATGAACTTGAGGTTTAATTTCATCCCAATAATAGTTATCTCTCATAAATGCAGTATCTATCTCATTATCAAAGTGACCGATATTACAAACGACAGCTGTATTTTTTAATGTAGCCAACATTGCAGAATCGCAAACATTAACATTACCTGTTGTTGTAACAATTAAATCAGTATTACCCATTACTTGCATATCGATATCTGCTTCATTTCTTGTAACAGCACCGCCTTTGTAACAGGAAACAACTGCAAAACCATCCATGCAAGCCTGCATTGCACATATAGGATCTGCTTCGACAACACTTACTATCATTCCTTCTTGAGCTAAACTGGCTGCCGATCCTTTACCAACATCGCCATAACCAATAACTAAGCCTCTTTTACCCATAAGCAGCATGTCAGTTCCTCTTTTAAGAGCATCATTAAGACTATGCCTACAACCATATTTGTTATCATTTTTTGCCTTAGTAACTGCATCATTAACGTTGATCGCAGGTATTTTTAACTCACCTTTTTCTAACATTTCTTTAAGTCTATGAACTCCAGTAGTTGTCTCTTCTGAAACACCATGAATAGTTTCTAGCATTTCAGGAAATCTTTCATGAACCATTGCAGTAAGATCACTACCATCATCAAGGATCATGTTAGCGTCCCAAGGCTTTCCATCTTGACAGATAGTTTGCTCAATACACCACTCAAATTCTTCATCTGTTTCGCCTTTCCATGCAAAAGTTGGTATACCTCTAGCAGCCATAGCTGCAGCAGCATGATCTTGAGTAGAGAAAATATTACATGATGACCATCTTAGTTCTGCGCCTAGGTCTATTAATGTTTCCATTAACACTGCTGTTTGAATTGTCATATGAATACAACCCATTATCTTTGCATTAGCTAGAGGCTGTTCAGCTCTATACTTATCTCTAAGTGCCATTAATGCAGGCATTTCATTCTCAGCAAGAGATATTTCTCTTCTACCAAACTCAGCAAGACTAATGTCTGCTACTTTATAATCATTTTCCATTTTTATTCCTTATTTATATATTATTTTATTGCGATATATCTGAAGCTTTGTCTGTTCTTTCCCATGAGAGATCAATATCTGATCTACCAAAATGCCCATACGCAGCAGTTTGCAAGTATATAGGTCTTTTAAGATCAAGCATATTAATTAAGCTTTTCGGCCTTAAATCGAACTCTTCTTCAACTATTCTTACTATTGCTTCTTTAGATATCTTTTCGCTATTGAATGTTTCGACATGAATTGAGGTTGGCTTAGCAACACCAATAGCATAAGAAACTTGAATTTCGCAGTAATCAGCAAGTCCTGCTGCAACGATATTTTTTGCTACATATCTAGATGCATATGCTGCTGATCTATCAACTTTTGAAGGATCTTTACCTGAAAAAGCCCCACCCCCATGTCTCGCCATACCACCGTAGGTATCCACAATTATTTTTCTTCCAGTTAAACCACAATCACCCACTGGCCCGCCGATAACAAATTTACCTGTTGGATTGATATAAATATTAGTTGAATCAAGAATCCATTCTTCAGGGACCACAGGCTTAATAATTTTATCCATTACTTCAGCTTTGATTTCTTCTTGAGTTACATCTTCATCATGTTGGGTTGATAAAACAACAGCAGATAATCCTTCTATAGTTTTTCCATCATCAGAATAAATAACACTAACTTGGCTTTTTGCATCAGGCCTTAACCACTTAAGCTCACCACTTTTCATGACATCTGCTTGTTTTTTAACCAATCTATGTGAAAGGTCTATTGGAAGAGGCATTAAGGATTCTGTCTCAGTACAAGCATAGCCAAACATTAATCCTTGATCGCCGGCGCCTTGTTCTAGGTTTTCACCCTCACCCTCTGTAACTCCCTGTGAAATATCAGGAGATTGTTCAAACACTAGATTTGTAAATTCGCATGTATCTCCATTAAAACCGTATTCGTCAGTGTCATATCCAATGTCATTGATTGTTTTTCTTACGACTGGTTCAAGATCTGGGCTACCAAGAGAAGTAATTTCACCAGCAATAAAAACCATATTATTTTTGATCATTGTTTCACATGCAACCCTGCTATTAGGGTCTTCAGCAAGATATGCATCAAGCACAGCATCAGAAATTTGATCACAAACTTTATCTGGGTGACCTCCAGAAACAGACTCAGACGTAAATATATAGCTCATTTATCTCTCCAAAAAAATTATTAATCAGTGAAATAAAGAATTTTTTAGCAACTTAGTGTGTGCAAAAAATTAAAAAATCACATTGGCAATTATTATATACAAAAAACTATAAGTTTTACTATGAATTTACCTACTATAATATTATTATTCGGTATTAATTAAAGGAAATAAATTGCATCATTCAGAGCCAACAAACGCCTTAAGATTTCTTTCAATCGACGCTGTTCAAAAAGCAAACTCAGGTCATCCAGGAATGCCAATGGGCATGGCTGAGATAGCTACAGCCCTATGGAAAAATCACTTGAATCACAATCCATCTAATCCACAATGGTTCAATAGAGATAGATTTGTTCTATCAAATGGACATGGTTCGATGCTTCTTTATAGCTTGCTTCATTTAACGGGATATGACATTTCCATGAGTGATATCAAAGATTTTCGTGTTTTCAAATCAAAGACGCCTGGGCATCCAGAGTTCGACCTTGATCGAGGTATAGAAACCACCACAGGACCCTTAGGACAAGGCATTGCAAATGCAGTAGGAATGGCTATCTCAGAGAAAATTCTTTCTGCAGAATTCAATATGATCGATCTAAAGCCTATTGATCATTTTACCTATGCTTTTTTAGGTGATGGCTGCTTAATGGAAGGTGTGTCTCATGAAGCATGTTCATTTGCTGGGACTCATAAGCTCGGTAAGTTGATCTGTTTTTATGATCAAAACGGAATATCAATTGATGGAGAAATTGAGAATTGGTTTACAGATGATACTGTAAAGAGATTTGATAGCTATGGATGGCAAACTATCTGTGTGGACGGACATAGTATTGATGAAATTGATCGAGCAATAATTTCTGCTAAAGAGAACTCAGAAAAACCAACAATGATTTTTTGTAAAACAACAATAGGATTTGGTTCTCCTAATAAATCCGGAACATCAGATGCTCATGGCTCTCCATTGGGAGACGAAGAGATTACCAAGACAAGAGACGTTCTTGGATGGAATTATGAGCCTTTCGAAGTGCCAGAATCTGTATACGAATTCTGGGATGCTAAATCTGATGGAGAAGAAAAAAATTCTAACTGGGAAGCTTTATTAAAATCTTATGAGACTAGTTATATTGAAAAATATAATGAATTAATGAGAAGAGTCTCTGGCGATATACCAGATAACTTCAATACCAAATATGCTGAATTTTTAAACAATAGCAATAGTGAAAATTCATTAATGGCTACAAGGAAGGCATCTCAAGTATGTCTAGATTTCTTTGTAAAAGAGATGCCAGAATTAATAGGTGGGTCTGCAGACTTAACTCCTTCAAATAATACATTTTCAAAAGCTAGCTCTACATTTTCAAATGAAAATCCAAGCGGAAATCATATAAATTATGGAGTCAGAGAGTTTGGAATGTCAGCCATTATGAATGGTATGGTTCTGCATGGGGGTATCAAGCCTTATGGAGCAACTTTCTTAGTATTTACTGATTATGCAAGGAACGCCATTAGGTTATCAGCACTCATGAAAATTCCAAATATCTTCGTATACACCCATGACTCAATAGCTTTAGGTGAAGACGGCCCAACGCATCAACCAGTCGAGCACCTAGTAACTCTTAGATCAACTCCAAATCTAAATAATTGGAGGCCTGCTGACTTAGTGGAAACCGCTGTTTCTTGGAAGAATGCTGTTACATCTAAGGATGCTCCAACAGCCCTAATCTTTAGTAGACAAAATACATCTCCAATTACCAGAACCAATGAGCAAATTGCTGATATCGAAAAGGGAGGCTATTTACTCAAAGAACATAAAGATGCACAAGTTACCCTCGTTGCATCAGGAAGTGAGCTTCAATTAACTCTAGATGCTGCAGAAAAATTAGCAGAGGATGGAATAGTTGCTAATGTCGTATCAATGCCTTGCTTGGATATATTTTTAGAAAATTCTAAAGAGTATCAATCGACAGTAATTAAATTAGATCTTCCAATTCTAGTTGTAGAGCTTGCTCATCCAAACTCTTGGTACAAATTGTTGAATAAAAACGACAAGGTTCTTGGAATAGAAACTTTTGGTGAATCAGCTCCTGCTGGTGTTTTGCTTGAGCACTTTGGATTTACAGTTCCAAATGTTGTTGGGATGGCAAAAGCATTGGTTGATGAATAAGTTATCACAATTAAATATTCAAAATAAAAACCTTGTTATTAGGGTAGACATGAACGTGCCAATAAAAGATGGCGCTATCAAAGATGAAACTAGAATTCATGCATGTATGCCAACAATTCAACATGCTCTCAATCAAGGAGCCAAAGTTTTATTAGTAAGTCATTTGGGGAGACCAACAGAAGGTGCCCATGATGAAAGCCTTTCACTTGCCCCAATTGCTAAATGCTTATCTAACATCCTAAGTGCAGATATAGATCTAATAACTCAAATCGATGATCCGCTTATTTTCAATGGATCTTCTAATATTCAGATCTTAGAAAATATAAGATTTTTTGAGGGAGAAAAAGCTAATAGTAATGAGCTTGGAAGATCTCTTGGAGATTTAGGAGATATCTATGTTTTTGATGCATTTGGCGCTGCTCATAGAGAACAGGCTTCTACGCATTCAGCTATTAATAATTCACAAGAAGCATGTGCAGGGATTTTACTTGAAAAAGAAATAGAATGTTTAACGAAAGCATTAAATGAATCTGAAAACCCCTACACAGCTATTATTGGGGGCGCCAAGGTTTCAACAAAGCTAGAACTCATTCAGAACATTAATAAAAAGGCAGATCATATTATTGTGGGTGGAGGCATAGCTAATACCTTTATAAAAGCTGCAGGTTATGAGGTGGGTAAGTCTCTTTGCGAGGAATCAATGCTTGAGATTGCAAAAGAGTTGCTTGATAAAGGTAAAATTATATTGCCAGAAAAGGTTGTTACCTCCCTAACTTTCCAAGGAGAATCAATTACTGAAAAAAATATTTCAGATGTTAGTTCTGAAGAAATGATTCTAGATCAATTTGTTACGTCTGAAATTGAGGACGTTATTTCTAATTCCAAAACTATTTTATGGAACGGTCCTTTAGGTGTTTTTGAAAATGAATATTTTTCAGCTGGTACTAAAGAGTTATCAAAACTTATAGCTAAATCCAATAGTTTTTCTATAGCAGGAGGCGGCGAAACTCTTGCAGCTATTAATAAATTTATTAATAAGGATGATGTATCATATTGTTCTACTGGCGGCGGAGCCTTCCTCGAATTCATGGAAGGGAAAGATTTACCATCTATCGTAGCTTTAAAAACTAAGAATTAATAAAGGAGAGATAAATGTCATTAAATAGTTTAGAAGAGATTGCTAGTTATATAGTTTCAGAAGGCAAAGGAATACTTGCAGCTGATGAGAGTAACCCAACTTGTAGCAAAAGATTTAATTCCATTGGGGTTGAGTCAACAGAAGAAAATAGAAGAGATTATCGTGAAATGCTTTTTCGCTCGCCAGGAATGAAAAGTAATATTGGCGGCGTAATTTTATTTGATGAAACTATTAGACAAGATGCCAAAGATGGAACTTCACTTGTAAATATAATTACAGATCAAGGCGCTCTTCCAGGAATAAAAGTTGACAAAGGGCTTCAGCCAATTGGTGAATCAGAAGAAACAGTAACCCTAGGTCTAGATGGCCTAGATGAGAGATTAAAAGAATACGCAGCTTTAGGAGCGAGATTCACCAAGTGGAGAGCAGTAATAAAAATTGGTGATGACATGCCAACTGAAGCATGTATTGATGCCAATATGAAAGCTTTAGCTGACTATGCAAAACTAGTTCAGGATAATGGGATGGTCCCTATGGTTGAGCCAGAGGTATTAATGGATGGCGATCACTCAATTGATGATTGTTATAGCGCAACAGATAGATCTTTAAAATCTTTATTTCGTCATCTCGACGCTAACGGTGTAAATATTAAAGGCACTATCTTAAAACCAAACATGGTCTTATCAGGATCTTCTGCATCCGAGCAGGCTTCTATAGAAGAAGTCGCCAAGAAAACACTAGATTGTTTAATGGCTAATGTACCTTCAGATCTCCCTGGCATAACATTTCTATCAGGGGGTCAATCTGATTTTCATGCTACTGCGCATTTAGATGCTATGAATAAGATTGGTGGTTTCAATTGGAAGCTTAGCTTTTCTTATGGAAGAGCGCTTCAGGCTGCAGCACTTAAAGCTTGGATGGGTAAGTCTGAGAATAGATTTATTTCTCAAGATGCTTTATCACATAGAGCAAATATGAATAAATTAGCCTCATTGGGTAAATGGGATGAAGGCTTAGAGGACGAATAAATGACAATTCAAAATATATCTGTTTTTTGCGGAGCACACGAAGGCAATAATCCTATTTATGCATCCGAAGCAAAAAAGATAGCTGAGATAATTGCAAAAAAAGGTATTAATATTGTATTTGGGGGCGGTGATGTAGGTTTGATGAAGGTTGTCTCAAATACAGCTCTTGATCATGGGATTAAAGCACTAGGAATATCTTTAAGATCTCTCTATGAGTTAGAGCTTGTAAACCCAAGACTAGATGAGGTTATTGTTGCAGAAACTCTCCTCGAGAGAAAAGATGTTTTTATGGATAGATCAGATGCATTTATTGTTCTTCCTGGTGGTGTTGGGTCCTTAGATGAACTTGCAGAAGTTATGGCTAGTAATCAGCTCGGAATTATTAATAAGCCTATAGGGATATTAAATACAGAGGGTTATTACGATCATCTTTTAGCTTGGATGAAAAAAGCTGTGGAAGAAGGGTTTATATCTGATTCGAACTTTAACGAATTAATTATTTCTGATTCATGCGAGGAACTTATTGAAAGAGTTGTTTCAGAACAAAGACCCGCAGATGATGATTGGACCAACAGACTAGGACTTTAATTCTTTTCAAATCAATCTAAAAAGCATACTCTGTAGTTATGTCTTTTGAAGAAGCTAGAATAATTTGTGTTGTATATGCCTCAGTAATACTCCCCATAGTTATTTACATAAGAAACAAATCAAGATTGCCTTCATGGGTTCCAAAAATGTATTTAATAAGTTTTCTAGCTTGTGCGTTAGGATGGGAGTTATGGTTTAACTATGGCTGGATAGATGGCGTTTCAGTTGATTTAAGACGTTCCGAAGCTCTAAATACTTGGCTTCCTAAAAATATCAATTGGTTGATGAATTCACTAGGTGACACAGGGGCTATTATTTTTGGTGGCTTCTGGCTGATGTGGCTGTATAGCCAAAAAGATATGAGGGTTTTTAGTGAATGGCGATGGGGCGCATTCGCTGTGTTAATGATTTGGTGTATTGGACAAAATATCTTAGTAGAGATGTTCCTTTATCATGATCAACTTTCTGAAGGGAAACCTCTTTCATGGGCTCCTCTCTCTCCGTTAGGACCTTACTTTAACCCACTCCTATTTGAATTTAATGACCGAACATTAATGTTGCAATCTCAGATACCATGGCTAATATTACCTACTCTTATTTATAGAGTAGTTATTAAGATTAATAATAGTATTCCTTCAAAAAATTATAGATAGCATATGAAAGGAAATACTGCCCTGGTATCCATATAGCAACTATCCATCCTA
>MDSY01120331.1_pt1 | contig 11294 bp, 5 predicted proteins | sample 811131 | NCBI WGS metagenome assembly MDSY01 (sample SAMN05326643, study PRJNA326480) | marine metagenome | isolation source: seawater | place: Atlantic Ocean: South West | collected 2010
GGGGGGGGGGGACGGGTACGTCCGGCGGTCGAGCCTGTTCGCCAGCGAAGACGGTGACGGCGTTGAAATTCGAAGCGTCGGGTCATGCAAAGTACCTTGCGAGGTGCCGTTGCGCGGAGTGAAGACCACGGTGCGCGCGGTTTCCGTTGACGCGTTTGGAATGAGCGCAGCGGTTACTTCGGCAGGGGACCTGTGGCTCGAAGAAAGGAGCAATGAAACAGACAACACACTGGAGAGCGGTGACTCACCAGAATCTGACGAGTTAACTGCCGAACCCAATAAAGAAAATAAATCAATTTTCAAGTGCGTTTCGCGTGGCCAGCCCGCCGCGGCGCACTGCGTTGCGTGGCACCCGTTTGACAACAGGGGGGTGTTCGCCGTCGCAGGGGGCGGGTCTCGTGTCGCGTTGTACTCCGCTTCTGATACAAAAGCCATAGCCACGGTGTGGTGCGTGGATCCCAGGCCCGCGAAGGTGACCTGCTGTGCTTTTTCCAGCGACCCAACGCCGGAAGCGTTTCCCGAAACGGAGGACACCGCGGAGCGGGGGGGGATGCTCCTCGCAGTTGGCACCGCGGACGGTTTCGTGCGTTTAGTGCGGCTACGCTTGGACGCCATGGATGATGAGAATGACGAAAAGACAAAAAAATACACAAGTCGGTGTGTCGCGTGTGTCAAGTCCAGCCCTACAGGCGCGCCCGTCACGTCGCTTGTGTTTTCCCCAGACGGCTCGCGACTCGCCGCAGCCACGGATCACGTGCTGGTGGTGCACACGGTGGTCGGCGTGAGTACTCATGAGAACGAACACAGCGAAGCGCATGATCCGTACCACGAGTCCGCTAAAAAACCTCCACAGCACGGCACGCAGGACTGGTTCCCCGCAAAATCTACCTGTAAAGGCCACCGGTCGCAAATCGTTTCCATGGACTGGAGTACCGACGGAGAGGTTGCGCGCACGACGTGTCGCGGGCGGGAAATTTTGCACTTTATGAGTTCGGGACGGCAAGCGTTTGGCGACTTCAGGGACGCGGAGTGGTACACGTGGACCGCGCCGTTGGGGTTCCCAGTGATGGGCGTGTTCGGGAACAATCTACCCACGGGAGGGGACGAAATCAACTCCGTGTCGAGGTGCGATGGCGATAATTCTTTGGGAAATAAATTATCAGTCGTCGCGACCGGTGACGATTTCGGTCGCGTGCGTTTATTCCGGTACCCGTGCGTATCGAGGATCGCCCCCGCGGTTGAGGAATTTGAGCATCACGCAGCGCATGTTTCGTGTGTCCGATTCGCGCCGGAAAGGGTGGAAGTGTCGTATATTGGTACAGGTGATACTAATGACACTAAATACTCCTACAAAACCTCGCGTTGGCTCTTGTCCGCGGGCGGCGCTGATCGCACGGCGCTGCAGTGGTTGGTGTCGGAGAATGTAAGGAGTAATGGGGACGAAGGGTTGCCTCTTGGCTCACAGCGTTCGGAGCAGGTGGCGGGTGACACTGGCGACAGCACTGAACTTACGGAAGCACCGGGAATCGAACCGACTGAGACATCGGGACTCTCGGAATCAACGGGTCCTGCAATCGGGCTGTACCGAAAATCAATACTTGAAGAATTAGAAAGCCGCGTCGCCAACTTGCTGAAATCCGTGCGCCCGCAGCCGCCGCAACGTCGACCGAAACCCTGGTTAAATAAACCCTCCATTCACGTTCGCTCCGTTGATTCTGGAAAAATCACCCTAGGAACCCGGCGACCGGATACACCACCAGGTACGGGCGAGGTGCTTGAGTACAAAGACGGCGAGTACAAGTTTGTGGAGCCGCCGGAACCAGAAACGTGGAGAGACAGAGTCGGTTGAGTTGAATATTTATTTGTCTCGTGTACTACATTGGTACCTACGTAAAGCTTCAACCTATCTCTATTCTATTTCTTCTTCTTCTTCCGAATACTGCCGGTTAAACTCGGGTCATTCAATGGGTTGTACACCTTCGCTTTTCGTTTGTTAGAAAAGGTCACACCAGCGCGGCCGCCGGCGTCGCTGTCGCTGGAGTCATCGTCTTTTTCGTTTTTTCCCGACGCCGCCGACTTTTGTTTAGATGTCCCTCTCCCTCTCTCTTCCTCCTCCTCCTCCTCCTCCTCTCGTCGTCTTTGCGACCTCTGAAGCGCTTTGTCCAGTTTCGTGTGTACGCCTCCAGTTAGCCTTTGCGCTTTGTCGTGCGACAGGAACTTGGCTCCTAGTCCTAGACGTTCTTGTCGGGACGGGCGGTCCGCATCTACATCCTCCACCCCGAACCACTGGTCGAATTGCAAATCGTCACCCGCACTGCCCAGCCACCCCTTGACCTTCTCAAAAGCCACGCCGTTGGCGTACACCTCCACGTCTTCGTCTGGTTGGTCAGGAGGAGCATGACCTTGCGACGGCATCGAGCCGTCGCACGTTCAGTGACGCGCGCGAATCGGAATGCGGAAGCGGCGGCACGAATTCATTGCGATGACTTTTCACCGAATCCGAAATAACGAAGTCACTTTTACAATCTTCCCAGTGCCCTTGGCGCGTTGGCGATGGCGTCGACGTCGTCGTTGGTCCGCGTTTCGGTTTCGACGCGTCCTGCTCGTGGACGCGCGGTCCGGGGTCGTCGCCTTCTTCAAACAAACCGGGCGTCCCTTACCCCTCCCCCCGGCCTCGCGTTCACGACCGATGGGAATTTCTTGGACCCGGAGGAGGCGGCGACGGTTGCGGGCTTGGGAAACGACGAAGCACACGCACGGAAGCTGCGCGAGGCGTTCAGCGCTACCGAGGGAATTGTGGTCGGGGCGTTCGCGAGGGTAGACAAGGAAAGTAACAGCGATGCGACACAAAAAAACAGGAGGTTTCCCGGGTCATCGTTGGTACAGATGGGATTCGATTTAATAGCAGGCGAGGGTGACGTCGAGGGAAAAAAACTAGTCGGCTACGCACGAGCGGCGACGGACGGAAGCATGGTGGCTACCGTGGATGAGGTGGTTGTTGATACAAAATACAGAAAACGAGGCATAGGAAGACGTCTCGTGAGTAAGTTATACGCTGAGTTACGCAACCGAGAGATTTACGACGTCGGCGCGCGGGTTCCGGAGAGCGCAGAGAAGTTTTTTTCAAAAAACGGATTCGGACCGGACGTGGAAGGCGCCGTTTTGATGCGGCTGAGTTCCGACACGGTTGAGACTAATTACGGTGATGCGTTCGACCCGAAACGCCAGCTGAAGGTAGAAAAGGTGCGAGAATGTCTGCTACTTGCGATGGAGAAAGCAGACGATGCGAAGGATACGGGATAGATGGGGATTTTTATTCAAGCACATCACGCCATCGCATCTTTAAGCTCCCCATTACCCGCCATCTCCAGAATGATATCGCACCCCCCCACCAACTCGCCTTTGATGTACAGCTGCGGGTACGTGGGCCAGTCGGAAAATACTTTCAGCCCCTGCCGCACCTCTTCATCTTCCAGGATGTCGAAGGTTTCGAACGGGTGGCCGGTTTCTGTCATCGCGGTCACGACTTTGCGCGAAAACCCGCATCGCTGTTCAATTTTGTTGCCCTTGATGAACGCAACGGCGTTTGCTTGGTTGATCAAGGATTTCAGTCGAGTCTCCAAAGCTTCTTTCGCCGCAGATGAAGCACTTTTACCTACATCGGCAAGCTCCCCGTTCGCCGCCATCTCCAGCACGATGTCGCACCCCCCGAGCAGCTCGCCGTTGACGTACAGCTGCGGGTACGTGGGCCAGTCGCTGAACGTCTTTAAACCTTGCCGCACGTCTTCATCTTGTAAAATATCAAACGTCTCGAAGTCAACCCCCGTGTCCCCCAAAGCGCCGACGACCTTTCGCGAGAATCCGCACTGAGGTTCCTGTTTGGAGCCTTTCATGAACAGCAACACAGAGGCGCTGGTGGTCAGGACTTTCAAACGCGCATCCAGGTCCTCCTGGGCGGACGCCGCGGGCGCGGCGGCGCCGGAACTCGCATTCACGCCGCCGATACCGCTCCCAAGCCTGGCATTCAATTTCTCAGCCAGCTGCTCCGCGTCCGCGCCCTCCAGGGTGTCTACTAGCTTCCCGTTTTCGTGGAACGTGAAGAACGGCACAGCGTTGACGTCGAAGCGCTCCACCAGTAAGTCAACAGTCTCCGCTTCGACTTTCAGGAACCGGGCGGTGGGGTGCGAAACCGCGAACGTCGTAAGGAGTTGATCCATGGCGCCGCACGGCTCGCACCAATCCGCCCAGAAGTGCGTCGCGACAAGGGCGCCGGATCCGACGTGCTTGTCGAAATCGGACGCGGTGGCAACGTCCACGAGCGACATCGGGGCAGGGGTACGACGAAGAAGCCGGGCGCGCGAACAGGGCGGGCCTGAGACAAAGGCGCGCAGCCAGATCTGTTGAGTCTCCCTCCAAGTGGGCAAAAGAGGGCGACAATTTCGATATTAAGAAGAAAAAACAAAAGAAACTGAGTCTTTCTGTCGTCGCGCCGGTGATTATTATATTAGACAACATACAGGGTACGCGCAGTTAAGGGCGTCGACACATACAGGGTGTGATACGCAAAGAAACAGTTGCAAGAAAACATAGGGTGTATCTCGCGAATAAACAGTCGTGGGATATGCGTGCGACTGGATGTGGTCGAGCGTGTTGCATTATTAGGTATGATGCCTTAACGTATGTACATACTCATTCGTCGACCAAAGTGGGAAACTCGTCTAGGCGAAGACGCACGCGGCGGCGAGCGCGGTGGCGAGCGCGGTGAGGTCGAAGACGGAAGATGCGCCTGAGCACGACACAGTTCCGTCCGCATTCACGGCACAGTCGTCGTCAACTGCAGCTTCTTCGGCTTGGTACGCCTCGGCTTCAACGTTCGCTTCCGCGGCGGCGGTTGCGGCGGTTCTGAACGTCGCAACTTCGGTTGAGTCGACGCCCAAGGCTTCGATTTGATCCACCGGGTTTTCATCCGTAGAGGTCACCGCGTCTGAGCCGAGGTCCGTCTCGAGGGCAGTCACCGCAGCCGCGGCGGCGGCGGTGTCCACCAAGTTGGGGTTCAGCAAGACCGAAGTGGAGTAATCAGCGAGAAGCTTGCGTCTGCGCGCGGCGGTCGCGGTGCACGAGCCGACACTGGACTCGAGACCCATTCCCGAAAACGCGGCGGCGCACGCAGCGGTGGCGTCGGTGGTGTCGATCGTGGCGACAATTTTCGTGACGGTTCCGCCAGTGATGGCGGCTGCGACGAGGAAATCGAACGTAGCCGCGTCATCGTCAGATAGGGTGGATGTGTCCATCGCGTCAGCCGCAGTGTTCGCGGCGGTCGTTGCGGCGGTGGCGGCCGCGACCGCCAAAACAGCTTGCGCGGCGAGCAAAGTTGAGTCAGTTTCGTCGGGTACGCTGGTCGTCGCGTACACCTCTGCGATGGTGGTTAAGCTTGTGGAAGCGGCGGCGTTGTAATACTCCAGAAGAGTATCGGAAAATGAGCCTTGGCACTTGTTGTTTACCAACAAAATCGCGGACACTTCATCTCCCTCGCACTTGGCGTCGTCGTCGTCCCACTTGCACGCCGTGATGACGTTGCATAAGACCTCGGTCGTGCCGTCAGTCGAGCATGAGGTTGAATCGCTCACATTGTAGTAGCTATACCCCTTCGACAGCGGGTCTGCACCGTCCGCGATGAGAATCGTCTACGCTTTGCAGCGAGACACGAAGCAGCCCGTCGGAGACGCCCACGTACCGGACTCGGCGTCGTAAACGTCATCAGCTTCGGTGTCATCTCCCCAAGCGCATGACCCAGCGCAGTCCGCTTCGGCGGTGAAGGTTTGGCACGTCGCGAGCTGGGTCGCGAGCGCCGCGGTGGCGTTCGCAGACGCGTAGTCCCACGTGTCTTGAAGATCGTCAGAGATGGCGCACTCGGTGTTCGTTTCTTCATATGCCGTACCTTCAAAGCGAGTTTCAGAAATCCATTGGCATTTGTCCAGCGCGGTGCACGCACTCTCACCAGTCAACTGTGCACTCATGCACTCAAGCATAGTTTCGGTAATCCCGCAAGCCACGGCATCGGTGGGATATGTGCCCGCGGCAGCGGCGGTACCCATGAGGGCGAGGATGGTGGCGGAACGAAGCATTGCGAGATCTGGTGGTACGCGCGACGTGATGTGCGCGACGGTTGTGGCACGATTGCGAGATGCGTTCAACACATTCCCGGCGAAGGGGACCGAAGTGACTTGGAACAGCAAAATCAATGTCTTATTGTTGACATTATTTATTATTTAAATATTTTCCTAGACCCGACTAATGTTCCCCCTTTAAGAATAATAAATGATGACATTCACGAGAATAATAGATAAATAGTTATCAATATCAAACTACAAAAAAACATACTGCCGGGCGTATGAGTTGCATGCGTGCGTGGTTACAGCTGGTTTGCTGAAGCCGTGCTAGCCCGATAATTAGGTGAGATACCTTCCAGTTAACTCTCTTCTACACATCTAGACATCTTGCTAGTTCCGGGTCCGCCTGTTATATATATAATAACAGGCGACCCGGAACCCTTCAATCGACAAAACGTGTTGCTATGGGCGCACTTGAACGGCTGCAGCATGGACGGTCCTACGGAGAACTTGGCGAGGACGATGGGGTTGGACCCAGCGGAAATGAAATCCAGGCAACATTCCAACATGTGCAACAAGCCTTCGAGAATTACAGACGAGATTTCGGCGGCTTGTGGGGCCCGGTGTAGGGTGAAGGAGACGCTTTACATTCTAAACGACGAGCTTAATGTGAGCACCGAGCAGTTCAATGCTTGAATATGTATTACCTACCATGTGTCTAATAAGTTACTTTTTCGACTCCGGTTCGAAGCTCTCTCCCAGCTGTGCGGCGTACCTGCGCAGCATTTGTTCGTACCGCTCCACCACGCCGGTTTGGTCGTGGTACGCGCGTTTCATTTCCATGACTTCGTCGAAAAACGCGGGGTCTAACGCGTCGAGCTCGGCGCGCAAATCCGCGTTTTCGGCGAGCAAGTTTTCGATGCGTACCGAGTCGCCTCCACCAGACCCAGACACTCCGGTTAACCTGCGCGCGCGCACCGCGTCTTGTCGCGCCGCTTCCAACGCGTTCTCGCTCGCAACCAATGCGTCTCGTGTCTCAGCGAGCTGAAGCGCCGTGTCCGCGGCTTCCGCTTGCGCCTGCGCCACGAGCGCAGATGCATCTCCTAATCGCGAAGATTTCGCCGCGCGCTCGTGATCCTTGATTTTCCGCAAAAGCTCGTCACGCTCTGTCTCCACGCGGCGCAGCTCAACCGCTTCGGTTTCCAAATCCCGAACCTTTTGTTTCAGTTGTTTTGCTAATCTAGCGGCATCGGCACCCTTGGCCGCGGTCGCGAGCCGGGCCCGTGAAGCCGCCAGCTCGCTCTGCTGCTTCTCCACAACCTTCTTCAAAGCGCCCACCACGTCCTCCAGTTCCTGCGCGCGTCTCGACGAAGCGTCGCGGCCAGAGGAAGACCCTCCGTTGTTACCTCCGCCTCGGAACAAATCATCCAGCCTCCTTTGCAACCGCTCCGCCCTCGTGGTGGCTTGTTCCGCTTCGAAACGAAGACCTAAGGCTTGGTCGTCCCGAGACAACACGTCGCTTTCCAGAATTGCGAGCTTAGTCTCCATGGTGGACTTTTCAGGCTTTGTTGAAGGTCCAGCGCTTTGCGATTGTTCCTCCAGCTCGGTGCATCGCCGTTGCAACCTCGCAATCTCCCCCGCTTGCTCCACGTCCACCACCCTTCTGGTGCTTTGGAGTTCCCGGTGTAGGGCTTCGCACTCCATGTGCAGTTTTCGAGTGGCGTCCGGGTCGGGTTTGTCCGTAGATGCGTCTTTCTCCGCGGCCGATTGCGTGGCTTTTTGGAGTTTAAGCGTCAAGGACGACTTCTCCCTCGAAAGCTCGGCGACGGAAACCCGGCTTCGCTCGACAAGCTTTTGGCACTCTTCCAACTCCTTTGTTTTCGCAGTAAGCTTCTTCGCAAGGAGCTCACCGCGCTTGCGCAGCTTCACGCCTTCTTCCCACCGTTGTAGGGTTTCCGCACGGCGAGCCTTGGTACCGGGGTCTTCGGGGGACGAATCGATTTCGTTTTCGTCGCCAGACGTTTGTGTTCCGCCGCGAGTTCGCGTTTGAAGCGTCTTTTCGTTTTGTTCCTCCTCTTTCTTCGCCTTCAACAACCAGTCGAGCTTACCGTTCTGCGCTGTGAGAACCTTGACGCGGTTCTCGAGCTCGTCGCACCGCTCGCGCTCCACCAGAAGTTGAGCCATGTGCTCCTCCGCTTCCACCGTGTCTCGGGGTGAGGCAACCGCGCGCGATGACAAAGGTCTGGAAGTGACACTGGAAGAGTTTCTCTGCGCCGCTCTCTTTTCCGACAAAAACGCGCGCTTCTCCTCCGCCCAATCTTGTTCCTTTTGTTCGTAACGACTCAAAGCGTCTTGAGTCCTTTTTAATTTAGCAGCGAGCACCGTGGCTTTGTTCTCCACGCCCGCTTTGACCACGGCTCGTTCCGAAACAGTAGAAGCAGCCTTTGAAGAAACATCACTGCTTTGCGTATACGCGTCCCCGAGTTTCTTCTCCAGCTCGCGAATCGAGTCCTTCAGCTGTTGGATTCGCTTATCTTTCGATGCGAGTTGAGATTTTAATCGAGCCACCAACGTCTCAAGAACTCGTGAGCTCTGAGACCCCTTGACAGTTGACCGGGCTTCAGCGATAGATCTATTGGCCTCCCCCACCCGCAAATCAGCTTCTTCTGCCAACCTCTGCTCCGCGCTTTCGTGCCGCGCCCGTTGCTGTTCGTACTTCATCGTAAGCGCCTCCACCGCGACTTCGGATTTGTCCAAAAGGTCGAGCAAATCTTGGCGCGATTTATCCGCATACCGCCCGGTGAGCTTTACACTCTTGGAAGCACCCGCATCGCCTCCAGACACGCCCCGGACGTCCTCTCCAAATTCCACCGCATCCCTCATGTTCTGGATCTCGCGTTGGTTCTGTTTGAACAACAGTTCGTTCAACTCCTCGATGGTTTGCCGATCCTCGCCTTGCTTTTCAATCGCGTCTGCGCGCAAATCAGTCATCGCTTGTTGCGCTCGGGTCAGGGCTCGGTTCTTGTCCGCGACTAGGTCTTGAAGCCTCGCAATAGTTGATTGCGCCACTGCGGTGACTTGTGCCACCGCGGACTCCTCACCCGCGGTGGCGACGCCTCCGCCGGTCCTTGAGCTAGACGCTACTTGCTTCTCCAGTCTTTGCATAACCGCGTCCCTTTCCTCCTCGGCGTGCTTCTGAGTCGCGAGCGCGTGCGCGGCTTCCCTCGTCGCAGACGCCGCCGCCGCCTCCGCGTCCGCCGCTCGGATCTTCAGCGCGCGAATCGCCTCGATCTGCTGGAGCACCACTCTCTGGATTTCAGGAGACGCGGCGTCGGGGGTGACGCCGACCGCAGCCGCAGCGCCCACCGCAGCCAACGCCTCGGGGTCGGGTTTCCGGCGAGGCGCGGGGGGCGCGGGAAGGGGGGGAAGCGCTTCGGCGGCGGACACCAGCGCTTCGCCCACGCTCGCGTCGCGAAGTGACATCGCGTTGTCCTTGGCGTGCTCCTTGGCGTGCGCATCCGCTCGTGCGGCGGCGTCCAGGGCGTCTCGTCGTGCGGCGCGCAGTTTCCGAGACGCTTCGTCCCGTTCCTGGTCTCGCGCGAGTTTTTCTCGAGCTGCATTTTCTTCCAAGGAAACGCACCGCAGTTCGCGTTCGTTGGCCACGTTTTGGAGGTACTGCACCCTTTCTGCGGCGGCGCGTTCCGCTCGTAGCGCCCGCGACGCTTCAAGTTTCAACGTAAGCGCCTCTTCGCCTAAACGTCGCATTTCGCGCAGTAACACGTCTCGCTCTTCATCGGCGTCAGATTCGCCGGATTGAGGCCGCGCGGCTTGTTCCGCGTTCCTGCGCTGTTCCGCGTCTCGCAAACTCGCGAGCCGCGTCTCCGCCGTTTCCGCGCGCTCCAGCGCGTCGCGACTCGCGGCGAGCGCGTCGTCCAAAACTTTTTCCCGCCGCTCGCTTCCGGATTTCAAGTTGTGTAAAGCCCGCTCCCACTCCTTGGCTTTCTTCGCGTCAATCACAGGGTCCAAGGTTTGCTGTACGCTCGCGATGGACCCCTCTTGAGCCGCGGCTAACGTTCGGGCTTCGTCACGAACAGCAGTGAGCTTGCGGTCCTGCACTTGAAGCCGCGCGTGTAAAGTCAAAGCTGTTTTGTGAAGCCGGTCCGCCTCCGCCTCGGCGACATCCGCGCGGTGCTTCAAACTCGCTTCGACGCCCTTGGATTTCAAGAGCTCGTCGTTGGCACGGGCCAGCGCGGCAGCCGCATCAGATCGGCGCTCCATATCCTTCGCCGCCGATCGGAGCGAAACGAGCTCGGCTTTCTCCGCCTCCGCCAGCCGCTGTTTCTCGGCGAGCGCCTGTTCCGCGGTGAGCGCTCGCTCCTCCGCGCGCCGCGCTTCCGCCCGCGCCACCGCCGCTTCCTCGGTAGCAGCCGCGAGCGCATCTTCATCAGCGCGCGTTTTCTGTTCCGATGCTCTTGACGCAAGCTCTTGCACGCGTGCTCTCTCGGCTTCTCGGGCCAAGTGAAGGTTCGCTTTCGCAGCGGAAAGCGTGGTTTCCAACGCGGCGACGTCCTTCTTGGCGTCTTTTGTGGCAACTTCCTGTCGCTCCGCTTCGCGCTTGGCGAGCGCCTCAGCGCGCGTGGCGGCTTCCAATTTCGCCTCAAGCTCAGCCGCGGACCTTCGAAGCGCCACCGCGTCGAGCTGTTTCGGGTGTGTCGCGTCCTCTAAGCACTTCTCCAGTGCGTTTTCGAAGCTAGCGGCCCTGGCTTCTGCGAGGTGAGCCGCCGCGACGGCGGTTTCCGCCTCCACCTTCGCCGCCGCAGCGTCTTCTTCTGCGGCGGCGAGCTTCGTCGCCGCGATGGACGACTCGAGCCGCGACTCGAGTAGCTCCTTGTGCCTGTGTTGAAGCGCCTTGGCTTCGGTGACAACCCGCGCGTGCTCGTCTCTCGGGACGCACATCTCGAGCTCCCGTCTCGCCCTGAACGCCTTCGCTTCGGCTTCGTCCGCCCGTTGTTCGTGAAACACCAACCGCTCCCGCACCGCTTTTGACATTTCCTTGATGTCGAAGTCGAGCGCGGCTTTTTCCTTTTGCGAACGTAGCTCTTTTTGCGTGGCGGACTCGAGGGATCTTGAGAGTCTGGTTTCCCTGGCTTGGAGCACAGCCAGTCTGGCGTGCGCCGCCGCTAA
>MDSY01008497.1_pt1 | contig 11292 bp, 7 predicted proteins | sample 811131 | NCBI WGS metagenome assembly MDSY01 (sample SAMN05326643, study PRJNA326480) | marine metagenome | isolation source: seawater | place: Atlantic Ocean: South West | collected 2010
CAAGTCGCCCGTGGACCCGGGCTAGACAGCAGTCGAAGTGTATAAATTCACCGAGAAAACGGCGAGAGTTGAGAACTTAGGTCTCGCCGACCCAAACCGTCATGCAGTGTCCTCAGCTTGTACAGTTGCGCAAAATCCAAGCGATCTTGGTGGCAATTGACGGCCACTGGGAACCCCTACTGCCCGAAGACACAAAAGCAAAAGTCATCGCTGAGATCCAGGCCACCCTAGAAGATCTGCGCCAATGTGGGGCGGCGATCCCGTCCGATGGCGTGCGGGTGAACGGCACACTCCGCGGCCCTGATGGACAAACATTCACGTGTCCTGCGGTGGCACGCGGCGCAGCACTCGACGACTTGTGGATCGACTTCGGAGACGGTACGTACCGTGAAATTTTGATAATTGCCATCCCCGGTCCGTACTCAGAAGTTAGTCAGGACTTTTTCAAAAACATGACGGACAAACCCGTGGTCCACGCTGAGGCATTTGATTTCGAAAGCCTACAGCGCGAGCTCACCCAAATCGCTGCACTGGAGAAGTTGTGGTGTGGTTCCAGGGTTTCGGATCCTTATGGGATGCCTGGTCGTGACCCATTTGTTCCCGACTCTAAGTGGACCCATCGCGACTGGAAAGAGGCCGCGAACGCCATCGCCGACGGATTCATCACGTACTTTGCGGGAAAGGCTATCTTTGCTGACCTGACCACCTCGCTCTTTGCGCAAAAAGATCCCCGCGCGCTTACTGGTTATAACGCGGCGAATGGCGAGGGCAGCGGCGAGCGCGTGCTCGGTTGGTCGCGGCTAAAGTAAACGAGGTTGCCGTGCTCGGCGCGGCGACGGCCGGTGTACGGGGCCTATTGTTTTTTTATGTCGCCATATATGCCTGTCTGTCCACCACGTGGACAGCAATGCCCCCGTGGACAGAACCCCCCCGTTGACGCATATGCACGCGCATACATGCACGCTCATAAATAACTGCAATTTGGAGAGATCTTGCACGGTTTTTGATAACATTTCAAATATTTACGGACAACTCTTGCGCGGTTTTTGATAACATGTGCTATTCTAAGAGAAATTTTTACCTTATAAAGCTACATATACGTTGACCTGCACACTTTCTGTTTTCATGTTACTATTTTAGGGAACTTGCACGGTTTTTGTTAACATTTGGGCTCCCGAGGGGGGTACCCCTTTTTAGATTTCGCGATTTTGCCTCGAGCCGACGCGTGTTCATGCGTATTGCCACAATCACGCATGCAGTCAAAAACGTGCTGAGCACGACAGCCTCAACGTCTCACGGTAAGCTAATCGTGGACTAAGGACTCTTGACGGCGTAGATGCCCGAGACGGGCGTGCGACAGATTACGCACTCCTCCAGCCCCTCGCATGCGATCGCGCAACTCTCACAGAGACATAGGTGCATGCACGGAACGATGATGTGCGTCCTGGCGTTCTCCATGAAACAAAGCACGCATTCTTGCTCCGCCTCGACTCGTACGGACGGACGGTCCTTCATCGTGGACCCACCTGGCATCGTCGACTCCGTCCGGTCTGGTTTCTCAGGCGACGATTTCTCAGGCGACGATTTCTCAGGCGACGATTTCTCAGGCGATGATTTCTCTGGGTGGTCGGCATAATACTCCCCTGTATCTTGATTTCTTCTCTCATCCTTACCAACTCTCGCATTTTCTGGTTCTCCCCGTTCACGGGCGTGTTTCTTCTTCATTTTATTACGGCGATGACGACGTCGCGGTTTCGATGGTATGACGTCTGTCTGTTTTTCCTCTTCGTTTGCGGCGTCTTCCCCACCGGAATGGTTGGACGCGGTGCAATGACGACGAAGTAACCCGTCATCCACGAGCCGTTGCACAATTTCCGTCAACTCCGTCAATTCCTGTGACTCCGCCGCAAGCTCGTCCTTCCGCCTCCTACTCGACCTCGGATTCTCCGCGTTCAACAAAGCCCAACTGTACAACATCAACTGGCAATCCTTGTGCGTTTGATGCACGAAAAAACCCGATTCGCACTCCGGCTCCTCAAAATGACCCATCTCCAGCGCAGACGCGATGGGTACATGCACTCCCGTGCAGGACACGATCTCGTCGAGTATGTTTTCCTCGGTAGCGTGATGCGAAGGCCCGAACACGTCGCGATATGCTTGAATCATCTCTTCAAAGGTAGATGTGTGCTTCGCCTCCTGCCCGAGAACGATGTGCCACAAGTCCGCCGAGAACAAACGCGACATTTGGTTTTCTTGCCGGCAAGCCGAGTCGTAGTATTCCGCAAATTTGTAGAGTAGCTGATCCGTCTGGTTCGCTTCGTCCGCCTCCGTGATGCAGGCCCGGAGATCCTCGCCCTCACAGTCGGCAAGGCGCACGACCTCGTGCGGTTTCAACGCACCGTACTTGAGAGCATGGTGAAGGATGTCGTAAGCGCTGGTAAACTCGCCCCGTTCGTAACCTTCCGTCTGCCCCTGCAGCGCCACGATAGATTTGAGCACTTTCCAGTACTTGACCAGGAACACGAATAGCGGCTGCATCCAATGATTGCCCTGGAGTTCGGCCAGGGCGTGTCTTCCTGCTAGCATCATCGGCAAACCATTCACTGCCTGACAGAACATGTCTCCGTCTTTGCTGTTCGTCGACGGAATCGACAATTTCACCAAACACGGATTCGTCAGCGCGTACACGAGGAGGTCTGTCTGGTGCTCCAACTTGAAATTGCACACATTCTCACTTCGGCGAAGTCTTTTTTCCCGCTCCACCGCCACGCAGACGACCGCGAAGGCATTTCGTCGCTCGTACTCCGATCCCGTCACGCGTTTGCGAGCATTTATCATGTTTCGCAAGCAGGTCGCCATCTTATTGAGCCCTCGGTTCGACGTGGAATGGATGCAGCACAACACGCTCTTGTGCGCAGCCTCGCATGTCTCTACGGACCGGACCAGTATGTTGCACCAGTTGATCTCATCACCGTCTTCCGTGACCGCGAGCGTGAACATGGCGCGCGTCAGCGGAGCTCCCAACGAATGCACTGCGCACCTATCCGCGAATTGAGCCACGTAGGAACTCAGGCTCGCGTGACAAAAAGCCTCTTTGCGATGGCTCAGCGACGAGTGGAGAGTGAGCTCGATGGCCTGGAGGTTGCTCCATATTCTCGTGAGGATGCAAAACGACTCCCACGCTTTCTGGTTTGGGCCGTTGCCGTCCGCAATGGGGCGCGCAATGACCTTCTCGCACCATGCCAGTTTCTCACCGCGATCGTCGCCCTCCGGGTACGGGCCGATGTCCGACCACGTGGACGCGATGAGCTCCGGCATCGGCAGGGCCACGTAATGTTGGATGCAGAACATCCAGAACTTGACCATCGCGTCGACGTGGCCGTAATCTGAGTCCTCCTCCGGCAAAGCCGTGGAGTTGCGCCGTTTCCATTGGTTCAGTATCCCCGTCCAATCGTGCACCTGGTTCGTGAGGTACTGATCGTCGAAGCCGTACGCCGCCGGGTCCAAAGCTTTCCGACACTGAGGCGGCAGAAGCAAACTTTCGGGCTCGTCTTGCATTGTCTGTCCGATCGCCTCGCCTCGGGCCAGGGCGAAATATATAGTCTCACTCGTGGTACGACGTTACGGCGTTACGGCGTTACGGCGTTACGGCGTTACGGCGTTACGGCGTTACGGCCGCACGCAAGGCGGTCGGGACGGTCCCGTCGATGTAAAATGTGTTGTTTAGCGCATGCTTATCGCGGGCCGGTGTCGCGCGTGCGAGCGTGCGCTACATTAAATCCATGCACGCCAGCTGGACGTCCTCCATGGAGATCCCCGTCTTTTCGCGGTGATACCGCACCAAATTAGCTCGGTAGTACGCGTTGACGCTGAACATGACCATGATGCGCCGCAGCGTCTCTAGCGCCTCGCGTTGTATTCCCGACACGGGCAACAGCTTGCGCAGCTGCTTTGCGCTCGCGCTCGCGACTTCGGCGCGCCGCTCCTCCGACATGGTCTCCTGCTGAATGTCGCGCATTGCATCCTTCGCCTGTGCCCGCATGCGGGAGAATGCGATGGTCGACCCTCGCTTCGCGGCTGAGGTCGCCGCAGCCATGATGCGGCGCGTTGGGCGATGAACGGCCTTGCCTATGCGCACGGGCGCGCGAAGACGAAATCGTTTGTGCGCGGCCGCACGTGACGCCTTCGTTCCTTCGGCGTTCGTTTCCGCTTCCTCTTTGTCATTGCACATTTCGGCGACCAGCTTCAGCGACGCTTCCGTTCCGGCGGCGGCCGCCGTCGTTACGGCGTGCGGGCGAGCCTCCTTCGGCTGCTTCGTTTGGTCGAGGCTGCCTTCTGCGGCTGTTGGTGTCGTGACGCCGTTGGCGGCGTTCGATCCCGTGGCCTCGCTCTGCGCGTCCTCCTTGCGTTGCTTCGACGTCTTGCCCTTCTTCGGTCCCTGAGCCTCTTGCGACTGCTTGGCGTCATGGGCGCCCCCCCTCCCCTTCGAGCTTTGCGACGGAGCGCGCGGCTGCTTTGTGGTTTTTTCCTTCCCATCGAGAGATCCGGTCGCATCCTTCTTCTTCGCCCTCTTCTTGCCGACGGAGGAGGCCGATGCCCCCTTTGCGCTGGCAATTTTCGCCAAGTGAGAACGCGCTTGGGCGCCAGTGTCCGGGTTGAACTTCTTCGCGGGCGTCAGCGAACTCGAAGCGGTCATTCTCGCGTCGTTTGGGTCGAACGGGAGGCGGAGCAATATATGCACAAATCAGCCGGATCCGAGGCAACCCGGTGATTAAAGTTTTATGATCGCCTCGTGGCGCTGTTCGGGGGCTACCTCGTCGCGTATATTAGCCGAATCGCGCCTTTCTCGGTTCGACATCATGGTCGACGACGAAGCCGAAGAGGTGCCCGACAACGCCGAAGGGAGCGAGGAAGGCGACGAGAATCGAGCGCAGTGCGTACTATGCGAGATCGGAGGGTTCATACCGGAGCAGCGCGGGTGCATGCCCTCCTCCAACGGGACCATTCGCTCGATCATGCGCCAGTACGCGCAGTCGTGGAAGCAGATGCCCGACGCGAAGCGCTACTGCCAGTTCGCGGACGCTTTCAACGCTCGCTTGGCGGATCCGGCCATCGCGAGCGGGTTCTCGCAGTCGCACCCGCACATGCGCCGCATCGACGCAGACGCGGTGCGCAAGCACTTCTGCGAGCACGCGAAGGAAACCGACCGCGAAGTTCTCAACAGCCACCTCGTCAAGTTGGACGCGCTGTACACGCATCTGTGGGACAAGCAAATCATGGCGGAGGACACCGACGGGAACATCGCGCTCAACGCCTCCAACGTCAAACTGATGCTGGACGTCCACAAGACCTGGTTGCACGGGGCCTCCGCCGAGAGGGACTGGCGCACGCAAGACCGCACCGAGCTGGCGGGGGTCGCCGCGTCCGATGAGGCAGACGCGATCGGCATGCTCGGGGGCGACAGGGCGCGCATAGGTCCGAGGTTGCCCCCCCGGGCGCTCGAGGGAATGGATTTTTACTTATGACGCCCTTCCGGCACTCACGCGCGCTTCATTTTTTGCTAAGAAGCTTACTGCGAAGGCCCAGTGTGCCGCGAGACATCACATGTCAAAAAAACTAATAGACAATTCAACTTCGCGTATGACGGTCTCTTCCGCTTTGCGTAATTTTCCGTAACACAAGAGATCATACAGGTTCACGTTCTGATCATTTGCCTCCTTGTCCACCTTTGAAAAATCCATCAGCGTGAATGCATCTCCGCATTCCAAATGAGCATACTCCAATCGGAGGTGATCGTGGCTCTTAGCAAACTTTTTGAATTCAGTCAGCGCCGACGGTAGAGTCAGAACTCCCTCTTTGAGCGTGCCATCGGAATCGTCGTCGCCATGAAACGTCGTCCGCATGACGTACAGCTGCCAGTCCTCACTCTGCGGTTCACCGGAGTTGCCGGCGATGGTCGAAGTGCCCAGACCCGTTTCATAATCCTTGGTCGCGGGAATCGCCGTTTTCGCGTGGCGCGGCTTGTGCGGATGGCCCGGTTTTCCCTTGTACCTGTCGACATCAGGACACGCAGGTGGTCGCATCGGAGAGGTGCGTGAAGGACGCGGAGGTGCCGCGTGCACTTATAGCCGGGTAAAGGTAACGCCGTAACGCCGTAACGCCGTAACGCCGTAACGCCGTACCGCACACCTGCGTGACCAGGTAACAGCCATGGCTGCAGCTATATAAATCGCACGTGCGCCGCGTCGCTCGCTTCTAACCTTACCGTCTCGCGCGCGCACGATGGACTTTGCGGACGCTGTGGACGCCTACGCGGGGAGCACTACGGAAAACGGACGCCCTTCGGTCGCGAAGGGTGAAGTCGGCGACGCGCGCGTGGAGGCCTTCTTCAAGCTCGTCAGGGGACTCTCTCGCGGGGAGGTGGTCAAGGCCGCGCGGTCCGTACTCAAAGGCGCAGATGCTGATACCGCGGTGGACGCCTTGGTGATGTGGAAGCAAACGCGAGATGTGCGGGGTGGCAAGGGAGAACGAGATCTCGCGCAATGGTGGATGGTGGAGCTGTCGCGCGCCTTCCCGAAGACTGTGAAGGCACTGCTTCCGCTGATGCAAGAGTTCGGAAGCTGGAGAGACTACACGGCGCTGATCGAAGACGAGGAGGCAGACGCAGAGATCCGCGAGGAGGCGCTCCGGCTGTTTGCGGAGCAAATACTAGCGGACATCAACCCCGACAACGAGACCCCGTCACTGGCATGCAAGTGGGCACCGAGAGAGGGCGGGGCGCACTCGGGGACTGCGAAGCAGCTAGCAGCGGTGATATTTTCAGAGGAGAAGCATCCGAAGCCAGAGTACCGAAAGGCCATTGCGATGGTAAACAAGAAACTCGAGACGGTGGAGATCAAGATGTGCGAGGGTGCGTACAGCGACATCGATCCCGGGAAGGTGCCCGCTCGCTGCCTGCTGAAGCACCGGGACGCTTTCCTGAATAAGGGACAGCGGAGCTCCAAGAAGGACCGCATCGAGTGTGCTGAGAAGTTCGGCGAGCACGCCGAGGAATGCCGCAAGAACCCAAAGAGGGCGAAAATGCACGGAAGGGTGCTGCATCCGCATGAGATGGTGAAGGAGTGCATGGGAACGAGAGGTAAAGGAGGATGGAAGGGAGGAAAGGGAGGGGCGACGGAGGAAGACCCCATCATCGAGGCGCAATGGGTGGACCTACGCGAGCGTTTGCGACCGGAGCTCTTGGTCGCCGCGACGGAGGAAAACGGCGGCGGCCTGGGAAGAATGGTGCCGCTCGTGGACGTCAGCGGTTCGATGCACGGCGAGCCCATGGAGGCTGCCATAGCTCTCGGACTGTTGATTTCGGAGGTGGGTCATCCGGCGACGAGGGATAGACTCATCACGTTCGAGACGGATCCGCGGTGGCACGTTCTCGATCCTGAGGCCAGTTTGCACAGCAAGGTGCGGTCCGCGATGGGCGCCGAGTGGGGGGGGAGCACGAACTTCAGCAAGGCGCTGGGCCTCGTGCTCGACGCGTGCATCAAGGGCAACGTGTCCCCCGACGAAGTCGGTCGACTCCAACTCGTGGTGCTCAGTGACATGCAGTTCGACTCGGCCCTGAGGGAGTACTCTGGGCGCGGGGATCCATCGCAGCGTCACAACATATGGGAGACGCAGTACGAGGAGTTGGTGCGACGCTTCGAGGCGGCCGGACTGCGAACCCAGTGGAAGCAGGCATATCCCGTACCAAGGGTGATCTTCTGGAATCTGAGGGGCGACACGGAGGACTTCCCCGCGAAGGCCGATACGCCGGGGGTGGACATGATCTCCGGGTTCAGCGCGAATCTGCTGAAGCTCTTCATGGACGGCGACATCTCGGAGGTCATGGAGTCGTCCGTGGCCGAGGGCCTCGAGGAGCAACGAAAGCGGGATCGCAAGAAGGACCCGCTGGTGACCATGCGCAAGGCCCTGGACGACCCGCGCTACGATCCGGTGCGCGAGGTATGCGCGACCATCGGCGAGGGCATCATGGCCGGCTATCGCGCGCCGCGGCGCATGGCGTGCGTCGACTCTTAAGCCCGCATGGCATTCACGGAGGTAATAGAATCCATCACGCGCTGAATTCTGTCCTCGCCGACGATGTCCTGGATGCCGGCCGAGCATCTCGCGGCCGCGATCTCCTCCGCCGAGATGCGGGCGTCGCGACAGGCTTGCTGCCCGGCGCATCGCATCAAAGCGTTGGCGCGCAAGCGATCGGAGGCCCCGATCGCCGCGGCGGCCCCCGCCAGGCACCTCCGTTCCGCGTCCTCGGCTCGGTGAGCGGCGACCAGGGCCTCATCGGCCAGCCGATCCGCCTCGGCGTCGTCGAAGGCGCCCTCGTAGGCGCCGGCGGCGACGCGGAGCTCCGAACTCTCCGTCCAAAAGTCCCTCTCCGCTTTCGAGAGGCCCGCCATCTCGAGAGGGTGCGGATCGGCTGCGGCGTCCACCACGTACAAGTGCTCCCGCGCCATCGCCTGCGCCTCGGCCATCTGCTCGCTCGCCAAAGCGCGGAGCGTCGTGGGGCACCCGTACGCGCTCTCGCTGAGCGCGCATACGCGATACGAGACTCCGTTTCGGCTCGCGTCGCGACGCGTCTTCTCGCCCTCCCACGAATCGCAGTGAAGCGCTCCCCGATCACGTGCCCTCTCCGGGCCGGTCACCGCGTCGCGCGCCAGATCGGCGGCCCTCGTGAAGGTCGCGGCTGCCGCGTGCTTCAGCGCGACTGCGTCCTCGTGCTTGTCCGGCGTGCGATGATGGCACAGCGACTCGGCGATGGTCAGCAGCGCCACGGACACCATGCGCACCACCGGCAGCAGAGGCAAGGCGCGAGTGCGCACGATGTCGATGCTCGGGTTCTCCTCCGTGTTCAGCGAGAGTCCGCGAAGTGCCGCCCCGCGTGCGAAGAAGGCGTCCTCCGGCAGCACCCAGCTCTCGTAGCCGGGTCCCGCTTGCGGGCCTCTCACGCTCCGCGCGACCTCCACGGCGGCGTCCGTGCACGCTTCCATGCGCTTGCGCGCCGAGGCCAGGGCGCTCGGGGGAATCGCCTCCGACAGCTTCTGCGGGCTGAGCGCGAGCTCGGGATCCTCGGCCACCGCGGGCCACAGGCGCACGATGTCGCGCCGCACCTCGCACACCAGGCGATCGTGCCTGCGCGCCGCATCGAGCACCGAGGCGGGCACCGCGGCGCCCAGCGCGGCGGCGAGGCAAGTCTCCGGACCGGTGGAAAGGAGCATGCGGCGAAAACAACTACCGCGTGCAAACGATGCGGTGCTATTATACAACTTCTGGGAACAATGCTTCCACAAGTGTGCCTGAATCTATGACCGCCTGTTTCAGAATCGGGGAAATGTCCTCATCAAATGTGACATGGCTGATCATCGTCAACGGATCCGCGCCAGGGTTCTGCCAAAAGCCGCAATTGTGAATGGTTTGCATCCAGCGTCTCTGTCCAAACATAAACCACAAAAACAAACGTTTTGTTATGACGGCGTCACTTTTGTTGCGTTTCTTAACCGCCGCCCTCTTCTGACTCGGAGTTGATACGGCTGATGTGACTACCGAATGAATAGCAAACAGCGCGGATGCAAAGTCTCGCTGGCGGCGATGAAAAGTCTTGATACCGGCATCATCCAACTTCGTTACGATTTTTGTGCACCATAGTTTCTCTCTCTCGGATCCAGTGCTAGCTTCGCCCGGAAATTTAGGCATTGCCTTCCCCATAAAATCCGCTCTTCTGAGCGCTACGTTTGCCATCGCTACACCAACTATAATATCCAACTTAAATATAGTTGGTTTGTCCGGGTGTCTCAATTCTATTTGGAATGGCACCACTGGATTTCTTAGCTTGGCATCGTTCAACGTGGAGCTCATATATGGCAGGTATCCGGTGTCTCCCAGTGGTGGTGGCTTGCGGCCGTCGATACCACGTAGAACCCTGAGCAGCAGCAGCGTATGAACGTACTTGCGTTGTTCGTATTGACCGGCTAAGTTCTGCACAGCCACCACGATGTCGAGGTCATAGTCGGACCTTTCATACGAGTTCTTTGGTGGAATGGATCCGTAGACTCCTATGATGTCACCTGGCTCAAAAATTAACTTTTGTTGCCCGGTTGCTTGCTGGTAGCCTGGTACTCGGTCATGGTCATCGGTCGTCAGCTTTTCCTGCAACAACGCCAAAAATTCTCTTGCTGGATGAAGCCAGTCGCGTTCGGCAAAAATTGTCTCCGTAGAGCGCGCTTTCTCTTTGTAAGTTTGCTTCACGTTCTCAATATAGCGAGGGTCATCTACGAGGTCATTGTCGTCGGAGGAAAAGTATGCAGGGAGGGGGTTCGACACATAGTCATTCTGCAGGGCCACTTCCCGTACCAAAGACTGCACCTCCTGTATTGTCGTGTCGTACGATGCTTGTCGGAATTTTTCATGCTGACAAAGTTTGGCGGCGTAACACAACAAAAAGTATTGGCAGATGGGTAGTATGGTACACGATTCCCCCGCAAAAAGATTCTTGTAGACGACGCGAGTTGCTCCACAGTCAGCGATGAAATTCATGATAACGGAAAGTGGTTGCAAGTTTTTGTCGGATTCTGATTGTCTTCTCAGATAGTAACTCCTCGCATAGCATGCGACCACATGAGGGTCGGCATGTTCTGTCATCACATAGTCATAGTAAAATACATGACTCTGCTCTTCAAAGTGACGATTCACAATGATGGTGATCAATTCGCTGCACTTCTCTTCGTTGATGTTCGCTTTATGGTGTCTTATTATCGAATAGTACAACGATAAGTAGGAGAATACTTTAGCAACGATGACACGTTGTCCCTCCTCGCAGTTCACCAGCGCCAAATCTTCCCATGCCGCACATGCGTCCAGAATGTGCCCAAGTACTTTGCGGTGATCCACTTCAATTGGACCTTTGTTACCAAATGCGCTAAACACGACAGCTCCGTCCGCTCGTGAGAACTCCCACAATATGGAAGTTGCCTCGCTTGCGTCCAGTAGGAATTGTTTGTGTGTCTTATGGCTTGTGGAGTACTTCTTGACGAGCTTGTCCCAAAGTTCACTCGTGTCGCCGTCGTTGCCCGTTTGATCAGAACCATCGAGGAGCTCCTCGTAGCGCAATTCAATACCCTCCTGATCCAGAAGCAGAGGAGGAGGCAGAGGAGGATACAGAGGAGGAGGAGGATACAGAGGAGGAGGAGGATACAGAGGAGGAGGAGGATACAGAGGAGGAGGAGAAGGAGTAGGATACAGAGG
>MDSY01106175.1_pt1 | contig 11292 bp, 10 predicted proteins | sample 811131 | NCBI WGS metagenome assembly MDSY01 (sample SAMN05326643, study PRJNA326480) | marine metagenome | isolation source: seawater | place: Atlantic Ocean: South West | collected 2010
AGAAGATTATTGAAAAACACAATTTTTTTGTTGATGAAAAACAAACAGCAATTCGACTAGACAAGTTTCTTTTTGATAAGCTTCCTAATGTTACTAGAAATAAAATTCAAGAAGGAATAAAAAACAAACAAGTAGTTGTGAATGAGAAAAATGTTAAAGCAAGCTACAAGGTAAAAGCTAATGATAAAATTGAGGTTGAAATATTTAAAACCGAACATCCTTCAGAAATAAAACCAGAAGACATTGAAATTGATATCGTTTTTGAAGACAAACACATTTTGATAGTTAATAAATCGGCCGGAATGGTTGTGCACCCCGCTCATGAAAATTGGGAAGGGACACTTGTAAATGCTCTAATGTATCATTTTAAAAATTTGCCGGAAATGGTAGGTAATGAAGGTCGACCAGGTCTTGTTCATAGAATAGATAAAGAAACCTCTGGTCTTTTAGTTATAGCGAAAACACAACTAGCAATGAATTCCCTTTCTGCTCAATTTAAAAACCATTCCATTAAAAGAAAATACCAAGCCTTAGTATGGGGGACACCAAAAGAGAATAAAGGAACAATAAACGTTAACCTAAGGAGGTCATTAAAAGACAGAAGGGTAATTGAGGGTTTTGCGCAAAACACACTTGGTAAAAAAGCAATTACACATTATAAGGTCATAGAGACAATACACTACATAACACTTATCGAGTGTCAGCTAGAAACAGGAAGAACACATCAGATTAGAGCGCACATGAGGCATATCGGCCACCCTGTTTTTTGTGATAAAACATACGGAGGAGACTTGATTGTAAAAGGTAATAGATTTACTAACTACAAAAAATTTGTTGAGAACAGCTTCAAAATAATTAACAGACAGGCTCTTCATGCCAAAAGTTTAGGGTTCTTACATCCAAAGACAAAAAAGGAAGTTTTTTTTGACTCAGAATTACCTTTAGATATAAAAGAAGTTATTGAGAAGTGGAAAAAATATGAGATCCCAAAAAACCATTAAATCATTCTAGGATAACTACCTAATAGCTTAATGTTTTTCTTATATCTTTTATAAATTATTTGAAAATTTTTATCCAAATAGTGCCCTTCAAAATCTATATAAAAAACATATTTAAAGTCTGTTCCTTTTTTTGCGGGTCTACTTTCAAGTTTTGTTAAATTAATTTTTGCATCATGAAACTCTTGAAGAAAGTGAGCTAAAACTCCATGACCATCTGAAAGATTAACTAATATAGAGGTCTTGTCTTTTTTAGAAACAACATCGTTCTGAGAAAGAGATAAAATGACAAACCTCGTATGATTATCTTTTGAATCTTCAATCTTATCATAAAGAATTGGAACTCCTTTTTGAACCGCCGCAAACCTAGAACAAATAGCAGCAGAGTCTAATTGCTTATCAGCATAAGAAACAGCAGCGCTTGTGCTATTAACAGGAATACATTTAACTTCATCACTAAAATAATTTTCTATAAACTCTTTACATTGTTTAAAAGCAATATCCTTAGAGTAAATCCTTTCTATTTTTTTTAAATCCTTAGATCTAGTAGCAAAAGAAAAACTTATTGATAAGGGGAGTTCAGAGATAATTTTCAATTTACTGATTCCTAAAAAATCAACAGTTTCCTGGACAATGCCCTCTTGATTATTCTCCAATGGAATAATCCCATATTTTGCGTTATGAGAATTTAGCGAATCAAATACTGCCTTAATAGAATTAAGAGGTAAATACTCACTCTGAGACCCAAAATTTGTTTCTGCTGCCTGGTGGGTAAAGCTTCCTTCTGGGCCCAAATAAGCAACTCGTTCTGGCAACTCAATATTTCTTGCAGCAGCAAAAATTTCTTGAAAAACAGCCTTAATAGAATCGGGGTTTAATTTTCCTTTAGATAGAGAATTTAATCTGTCAATAATTTCTTTTTCTCTCTCCGGCCTGTAAACATTCTCATTTGAGGCTGATTTAATTAACCCAATTTCATGAACCAGGTCCATCCTCTCATTTAGAAGCTCTAAAATATCTGAGTCAATTTTATCTATTTTTGTTCTTAATTCTTTAATGTTCATTACTTTTATAGTAGGATTAATTTATTTCACAAAATAACGATAATCCTACAAAATTAATCATTATTTATAGTATTATGAGAGACACAAAATTATTTGATTTAATTGAAAAAGAAAAGATTAGACAAACAGAAGGAATAGAGTTAATTGCATCGGAAAACTACGCTTCTGAAGATGTAATGGCAGCAGCCGGAAGCATTCTAACCAATAAATATGCTGAAGGGCTTCCGGGAAAAAGATATTATGGGGGTTGTGTTGTGGTAGATGAAATAGAAGATTTGTGTAGAGAGAGACTAAAAAAATTATTTGATGCTAGCTGGGTAAATGTTCAGCCGCACTCTGGGGCGCAAGCTAATGCTGCGGTAATGTTAGCTCTCTTAAACCCTGGAGATAAAATTTTAGGGTTTGATCTAGCACATGGAGGTCACCTAACTCATGGGTCTCCTGTAAATTACTCTGGAAAAATTTACCGTCCTTTCTTTTATGGGGTTAAAAAGGAAGATGGGTATATCGACTACGATAGCTTAGAAAAAACTGCATCAAAAGAAAAACCTAAACTAATGATTTGTGGCGCTTCATCTTACAGTAGAGACTGGGACTACAAAAAAATTAGAGAAGTTGCTGACTCCGTTGGGGCTTTGGTTTTAGCTGATATTGCTCATCCGTCTGGGCTAATTTCTAGAGGACTATTAAACGATCCACTAGATTATTGTCATGTTGTTACCTCAACTACACATAAAACCTTAAGGGGGCCTAGAGGAGGAATTATCATGATGCGAAACGACTTTGAAAATCCATTTGGAATTAAAACTCCAAAAGGTATTTTAAGAAAAGTTTCTTCATTATTAGATTCTGGTGTTTTTCCGGGAACACAGGGCGGACCCCTTGAACATATTATTGGAGCAAAAGCTGTAGCTTTTAAAGAAGCTTTGTCAGACAAATACCTTGAATATGTGGTTCAAGTAAAAAAGAACGCCAACACTATGTCAAAAGAATTTGTCAAAAGAGATTATAACATAATATCAGGGGGAACGGAAAATCATCTTATGCTTATAGACCTAAGAAACAAAAAAATAACTGGAAAAGAAGCTGAAGAAAATTTAGGAAAGGCAGATATAACTATAAATAAAAATATGGTTCCTTTTGATACAGAGTCACCATTTGTAACATCGGGTATGAGAGTAGGAACCGCAGCAATTACAACCAGGGGAATGGAGGAAGACGACATGAAAAAAATTGTTGATTTTATTGATAGGGTTATATGTGACACTGGTGAGATAGAGGTTGTAAAAAAAGAAATAAACGAGTGGGCAAATAATTTTCCTCTTCACAAGTAAATGAAAAAAGAAAAAGAAATGTCTTTTATTGATCACCTAGAAGAGCTTAGGTGGCATATAATCAGATCCTTACTGGCAATTATTGTTTTCGCAATTATTGCGTTCGTCTCAAAGGAAATTGTCTTTGGTGTTATATTGCTTGGCCCATCAAAAAGTGACTTTTGGACATATCAAGCACTTTGTAACTTAGGACAACAAATTGGAGTATCAGCGTTTTGTATTGATGAGCTTCCTTTTATCATTCAAAGTAGACAAATGGCGGGTCAGTTCATGATGCATATTTCATCTTCCTTTGTGATAGGTATTATTTTTGCTTTTCCTTATGCTTTCTGGGAATTTTGGAGATTTATTTCTCCGGGATTATATGTATATGAAAAGAAAGCAGCTAGGGGAGCAACCTTTTATGTTTCATTGCTCTTTTTCATTGGAGTGATGTTTGGGTATTTTATTTTAACCCCTATCTCCATCAACTTTTTAGCAAACTATCAAATAGATCCATCTATATTAAATGAGTTTGATATTATCTCATATGTTTCTACTATAACAACTTTAGTTTTAGCTTCGGGCATGCTCTTTCAGCTTCCTATGGTAATATATTTTTTAACTAAAGCTGGTATAGTTAATAAAGAGATTTTAAAAAATTACAGGAAACATGCAATTGTGATAATATTAATTTTTGGAGCAATGCTAACGCCCCCTGATCCTTTTAGCCAAATTGTAATGGCATTGCCTTTGGTCGGATTATATGAAATAAGTATATTGATATCTGGAGTAGTTAAAAAAACATATAAATGAAAATAATAATAGGCTCTGACCATGCTGGTTTTGAATATAAAAAAGACCTTATTGGGTTATTAAAAGAAAAAAATATTGATTTTATTGATTGCGGATGTGATAGTCCTGATTCCGTAGACTATCCTGACTATGCTCATGAAGTATCTATTAAGGTTCTAGATCAAAAAAACTCTTTGGGGGTGTTAATTTGTGGAAGTGCAAATGGTGTTGCAATGGCCGCAAATAAACATAAGGGAATAAGAGCAGCAATTTGTTGGAATAACAAAATCGCTGAGCTTGCAACAACACACAACAGGGCTAATGTTTTATGTATACCAGCTAGATTTATAAGTAAAGAAGAACAAAGAAACATTTTTGATTCATTCATTAACGCTGAATTTCAAGGCGGCCGACATACAAGAAGAGTTGACAAAATTGATTGTTAAGATGAAAAGACAGAGAATTGAAAAACATGAAAGTTTGATACATCAAGTAATAAATGAATACCTCATCAGAGAGGGCAAGTCTTTTCTAGGAAATGAATTTGTTACGATAATGGGAATCAAATTATCGCCCGATCTAAGCGTTGCTCTAATATTTGTGAGTGTATTAAATAATGAAAAGTCACAGTTTGTAGAAGAAAGGCTTTCAGAAAGAAAATATGACGTTAAGCAATTTCTTGCTAGGTCAATTGGAAAAAAGATAAGAAAAATACCAGAAATAAAATTTATACTTGACAGCTCGGAGCACGATGCCTCAAGAATTAATAAGATTATTTCAGATCTAGATATTCCACCTAAAAATTAAAATGGGATTCGCAACAAGAACCGCCTTAAGATTAATTTTCTCCAAAAAGAAAAAAACCTTCATTAACTTTTTATCATATATTTCAATAATTGCCCTTAGCATTGGAACAGCAGCAATGATTATTGTTTTGTCTGTTTATAATGGATTAGAAAATACACTGAAATCTATTTATAAGGATTTTGATCCCGAAATCAAAGTTGAAAAGTTTGAATCAAAATATTTTGAGGATACATATAAAGAAGTGATTTCAAGCATTGAAAATATAAGTGAGGTTTCCTCTATAATTGAAAATAAGGTTGTCCTTCAAAATGAGGAAAAGGAGGTAGTCGCTTATTTAAAGGGTGTAGATAACAACTTTACTAAACAAAACAGAATCTCTAAAAACCTAACAGAAGGGAGGTTTGTTTTTAATTTTGATAATCTAGATTATGGAGTAATCGGAAGAGGAATAAAATATTCTTTAGGAATAAGAACAAATTCAGACTTTCAAAGCATAAAGGTTTTTTCATTAAATGAAGGAAAAAAACTAACTCCCTCTATGACTCAGCAAAAAATGTATAATGAAGATTTTTTAAAAACAGCAGGAGTTTTTGCAATTGAAAGCGGATTTGATAACAATTATATTTTCACTTCTTTAGGTTTTGCTCAAACCCTATTTGATAAGAAAAATTACGTCTCGTCTTACGAAATAATGGTGGAAGACAAAGAAAATATAGAACAAACAAAAGAAAAGATTAAAGGGGCTTTGGGTTCAGGCTTCTTGGTTTTAACTAACGTAGAGCAAAGGGCCGGTTTATATAAAATTCTTCAAACAGAGAAGTTGGTAGTATATTTTGTTTTTTTTATAGTTCTATTTTTAAGCGCTATAAATATTTTCTTTTTGTTAATAATGATGGGAGTTGAAAAAAGAAAAGATATATCAATAATGTTTTCTTTCGGAGCAAAAAGACATCAGGTTAGAAACGTGTTTATTAGTCAAGGGCTAATCATTGGTTTAATAAGTGTTATTTTAGGATCTTTAATTGGTGTTTCACTAACTTGGGTACAAGAAACTTACGGATTAGTTCAAATTCAAATGACAAGTTCTATTTTAAATGCGTATCCTGTAGAGTTTTTATTTGAAGATTTACTTGTAGTTTCTGGTATGGTAATTTGTGTTGCGTTTTTAGCATCATTATTTCCAGGGATTATATCTACATCAAAAAATAATTTTAATAATATTAAAAAAGCTTTTGTATGAAACTAAAAATAGGAGATAACTATAAAGAAGAGTTTGTCATTACTCAAGATATGGTAAACAAGTTTGCAGAACTTAGTGGAGACAAAAACCCTCTTCACTTAGATAAAGAGTTTGCTGCTAAGACAAGATTTAAAAAACCAATTGTGCACGGATTATTTTCTGTAACATCTTTTGGAAAGGTAATGGGAACAAAATTTCCGGGTCATGGTTCTATACACGTAGGACAAAACTTGAGCTTTAAGAGGCCTCTTTATCCTGATCAAAAATATGTTGTTTACATAGAGCTTGTTAAAATAATTAAGGACAAACACTTTGGAGTTTTTAAAACCCAAATTTTTGATACTAAAAACAACTTAGTTGTCGATGGAACAGGAACTGCTCTTCACGAAGAAAAGTTATAACTCACTTTCACAGTGAAAATCAGAATCCATAAATGAACCTATAGGAGAACCGTCTGGTGGAGTTAGTTCATCAGGAAAATTAATATCTACTTCTCCAGATAAAAACTTCATTATTTTACTAGATAGGTATTCATAGTGATAATCTTTTTCACTCATTCCGTCTAAATTATTTTTTAAAATATTAATTGAATTATATACTCTCGCATTAACCTCTTCGTGTGTTCTGTCACTATTTGCTAGCATAAACAAGTGATTTAAAACACTATGGTTTACCATTTTGGAAATCTCAATTTCTACATTATTTAGACCAAGCTTTTTATTTGTAAGGTCTTTCAAAATGGTTGCTTCTATTATTTTATCAAGAATCATTGAAAGCCCAGGTTGAGAATTTATGTCTCTCGCTTTTAGTGTTAACAATCGAGAAGCTCGCTCGGGATTCAACAACATTTTTAAAGTTAGGTTTGTTGCGGTTTCGGCTGCAGCTAAATAATCAAACGTTAAACCAGTTCTTGATTTAAACGTTTCTCTTGTTCTAGGATAACCAAATGCTCTTGGGGGAATTAATTCAATAAGGCTTTCATTAAGCGATAAGTTTTTTGGCTCAATGGAAGACAACAAAGAGTTTAAAGCTTTAATCTGTTGATCAGATGGCAAAAGCTTAGTTATTAATTGCCCATCACCTTTAACCGCATAATTATATTCCAAACCTCCAACTACTTTTGCCGCTGCCTCAATCTGATATCTATGAAGTAGATACATAGGAACCAACACTTCCTCAATACTCGACATAGGCTCTCCTGTTTTTATGGCATTATCTAGAAAATTATCAAGAATATAACGTCTCATTTTTAATATTCGTGTTAATTCATCAGCAGCATCAAAACCATTGTCCCAGAGATGTGATCTAGGGTGAGCGCTTGAGGCTGGTCTTGAATCCTGATCAGAAATAAAATAGATGTCTTCTTTATATCCATCTTGGAGAATTTTATTTAAGTGAAGCTCTTCGTCTGAGTCAAACTGCCTATAGCCCCAATTGATTGCAAGCTTATCCCAATCTCCAATTCCATGATCATATGCATCAGAAAGGTCAATGTTGTTCTCTGAAAATTTTATTAAAGGGTGAGGGTAATCCATCACAGATTTTCGGTTTCTTGCGCTAGAAATAAAATTATGAGATAGGCCTATAGTGTGCCCAACTTCGTGAGCAGAAAGCTGTCTTAGTCTTTTTATTGCCATCTCTTCCATCAAAACACTTTCATTCCCTTTAGCGTAAGGTCTTAGCAAGCCTTCGGCAATTAAATAATCTTGCCTTACCCTAAGTGATCCTAAAGAAACGTGACCTTTAATTATTTCACCTGTCCTAGGGTCAACCACTGAAGAGCCATATGACCATCCCCTAGTAGATCTATGAACCCATTGTATAACATTATACCTCACATCTAACATGTCGGCACCCTCTGGCAAAACTTTTATTTGAAACGCGTTTTTAAAACCAGCAGCTTCAAAAGCTTCATTCCACCAAGAGGCTCCTTCTAACAATGCTGACTTAACTGGCTCCGGAACCCCACGATCAAGATAATATATTATAGGTTCTACAGCTTCACTTACTTCTTTGGTTGGATCTTTCTTTATTAAACGATGTCTTCTTATGTATTTTACGTGAAGATCTTCTTGAATGGGGCTTGCGTAGTCATAAAAAGTCATAGCTCCGTAACCAGCTCTCGGATCAAACTTTCTTGGAGTATAACCATCATCTGGAAGCTTTACAAAAGAATGTCTTGTCCTAACAGAAAAACTTTCTGAGTCTGGAGAAACAGATCTTAACCAACTTCCGGTGACATTTCCTTTAAAAGTTAAGAAAGCTTCAAGTTCTGAGTTGAGGGGAAAGTTTTTTGATTTTGAATTGTCAAACGTAGAGGAGTTTTTATCAATCTTAAAAGATCCTTGTTTTCTTTGATTAAGCCTTAGGGTTATTTTATGGGAATCTCTAATAACAAAATCTGAGATATCGATAAGGTATGAGTTTTTATCTTTCACAACTATATTAAAACCCCACAAAGTTGACTTCGCAAAAGCATCCTCAACAGACTTGACCTCTTCCTCATTATTAGATACAGCCCTGTATTTATAATTTGGCTGAACCATTAAAATTTTTGGTCCTATTTTAATAAACTTGATTATTCTTGTTCCACCTATTTGTCCCCTGTCCAAACCAATGTCATTAGATCCTACCCCTGCAGACAAGTAATTCACATAGATCATTTCCTCGTTTAGGTTTTCGATCTCAAGATATACCTTACCCTTTGTGTCGTCCCAATAATAATTTAAAAAACCCTCTTTTTTATCGAAGTCTTGAGTGAACGATTTTATTGAATTGCCCTGAGAATGAGCCGTTTGGCATAAACTAAAAATAAGTAAATAGACAAAAAATTGTAAGGCTGGTTTTTTCATAATTGTTGTTTATTGAGTAAAAATAATATCATCTTTTTGTTGTGGGTTTTTTAATCTTAAAACCGAAAGTTTATTTAATACCTCAAAGTATATTAAATTTTCTTGTTCTTCAAAATCAGAAAACAATGATCTGTCTGTAATTGTTATAGTTTTTAACTTTTTGATTTTTAATACTTCAAAATAACAGTTAATAGTACCGTTAATATATTCGTGACCTAAATAATTAATAGAATGTTCTTTTCCATTGACCTTAAACTGAACATTTTCATTTAAATACTCTTCAATATAATTATCAACTAACTCTCTTTTTGATCCTAAAATATCAAATTTATTTAGTTTGTTTTTTTTCTTTAGAGCAACTTCAAAATCATCAAAAAAAATTTTTTTTTGAACTTCTATCGCTTTTCTTTCTACATCATACTCCATATACGAGACGCTTACATAAAACTCGTGCAGAAAAAAAAATGAAACAATAGAAAGTATGTTGATCATAAATATTTTAATAAATTTAACAACAAATTTTTACTGAAAGAATATGGAAGAGTTTAAAACATGGTTTTTAGTTGGGTTTGATCACATTTTAAATGCTGCTGCTTTAGATCATATATTGTTTGTTTTAGCACTCGTAGTTGTATACAAACCAAATATGATAAAGCAGATTGTTATACTTATAACAGCCTTTACCATCGGTCACTCAATAACACTAATTATATCTGCTTTAGATTTAATAACATATGACCAAAAGGTTATTGAATTTGCAATACCATTAACAATTGTATTAACCTCCTTTAATAATATCGTCAACAGAAAAAAAGAAATAAAAAAAGCTGTTAACTCAAATTACGTAATTGCTTTAGTTTTTGGCTTGATCCATGGTTTGGGTTTTGCTAATTATTTAAAGGCATTGTTGTTTGAGGGGAATATTGTTATGGAGTTGTTTTCATTTAATGTAGGTATTGAGGTGGCTCAACTTATCATTGTCTTTGTTTTTTTATTTTTTAGTTTCCTTGGATCAAACTATCTTTTTAAAAAGAGAGAAAACTGGGTGCTATTTGTGTCTTCTGCAATTTTTGGTATAAGTTTGATGTTAACGTTAAACGCAAAATTCTGGTAATATGAAAAGATTTTTATTGTTATTATTTATAGTTATTAGTCATACCTCTTTTTCTCAAGGGTCCTATGGAGAGTGGGAGAAAAAATTTGAACAGCTTGGTACTATGCTACCAACCCCTAACACATACCGAGCAGCTTCTGGAGCTCCAGGTATAGACTATTGGCAACAAAAAGCGGACTATAAAATCGATGTTAGAATTGATGATGAAAACCAGATGCTTTATGGTGAGGAAGAGATAACATATTTCAATAATTCACCAGATGTTTTAAGATATCTGTGGGTTCAATTAGATCAAAATGTGAGAGCTAACGACTCAAATACACCCCTTGTTTCTCCATCTAAAATGTCAAACTCATTTAGTGGAAAGAGCTTACAGAGACTTACAAACGAATTCACCAACATAAAGGGTGAAAAATACAATGGGGGATACAAAATTGCACATGTCAAAGACTCACAAGGAAAAGATTTAAATTACTTAGTGGTCAGCACAATGATGAGAATAGACCTTGATGAACCAATGTCAACTGGTGACTCCTACACGTTTAATATTAAGTGGTCATACGAAATAAATGACAGAATGAAAATAGGAGGAAGAGGAGGTTATGAGTATTTTCCAAAAGATAAAAATTTTAGTTACACTATTGCTCAGTGGTTTCCTAGAATGGCAGTATATGATGACAAGGAAGGTTGGCAAAACAAACAGTTTCTTGGAAGGGGTGAGTTTGCTTTACCTTTTGGAGACTATGAATTGAACATAACTGTTCCAGCAGACTTCATAGTTGCTGCGACCGGTGATCTTCAAAACGCAAAAGAAGTTTTAACAAAAAAAGAATTAGAAAGGTACGAAAGAGCAAAAACAACATTTGATAAACCGGTAATTATAACCACTCAAGAGGAGGCAATAAAAAAAGAAAACAATCCAGTTAGAAACAAAACTAAGACCTGGAGATATAAAGCAGATATGGTTCGTGATGTGGCCTTCGCTACTTCTAGAAAATTTATTTGGGATGCTATGGCTGTTCAGTTAGATAACAATACGCCACTTGCTATGTCTTATTATTCAAAAGAAGGGAATCCGCTCTGGGAAGAAGAATCTACTAAAGCAGTAG
>MDSY01058699.1_pt1 | contig 11291 bp, 9 predicted proteins | sample 811131 | NCBI WGS metagenome assembly MDSY01 (sample SAMN05326643, study PRJNA326480) | marine metagenome | isolation source: seawater | place: Atlantic Ocean: South West | collected 2010
TAAAGCAAAGAATATCAAAAATCGTGTAAAAAGTTATTTTTCTAAACATCTCGATTCTATAAAAACCAAAATTATGGTTAAGCATATCAATCGTATTGAAGTTATTGAAACCCAAACTGAAAAAGAAGCCTTTATTCTAGAAAATCAACTTATTAAGCTGGCAAAACCTAAATATAATATTTTACTAAAAGATGACAAAACATTCCCATATATTAAAATAACTATACAAGATGTTTTTCCTAGAATTATTGTTACTCGTAACAAGCAAAATGATGGCTCTAAGTATTATGGCCCTTTTCCATCATTAGGATCCTCTCGTAATCTAAAAAAAACATTATATGATTTATTTCCAATAAGAGATTGTAAACAACCCATCACACTAACAAAAGAACAACCTAAATGTTTGTTATTAGATATTAATAAATGCATTGGTCCGTGTATCTACAAACATACTAAACCGACTTATGATAATCTACTCCATCAGCTGGACTTATTGTTAACAGGGCGTAATAAAGCTCTTATTTCTCTTTTACAAAAGGAAATGAAACTATTATCTAGTCAGCAAGAATTTGAAAAAGCGGCTATGATTCGAGACCGGTTGCAACTTCTTGACTCATTGTCGCAATCTCAACGTGTTGCAGTTGAAGATTCTTATTCATTTAGTTTATGGAGTATTGTCTCGTCTGAAACACATTACTATATCATGGTTCAAGAACTTATTGATGGTAAACTCATTTCTCAGCACGGTTTTTATGAAGAAAAGATTGTTATATCACAAGAGGTTTTTATTGAACAAACCTTTATTGAATATGTTAATAGCCATTCATCTGTACTCAATCAACTTATATGTGACTCAAAGATTACCGATGTCCTATCTCCTATTTTAAAATCTATCGATCTTCCAGTTCCAGCTACACCACAACGTGGATTAAAAAAGGAATTGTTAGAAAACTTAGAAAAAAATGCTCGTCATTCTTTGCATAATATTAATTTAAAGCATAAACCATCTACTGAACCCCCATCTGATGTGCTTATTAATTTAAAAAAAGTTTTACATTTACACCATATTCCTAACTTAATTTTTGGCTTTGATATTTCTCATTTACATGGTTCAAATATTGTTGGATCAGCTGTTGCGTTTAAAAATGCAGCTCCTTTTAAAAAAGGTTATCGTAAGTTTTCGATTAAAACATCGTTTCCAGCAAGTAATGACCCTGCTTCTATTAAAGAAGTGGTATTTAGAAGACTAAAATTATGCTTAGATCTGAAGGAAGATTTACCCAACTTACTTGTTATTGATGGTGGTAAAGCACAACTTAACTTTGCCTTTTCGAGTTTATCTAGATTAGGACTGGCTTCTCAAATTGATATTATTGCCTTGGCTAAAAAAAATGAAGAAATTTATACACTGCATCAAAAACAACCTATTCAACTATCAAAATCAACACCTACCATTCATCTTTTGCAGCATATTAGAGATGAATCTCATCGATTTGCCTTAACATTTCAACGACTTAAACGAAATAAACTTGCTCAACAAAGCCAACTCCTACAAATTGAAGGCCTTGGAATGCAACGATTAAAATCACTTTACCAAGCATTTGATTCTATTGAATCATTAAAAAAAGCATCTTTAGATGATCTTTTGAGCGTTCCTGGAATTGGAAAACAATTAGCACTTTCTATTTTATCAACCGTCAAAGCAATTTCATCATGACCGTACTAAAACTATAAAGATCGATAACTTTAATATGTTTCTAGCACTTAATATTGTTTAAATATTACTCTCACCTTACAATATTGTTTACATGTCTTCCTATGATATAGTATCTCCGTATAGCAATGAACATCTTCATACTGTTACGTTTACATCTTATGAACAACTATTACAACAACTTTCTACTATTGAATCCGGTTTATCGACACAACAAGAACTAGGTATTGCTAAACGCACTAAAATTTTAAAAAATTTACACGCTATATTACAAGACAATCTTGACGTGTTTGCAAGTTTAATTACAACAGAAATGGGCAAGCCTATTTCCGAAAGTTACCAAGAGATGAATCGTGCTTTAATCACCTTAGAAAGTACCATTGTTGATAGTCAAGCAATAAGAGGCGAAGCAATCGATGGATCTATCTATGGACTTAATAATAATAAAATTGGAGTTGTTAATTATTTTCCTTTAGGTACTATCTTATGTATTACCCCCTTTAATTTCCCTATTAATTTAGCCTTACATAAACTTGCACCCGGCTTTGCAGCTGGTAATTGTCTCTTATTTAAACCAGCTCCTCAAACATACCTATCTGCTAAAAAATTAGTGGATTGTTGTTATGAAGCGGGTATACCACAAAATTGTCTTCAATTAATTATGCCTGATATTTCAGATTTACAACGGCTAGCCAGTCTTTCAGAAATTCATTGTATTAGTTTAACCGGTAGTGTTAACGCAGCTAAATCATTATCTAAACATATGGGATTAAAAAAATTTTTATGTGAACTTGGAGGAAATGATCCTTTAATTGTTATGCCTGATGCTAATCTTGAGCTAGCAGCTAAAACAGCCGTATCACAACGTTTTGGAACAGCTGGGCAACGATGTAATGCTCCTAAACAATTTTATATTCATCATAAGGTTTATGAAAACTTTAAACGGTTAGTTATCCACTATACTAACTCCTTAAATATTGGAGATCCCTCTTTAGACAATACTGATATGGGACCCTTGTGTTCTACTGAAGCTGCCATGAAACTTAAAGAACAGGTTACTGATGCTATTAGCGAAGGAGCTATTTCTATTTTAGATATCAAGCAAGATGGGGCGTTACTTTATCCAATTATTCTTGAGTCGGTGCCTAAGTCATCATCACTATTAACCGATGAGATCTTTGGACCTGTTATGATTTTACAATCTTTTGAATCTATTGAGGCTGTGGTTAACAGTGTTAATCGTAGCTCTTTTGGCCTACAGGCCGGAATTTTTACTCAGGATGTCAACGTAGCTAAACAACTATATCAAAAATTACAGGTTGGCGCTGTTAATTTTAATGATGGACCTGGTTTTCGTGCTGATCACTTCCCATTTTCTGGCGTTAAAGACAGTGGCATCGGATCTGAAGGAACTCGGTATACTATAGAATCTATGAGTCATAGAAAAGTCTTTGTTATTTAGTTACTTCTATATTAACTAAGTATCTGTTTAAGATTAAGTTTAAAATTTAGATAATAACGATTAACAAAGGGTTTAGTCGGGTTAGGTATTATTTTATAACTGAAAATTCCTCATTTAGTTGCTTTGATGTTATTTCTATTAATGTTATTACATCCTGCTCTGTAAAGGTTTCATTACCGTTAGATAACTCTTTAACTATTCCTGACTCAACAAATATTTCTTGCGAACCAATAAACCCTTCTTGATCTGCAACTTGAAACTTCAGTTTTAATGCTAATTCATATTTTTTTGAATCTTTTGAGTTAGATTCTATTACCCCTAAAGTTTGTTGAATGGAGATAATAGCATCTGATTTTGATCGATTTACTAAACTTGTTAATTTTAGTTTATTATTTTCATTTTCAAAATCAACATATCTTCCTTCCTCATTAATAATAGTTGGTAGTACTTCAAATAATGGTTTCATTAACTTAAGGATCCTTATTTTCGTTAAAGACTTTAGTTTTGCAATTGCATTAAAATTATTTCTCATTTGCTTTACTTGAATATTATTAATATCTTGTCTAATACCAGGTTGATAAGGTCTTGGTATGTTATTATTGATGTTATTTAACATAGAGGCTGGTTTATAAAGTGCTGTAGTCTCGCCTTTTTTATTAAAAACCACTAACTGATTATTTGTTGATAGTTGAGTAAGTGCAATTGTTTGAACAGTTTGCATCCGCTTCCATTTATTCTTACACCCAGGCACATAAACCATCGTTGATAATAGTGTTAACAGTAAAATAGTTTTTAAAAGTTTCTTCATCGTCTTGCTATATATTACCTTATTCAAAACAATTTGCTAATTTCAGTATACAATATATTTTATTTCAATGTTATGACACTGATGCACTCATATAATTATGTAAAATAGTTATCGCTTTAGTGTTTCTTTAAAAAAAGATACTAATTTTTGATAAGGATAGTTTTTTTTCGTGAATAATGAAATTTTTCGTTTTGGTTTCGGATTTTTTAATGGAATATACGCTATATCAGCTTCGTTTGATTTACAAATTTCTGGGATAAATGAAACACCAATATTTAACTTTATTAACATTTTTAATGTTTCAAGACTTGCTGATTCTAACTGCTGGTATATCGTTAAATCATGCTGCTTACAAATAGTGACCATTTGATCTCTAAGACAATGCCCTTCTTGAAGTAATAATATCATTTCATGACGACATTGTGTTGCCTGAATTTCTGCTAATTTAGCTAGTTTATTTTTTTTTGAAACAGCTAGATACAAATCTTCTTCAAATAAAGGAATTTCTATTACGTTTTCTGCTTTTATAGGGCTTGCTGCAATAATAATATCTATTCTTCCATTTACTAATTCAGTGATGATTCTTTCTGTTTTATCTTCTAAAATATGTAACGCTTCACCAGAAAAAATGGTTTGCTTAATTGTCATAATGTCAGGCATTAAATAGGGTGCTATCGAAGGAAAAATGCCAAGTATCAAAGATTCTGGAAATTGTTTATTTTTTACAGTATGTAAGATATTTAATTGATCTAATATCTTTGTAAATAAATTGATAATGTCTCTACCTTTTGGTGTAGGCTGAATATACTTATTAGATCGATCAAATAATCTTACTTCTAACTGATCTTCTAATTTTTTTATTTGCATACTAATATTTGGTTGGCTTGTATTACAAACACGAGCAGCTTTATGAAAATTTCCCGTTCGTGCTAGCTCACAAACATACATCATTACTTGACTTGATATGTTAATCATTTTTATTTATCAATTTTTATAATTTTAATTTATTTTAATTATACAACAATTTATCTTATACTGCTCTTAAAAATTATTTTAAGGAGACATAATTATGATAAAAATCGGAGAAAAATTTCCTGAATTTGAGTTAGAAGGAACCGTTTCTAACAATATAGATTCTGCTTTTCAACCTTTTTCTAACTCTGGAGAAGCAAATAATTTTAAGGATAAATGGATGGTTGCTTTCTTTTGGCCGAAGGATTTTACCTTTGTTTGTCCAACAGAGATTGCTGCTTTTGGCGAACTAAATGGTGAATTTGAAGATAGAGATGCAAGTCTTGTAGGTGTTAGTATTGATACATCATTTGTTCATCTTGCATGGAGACAACAAAATGAATTGTTAAATAATCTTCCTTTTCCTATGCTATCTGATGTTAAGCGAGAACTATCAACTGAATTAGGTATCTTAGATGAATCTGAAGGTGTTGCACAACGTGCTACGTTTATTATTGATCCTGATGGTATCGTAAGATTTATTATGGTTACTGATTTAAATGTTGGCCGAAATCCAAAAGAAGTACTTCGTGTTTTAGATGCACTTCAAACAGATGAGCTATGTCCTTGTAATTGGGAAAAAGGCGAAAAAACCTTAGTTGTGGCTTAGTTATAATGAGCACTACAACTATTAGAGAGTTAATTCCTGATTTTGCAAAAGACATTCGTCTTAACATGTCGTCTGTGATCTTATCAAACATCACTACGCAACTTAGCCAAAATCAACTTTACGGATGTATGCTAGCATGCGCTTATGCTCTCAAGGATGCTTCTTTTATCAAGCATATAGAAAATTTGTCTGAGTCAGTTTTATCTAGCGCTGAAATACAAGCAGCTAAATCTGCTGCTTGTATCATGGCAATGAATAATGTTTATTACAGAACAATGGGACAAATTAATGATGAAGCATTTAAAAACTTACCAGCTGGGCTTCGTATGCAAATTATTGGAAAACCTGGAATTGAAAAACTTGATTTTGAGTTATACTGTCTTGCTATTTCTTCAATCAATGGCTGTGGAACATGTATTAATGCTCATATAAATGTTGCAAAAAAAGCAGGTATTTCTGATTCAGATATTCAAACTGTTATCAAGCTTTCTGCTGTTGTTAATGCGGCTAATACGAGCATAGCACTTGCTTAAGTATACAAAACTACTTGTTTATTAACTGCATTAATTGATCATAAGACAAAATTGTAATTGTTGCGCCCTTTTCATTAAGGGCCGTAACTTTTTGTAATTTTGATCCTGGTTTATCGCCAAGAATTAGGTAATTGAGTTGCTTTGAAACACTAGAAATAATTTGCCCTCCATGTTCCTTAATTACAGATTCAACAGCACTTCTTGATTGTACTAGTGTACCTGTAATTAAAAATGTTTTTTTTGCTAGCAACCCCTCTTTATGTTTCATAGGCTGCTTAGGTGAAACGCCATGACTAATTAATGTATTTATAAGCGTTATAAAAGATGGATTAGCTAATTCTAATTGTACTGCTTTTGCTACAACATCACCAATTCCATAAATAGCACAAATATCAGCGTACTTAGAATCTAAAAAATCTTGAATCGTCTGGTAATAGTTTGCCAAAATATTAGCTGTTACTGCTCCAACATAGGGTATTCCAAGTGCAAAAATAAAATTTTCCAAGTTACATACCTTAGAAGATTGAATTGCAGCTAGTAAATTATCGGCTGATTTTTCTGCAAAACGATCTAATCCAATTAATTGATCTTTTTTTAACGTATATAAATCACCAATATGACTAATTAAAGATTCATCTAAGAGTTGCTCAATAATCGCTTCTCCTAATCCATCAATATTCATGGCATTACGAGATACATAATGTTTTATTTTTTCAATAATTTGATCTTTACAATTATTATTTTGACACCTTAACGCAACTTCTGAATCTAGCTGAATTAAAGGAGTACCACAGCATGGACATGATGTTGGAATGACAATAGGTTTATGATTATTATTTTTTTTAGCTAGCCTTACAACTTTTGGAATCACCTCTCCCGCTCGCTTTATTACAACATCATCCCCAATTTTAATATCTAATCTCTCGATTTCATCTTTGTTATGTAATGATGCTTTTGATAATAAGGCTCCTGAAATACTAATCGGTTTTAAGTAAGCAACCGGCGTTACAACGCCAGTTCGGCCTACTTGGAACTCAACCGCTTCTAATCGTGTAACAGCTTCTTCTTCAGCAAATTTATAAGCCCCCGCCCAACGGGGAGCCTTCGCTGTTTCTCCAATAAGATCTTGATCAGATAATTGATTTACTTTAATTACAACACCATCTATATCAAAGTCATAATCTAATCGCTTTGCTTCTATAGATTCAATAGTATGCCATACATCATTAATAGTCTGACAAGATGTAATATCTGGAGAAACAGGGAATCCTTGTTCGGATAAAAACTTAATCATATCTGTATGAAGATTAATTTTTGAATAAATCCCAGAATAAATAACAATATCCAATTGTCTATTAGCTGTAATTTCTGAGTTTAATTGACGCAGTGATCCAGCAGCAGCATTTCTAGGATTAACAAATAAATGATTAATTTTTTGAAATATAGATCGGCGCATCATTACTTCGCCACGAACCTCTATTGTAATAGGACTTTTTAGTTTTTTTGGTAAGGATTTAATTGTTTTAATATTGTTTGTTACAATTTCGCCAATAACACCATTTCCTCTTGTTGCAGCAACGTTTAAAATTCCTTTTTCATAGTGTAACGATACTGCTAGCCCGTCCATTTTAGGCTCTACAGATAATTCAATGTGATCTCTATTTAACTGCTTTTGCAATCTTTTATAAAAGGCCTCTAATTCCTCTCGATTGTAAATATTAGATAATGATTTTAATGGAATTTTGTGTTTAAAATGAGAAAAATCATTTCTTGGAATATTTCCAACTGTTTGAGTTGGTGAGTTTGGATTGATTAATAATGGATTTTTTTTCTCAAATTCTTTTAGCTTTAAATAGATCTTATTATAATTTGAATCTGTAATTGAAGGAGAGTCTAATTGATAATACTCATAGGCAAATTTATTAGCTTGCTGAATTAACGCTTCATATTCGTTAAGATCCATCAACTAACCCACTGTTTAATCATTTCTGTTACCCACATTATATAATGACTAAATGGTTTTAAAAATAATTGAGCAAAAACTAAAATACCTAACATCTTTCCTAACTGCAAATAAAATACGACACTTCTTACGTCTTCTTCTGATCGTTTTCCATTAACCGCCTGGTCAGTTACCCTAGCACCTGGAGGATCCACAAAAATTGTAAACAAAATTGTGGCCATGCCATTTACTATACCTGATAGTTGCAATGCTGTAGACCGAAATTCTGGTAAAAAAGCTCCAGCAAGCAACGAACACAAAACCCCTATTACATATATTGACGTTACCAAAACATTAGCAATTAAAAATCCCTTTGGAACATTTTTTATGGATATGGATTTAAATGATGAAAATGATGGAAATCGAAATGAACACAGTATTTTAATAAAATTTTTTGGTTTTAAACCTCTTGCAATAACGTGAGGAATGGATCCTGTATCTTGAAAATGCAAGATTGCTTTTTGAAACAAAAAAACAACTGTTGGTGTTAAAAAAGCGCCTAAAAAAGCACCAAAAAAAGCAAAAATTATAATCATTCTAAATTTACTTTCTAAAAGCACTAAACTCTCAGCTGTATTTGCTAAAATTGCTGTATCAACCATTGCTCCCAATAATGGTGCCTGAAACATATTAGACAATCGGGACACTAGTAATGTTGACGTAACAAATGCCATTGCAATAGCAATTTGTTTTGTTCTTACACCAGCTAACCTCATACTGTAAGCTAGTGCTTCTGTTGTATGAATTAAACAGGTAAAAAAGCAAATTATTATTAATGAAATATCCATGTATTGTTAAGATTATCATTATCTACACTTAAAATTCAAAAAGAATGCATTGCATTCAATGATTTTTTTGAATAGAATAGCTTAAAACTGTTATGAAAACGTTATTACTCACGATAGAATTTATTTCTGCAATTTCTTTAGTTATTGCTGTACTACTTCATTCTGCCAAAGGCGAGGGTCTTGCTGGTATTGGCGGACAAGGTAGAATGTTTAATAGTCAAAAAGGTCTTGAGGATGGCTTAAATAAAATCACAACTATTTTAGCTATTATTTTTTTAACAACGGCAGGAATTTTTGGTGTCTATTACTAAATCTTTTTACTTATTTTTATTTTTTATTTTTTGCTTTAGTTCAACAATTTTTTCTCAAGTAGATAACACTACCAATTCAAGTTTAATTAAGAATTATCTTCCTGATTTTACTACTTCTAACAAAGAAACTGCTCAAAAAAAATCTAAAATGATTCAAATTGATTCTATTATTGTTACTGGAAATAATATTATTTCAAATGATACGATTCTTGCATATTCCTCATTAAAAACGGGTTTCAATGTCCCCGCTAATAAGATAAAAAAAGCTGAAAAAAGTATTCAGAGAAAAGGTGAGTTTAGCAACGTTTCTATCCAATATAATAATACTAATAACCAAGTTACTATTAAAGTTGTTGAAAACCCTATTATTTTAGACATTGTTTTTGATGGCGCTAGTATATACTCCAAACAAGATCTTCTAAGCCTAATTCAATCAAAAATAAATAACCCTGCAAATATGTCATTAATACGACGGGATATCAAAGCTATTGAAGATAAATATAAAGAAGACGGCTATATTGAAGCAAAAATTTATAGTATTAATCGTCCAAAACAAAAAAGTGGCTCATTAATTTTTAAAATTGCAGAAGGGATTATTGATGATATTGTTATTACAGGTAATTCAAAAACTCTAGATTATGTTATTCTTCGAGAACTTGATATCAGGCCTGGGGATGTTATTAATAAAACTGTCTTAGAAAAGAATATCAGGCAAATTTATAATTTAAACTACTTTAATAACATCATTCCGGATTTAAGATTAACCGAAGAACCTCATCATTTTGATTTAATTATAAATTTAGATGAAAAAGAAACAAGTGGAGCCTTTACATTTGGAGGGGGATTTCAGCCAAACCGTGGTTTTAATATTTTTTCAGATCTTTATTGGGATAACTTAATGGGAAAAGGTCAACTTATCATGTTAAAAGGTAATTTTGGACTTGGGGCAGCTAATTATGATAATCGCAATAATACCTATCAATTTAAATATAGCGATCCATGGGCATTTGGCAAACGTCGCTCATTTACATTTCGAATTTGGTCAAGCGCGGGTAACTTTCAATCATTTAACCTTTTAAATCAACAATATAGCTTTAAAAACTCTCATCGTCGTGGTATTGATACAGAATTTGGAGTCCCTCACACTTATGATTTTAGAACTAGTCATAAATTTAAATATGAATCTGTAGCGATACTCGATGATAACATTCATTACTACTTATATACGTACATGTTCACTGCCTCTTATGATAAAAGAGACCAACAGTTAAATCCTACAACTGGATATTACAGCAAGCTTTCAATAGAACAAGGCTTTAAATTCCGTCCAAAAGCTATTGACCTAACGCGAATTGATACTGTTTTTCAACGTTTTTTTTCATTATTTAAAAAACAAGTTCTTTTCTTTCAAGTAAAAGCCGGATTTATAAGAAGCCCAAATATTACCAATGAATCTATTTTTGTTGATGAATATTATTATGTTGGTGGTAGTCATACAGTGAGAGGCTATCCTGATGATGCGCCATTTGGATATGGTAACAAACAGCTTTTAGGAACCATTGAATACCGTTATATTTTTACTCCAACATTTACAGCATATTTATTTTCAGATGTTGGGTATGCTTCAAAGATTAAGAATAAAAATGGAAGTTTTTCATCACGGCGCTTTACTGATTTATCTAGTTACAAAGTCACTAAAGGTATTGGTGTTGTTTTTGTTCTTAACCCTGTAGGCCCTATTAGACTGCATTATGGTATAACTGAAGATAATTTATGGAGAAATGGTAAAGTTCAACTGAATCTAGGTTACTCCTTTTAATACATTTATAGTCAAATCTTTTTTCTTACGTTATAATTTTTATACTAATTTAATTAAAAGGAACTTATTAAAATGAAATCTTTGTTGTCATCTTTATTATTATTATTTGTAATTACATCTGCAAACATTGCTAGTGAAATAGGATTTATTGATACAGCTGTAATTTTTCAAAAAGCAAAATTTGTTACTGTATTTAAAGATAACTTTGCTGAAAAAGAAAAGGATTTTAATGA
>MDSY01139274.1_pt1 | contig 11291 bp, 1 predicted proteins | sample 811131 | NCBI WGS metagenome assembly MDSY01 (sample SAMN05326643, study PRJNA326480) | marine metagenome | isolation source: seawater | place: Atlantic Ocean: South West | collected 2010
CCCAACATTACCAACCATATCCACAGAAAGCTCCAACGTGTTATGGTCGCGGTCGACGTCTGAATTTGTCGCAAGAGCAGAAACGATGTTGCCACCACCAATGCTGTCGAACCCATTGAAACTAAGGTCAATTGATTGGAGAGTGATGTTCTCAAACAGCGCGTTCGCAAAGGCTTTCGCACCGGGATTGCGGATATTATTGTTTGCAAAGCTCAAGGATATTAACGTATCATTTCTCGCAAGAGCGCGAGCGAGAAATTCCGCCCCTACAATACCAGCTGATACGCCATCCAGCCTTATCAGCTTAAGCGTGTGATTCCGGTGCAGAGCCTCGGCGATGTAACGAATTCCCTGAGCGCCCATGTTGTTGTCGCTCAAGTCAACCTGTGTAAGCGTAGCATTTTTCGAAATGGCACGTCCAAGAGCATCGGCAGCCGGCTTATCAAACCCAGCAGATTCTAAATCGAGGTATCGGATGGTCGAATTGTGCTCCAGCATATTTGCGAGATAGCCAGCCCCTTTGCTGCCAAGTGGGTTCTGCGGCAGAGCTAGTGACGTGAGGACAGTATTCCTGACGAGTGATTGCGCAAGTCGCTTTGCTGACGTTGATAGCAAGCGGTTGCGAGGGAGCGCCAGCGTTCGAAGGCGCGTGTCTTCGAGGGCTAAAACTTTCGCAAAAGCCGCCGATACATCGTCGCCGAAAACCATCTGTCCCACAGATAAAACTTCGATGGGCGGACTGTACAAGCGTATGAAGTTTGCCAATGTTTTCACCTCGTGGCTCCCAAGCATAGGATTGAATGCGAGATCGAGAGCCACAAGGGTAGAATTCATCTTCAGGACTTCGCAAAGGTGACGACAGCACAGCTGGCCAAGAGAATTGCTTACGAGGTTGAGGTATGTCAAGCCTGTATTGCGTTTGTAGCGGCGCAGAAACTCCACCTGGCTGAGACTGCTCGATGATTGCCCCGTTCCACCACTTTCAACCGAAGGAGCTGAATCTCCAGCACCGCTTTCAATCAACGACTGCAGGTAAGACTCATAATCCGGGTCGCACAGGGCTTTGCTAAGGGCAACACCACCTGCATCCCCGAGTTGGTTAGAACGAATATCTAAGTACGTCAAGCTTTCATTCAAGTGCAAAGCATGCGCAAGGTGCCCAGCTCCTTGATAACTTATGCGATTAAAGCCAAGGTCCAGGAATGCGACCGGGTGCTTCAGTCCCGTGTCGAAACCGATTAAGTTTGCGACGTGCTTTACGCCATCGTCGCCGATCCCAGTGTACTGCAACACCATGCGCTCGATACTTGTGCAAGTCGCGAGACCCTTGCACATTGTTTCCATACCGGAGTCGCCAAGATGCGAGCCTGACAGGTCGACCTCTATCAGTGTGCAGTGCGTAACAGTAAGGGAGTCTGCCAACACGGCCACATCTCCTTCGATGATAGGTTCCCCTCGCAAGTCTAGATCAACCATCGTTACGTCACTTTGACGAAGCTTCAATGCGGCGGCATCAATCACCAAGCTCATGGCTGTGTCTTCTCGTCCGTAACGATGCTCGTCGAAGCAGTCGTCACAGAAGAAGCGACCAAGGGCATATTCGGCTTCATATTCATCCAGAGCATCAATTGCTCCGTGCGTTAAGCGAAGTTCACCAACGAACGCCTTCCGTCTCCCCTCAACGAAATCAAGGGCTTCATTCTTACGCAAGCCGAACTTGCGTATCAAGTACGCAGCGACGAGAACAGCAGGACGTAAGTTTCCGCGCGATGAGTGAATCATTACCCGACAGTTGCGTCCTTCAAGGCGCTCAGCACTTTCAATGAAATCAAAACAGCGATTTAGGCATCGATACCACCCATCTTTATTAAGCCCACGCTTTCGCTGCTCTGCACGAAGCGCCTCTTTATGAGCTAGATCCTCCTCGTCGTCGCCATCTTCATCGACAGCATCGTCCCAGTTCTCGTCTATAACGTCCGGGATGGGAACAGATAAGTAGCATATGGTAGCACGCTCGCTTGGCTTCTCGACGAGATCACGTGTGCCAAGAGCATCTTCGATATCTTCCGTACAGTTGATAATATGGCTCAGAGCCGTATTTTCGAGGTGCTTCTTTCGACTCGCAGCAAAATTTCCAATCCATAGGAAGTCAGGGAGAATTTCAGCCATGTCCGTTGTCGAGCCACTTTTCATCCTCCCAGATGGAGGAGGAGCACGTTTCTTATTGCCCAAAGCATCGAAACTGTGCAAAGTGGCAACACCGCCACAGTTACTGCATTCCATCGACAGGTCAAAGCGCGGTAAGTGCAGGCCGTCGTGCTCCCGTCGGGGTTTCCAACCTGCCGCACGGCCAACCTGAGCATCATGGAAATCATCTAGGGCCTGCCATTCATTATACCCTTCGCGCCACGCCATGGTATGGTCACCCACTGCTGCGGCCTCAAAACGCTCGCGGAGTTCATCCAATGATTCAGGTCCAACGATTTCCGGCTCCACTCCCTCCTCGCCGAGATGTTCGTCGACAAAAAACCAGCGCTTATTCGCCTTATCTGCTTCGATATTTGCCTCGTGAGGCTTCGCATCTGGAATCTCAGGGTACGCCCAGAGCCGTCGCTTCAAACCCTGCATCTCGTCGATTAAAGTCCAGTCATCCATGCCTTCTGTCCAGACGCGTGTTCGATTGTGTATTCCTCTGGCATCGAAAAGATCTTTGAGAGATACCTCATTGTACGGCCCTCGCGGAACCATGAACTGCACGCTGCGATTTTCGAACGACGCGTGAGACTTCTGTTCGCCTTCATCGAAAGGAGGCTGAAGAGCCATAGATCTCACTGCAGCATCATTCGCAATCTGCGGTAATTGGCCATCACCTGGCATTGGCGGCAGCAGAAGCGGGACAGCTGACGGATCGTCTTCGATAGTTGCACGGCCCTCCTCCTCATCGTTGCGCCGTGGCGTCTCCAAATAAAACCACCGGGGCGTCTCCACCGTAGAGTCATCTTGCTTCTTTTCGGTTATTTCCGGTGGTAGTGTTGGCAGATCCAGAGCTGTACTGGTGAAACTCTCGACGAGAATCGGTGGTTCGACCCATGTCGGATCGTGCAGTGGGTTATACGCGTAGCGTAACCAGATCTCGAGTCGGCCGAGGTCTGGCCCCGCAGCGGCAGCATCCTCGTGTTCAGCTCCCTTCGCAGCTGTAGCTCTGTCCGTAAGCCGGTACCATTTTCGGACGGGCACGCGACTCACAAGGTCAACAAGCGGAATATTAACTTGGCCCATGAAATCGTTTCCGCTCCCAACGTCGTAATCAAAAACTATGCACTTCAGGACATGACCGACCTCGTACTGCAAAGGCCCTAGAACAAATTTTTCACCCCATACTGGGTTGAGATCCTTCGGCTTGACGGTTGTGCGCTTTTCGAACCCAGTAACTTCTAGCTTCACAAATGGATCAGCCGTCCCAGGCCCGCCGCCGAGTAGGGACGTATCCATGACAGGTAGACGAGCCCCACGAATCACCGCGACGCGCAACTCGTTCGGGAGACGCTTCCCGTACTTCGTCTCTGCCTTAGCGGCAGCAGTTATGGCCTCCGTCGTTTCCTCTGGCACCAAGGGAAGCGGGACCGGTTCGAGGGCAGGATTATACCACCAGCGGCATATTATTTCAACCTCCCCTCGTGGCTCATCGTCTTCGTCGCCATCTTTGCCCCCAAGTGGGTACCAAGCGTGAACCGGCTTTTTATTGGCGAGTGGAGCCAGAGGAATTTTCACACGTCCCATAAAGTCGTTGGAACTGAGCGCGTCAACGTCTTCAACGAGCACATCCAACTCCGTTGAGAGATGATCAGCTGACAACAAGAAACGCTCATTCCATTCAGGCTCGAGCTCTTTATATTTTGTCGTAGAGCTTTCTGAAGCAGTGCCAACGGAGAGCTTGACAACGGGATCGCTGGTTCCTTTTCCTGTAAACATATTTTTGTCCATAACTAGCAGATTGCGCGCCCTCAAAAGGGCAACCTTCATCTCGTTCGGAAATTTGTCCGGGTGGAGGTCTACTGTATTTGGGTCTTCCAGGTCACTGTAGTCTAGGGCAGGGTTGTACCACCACTTTAGTAGGAGCTCCACTTCGCCGAACTTTTCAAGGTCAGGCCACAAAGTATCCCCGGTTGCTTCTGGCGCCAAAGTGTACCACTTCCGCACCGCCTTTTTGTGCTTTAATGGCTTGATAGGAATTACGCAACGGCCCATGAAGTCATTCCCAGAAGACAAATCCCAGTCATCCACGATGATTTCGAGGTGAAATTCAGCGTCGGACTCACTCAACTTCACGCATTCTAGACCCTCGTGATCGTGCACATGTGTGTCCTCAACCGTCACCACCTCGCCGGGCTGCTCAGCTTTCACCTCCTCTGAAGTATCTTTTTTGCCTTTCTTCTCCCTCTTCTTCTTGCCCTTATCCTTTCTCTTCTTCTTTTTCTTCTTCTTGCCGTCGTCTTCGTCGCCCGCCTTTTTCGTTTCCAACAAAACATTTTTCGGATTGACAGCTGGGATGTTGCACCGCCAGTTCCAGCGTGGCGCCAGCGTCTTCTTCTTGAGCGGGCTGACATGCTCATGCGCCCCCACGCGGACGGTCACGATCGGGTCGCTCGAGCCTTTCCCTCCCAGCACGGACTTGTCCATCACCGCCAGGTTCCGTGCCCGAATCAGGCCAACACGTAACTCATTTGGCTTTTTGTCGGGGTATTCGTCACCGTCGAACTCCTCCAGCGGCTCTCCCTCCGCAAAGTCCGGATTGTGCTTCCAGCGAAGTACGATTTCCACCTGCCCACGCATCGAGACTCCATCGGGCCTTCCGGTCTTTTCGTCACCGAATGTGTACCAGGCTCGATGCGCATTGCCTGCAGCCATGGACGCGAGGGGGATATTAACCTTGCCCATAAAGTCATCTGCCCCCGCTACGTCGTAGTCTTGAACGAGGACCTCCACCGATGCATCAAGGTCTTGCGGGCACGCCAGCTTGAACGTTTCTTTATACACAGGATTCAAATTGCGTTTCTTGACAGTCGTTTTCGCACGATCTCCACCATCTGCAACCGTCAAAGTAATGTATGGATCACTGCTGCCGCCGGCGCTGAAAAGGTTTTTATCCATCACTGGAAGGTTTCGTGCCTGAACAACTGTCACCAGGAGCTCATTTCGTATTTTACCCTTTGTAGCTTTCCGCTCGCCCTTCGGAGGTCGCAAAGCTTGTTCGGGAGTGAGAGCTTCTTCTGGTTCAACGAGTTTGGGGTTGTGACACCACCGAAGCTGCAAGTCAATATCACCACGCGATGGACCAATGCGCTTGCCACTTTTGTCGCCAAGCCGAAACCATCGACGAACTGGCTTTCGCTTCTTCAATAGTTTGCTGAGGGGGATCATCACCTTCCCCATGAAGTCATTTCCAGATACTACATCGTAGTCCTCCATGACAACCTCGAGGATTCCATCGGGAGCGTCCGCTTTCAGCTTCCAGCTCTCGCCCCATTCAGGATTTAAATTCTTCTTCTTCGTCTCCGAAGTCACCATTTCATGCACCACTTTGAAACGAACAAGCGGATCGCTGCTGCCACCCCCACCAAACATGGACGTGTCCATAATTTGAAGCTCTCGGGCGCGCCAGAGTGTGAGCCGAAGCTCATTCGGTTCCTTATCCATGTATTCCTCTGGCTCTGGCTGGAGATCGTCAACCTCAGTAATCTCTGAGATGAGCGGTTTTTCGAGAAGGCTCGCGTTATGTCGAAGCCGTAGCGCCAACTCAACCGCACCTCTCGGTTTCTTCTGATCAAATTTGCCATCCTCGTCAGCAAGAGTGTACCAGGTGGGCTTTGACCACCGCTTGTTGAAGCTTGTGATGTCGATCGGTAATGTCGCGCCAAGAAAGTCGTTTGCTCCGATTAAATCAACGTCTTCGACTGTCGCTTTTAAGTTGAAGGTATGGCCATGTTCTGGACTGTTGAAGTGGTGCAGCGGTATGAAGAATTTCTCCCTCCAAATTGGATTCAGACTTTTCTTAATAACCTGGGACATCGCTTGCTCCCCATCAACTTCGAATGTGACCATTGGATCAGATGTCGAGGTCCCAAGCAGACTGACGTCCGCAGCGACCAATGCACGGGCGCGGACCAGAGCGATGCAGAGCTCGTTCGGGAGGAGCAATCGCGCAACCCGGGCATCCTCGGTCTCCTCTTCTTCCTCCTCCTCCTCTGGTTCGCCCGTGATATCGCTAAAGTGATTCTTGCCATCAAGTGTCTTTGCCATGGCTTCTTGCTCTGCGAGGGGGTCCGCCTCGAATCGTAGGAGTCCAAGAATGATATCGACGGTCGCATCAGGCTTCGCTTGGCGATAGCGCTCGACAAACTCGGCAGCAGTCACCCGCAACTCCATTTTCTGCAAAAGCACATCGACTTCGCGCAGGTCCACAGCATCCCGCCACTCCTCGAAGGTCGGCTTCGTAAACGGGTCCCTTCTGCTTGCCCAGTCATCGTAGTCCTGTCTCGTGAAGTCGATTTCGTCGCTGTTTGTGGAGAACCATTCATCGTATTCGACGAGCTCCTCACCGAAGTGTTCGGCTTTTTGCATAGCTTCTTCCCACTGCCTCACGCCCGCCTTCTTTAGCCCTTCCTGCTGATCAGCTTCATATTGCAATTGTGACTGCTCAAAAAAATCCTCCTCCATTCCAGTCATCTCTTCGTCATATTGATGTTGCTTTTCCTCGTACTCAAGTTTCAAGCGTGCCTCCCTCGCGGCGCGTTTCCTATCTTCCTTGGCTTGAAGTTTCGCGGCCGCGATGGCATCGGCGCGCTCCTTCGCTTTCCGCTCGATTTCGTCCTCTTCTTTGTCATCGCTGAAATCCATTTCAATTGCCTTCTGCAACTCAGGCGAGTGCTTCCACCAGAGCGTCACCGTGATAGAGCCCCGCGCTACGCCTTGATCCTGGCCACCAGCTTCGTTCGTGAGGTCGAATGTCTCATTGTGCTTAAGCTTGTCGCCGTACTCGGCGAGTGGGATGACAGTTTTACCCATGAAATCGTTTGCTCCCACAAGATCGTAGTCCATAACCTGCAATGTTACTTTGCATGCAGGGTCATCTACGGGTAGGACAAACATCTCGTGCCATTCCGGATCAAGCGACTTTTTCTTCACGGTCGATTTTTGGGTGACGCTGTTTACGGACACATTAACATACGGGTCCGATGACCCCTTCCCGAAGACCGCAGTGTCCATTACGAGAAGACCCTTTGCAGACACCAAGGTCAGGTGCAATTCGTTGCAGGGCTTGCCCTCGAATTCCTTCGCATGCAGCTCATCCATCGCCACGTCCTTCGAGGCATCCCGGGCGAACTCGTGGTCCGGCAAGGTCTTGGCCTCGTCGCCGAATTCCTCGTACACGAGATCAGGATCACCAAGAAGCTTCATGCGTAGATGTAGCTCTCCGGTCGCCGTTTCTTTTGCTTTGACCATGGCCGCGGTCGATTGGAGCGTGAAACACAGGTCTGCTTTCAGCTTCTTCGTCTTCGCGAGCACCTCGATGGGCCCGAACTCGACCGTGCCTAGATCGTCATCCTTGTCAAACATGCCCTTGTCCATATCGTACAAGGTGGCGACGAGCTTGCAGCCTTTCAGAGCTGGCATGTTCTTGAATGGTTCCCCCATCTTGAAGGTCTCGTTCCACTCCGGGTCCAGCGTGCGCTGAATGGTCTTAGTTTTGTACTCCTCCTTCGGCAGAGGCTTCCCATTGGCTTGCACCAGCTTCACTTTGCAGTACGGGTCCGAAGTGCCGCTCTTGTCGGCTGCAATAATGCCCGTGGCCTTAACGACCTCGACTTGTATGCCGCACAGGGATATCATTGCGCTGCTACTTCGAAGGTTCCTGAGCGCTGCCTCCTGTTGGTTTGTGGGAGGCGCTCTGGTTGGAGTCTACCTGAAGTTGTTCCCCGCCGACCTGATGAGCTTCAGCAGAACGGCACGCCTCCGACGGCGTGCGTGCGCTCGTTTTCATGCATAGGGGGCAACAGGCGAGAACGCCTCACAGCCGAGCAGCGGAGCAGCAGAGCAGCAGAGCAGCAGCGCACGGGAGCACACACAATGCCAGAACGGGAAAAAAGTATTGAGTAGGAATTCCTAGTTGAGGGTTTCGCATAAACAACAAGGACGATTCCCAGTAGGAATTCCTACTTTTTCTGGGCCTTTTCAATGATCAGGGTGGTCGAGTTCCAGCGGATCTTGGATCGTTTTTTTTACTAGGAAACCAGGTCTCTTATCTCTGAGTAGGAGTTGTGCAAGGCAAGCCGCCTGCCTGCCTCCCACTACGCCGAAGAGGGCCGAGACTGAAACCGCGCAATGGCGGCGTCCTCTGCTGGGGCCGTCGTCGACGACACGCCGGATATGACACTAGCAGACTTCGCCCGCACGCTGGGCATCGAGCCAAACGAGGAGCCTCACCTCCTCGCGCTGGCGGAGGAGTGCATGCGAGCCGAGTTGCCGGAGGGCTGGTCCGCGGAGCGCATCCGCGGATGGCCAGCGCCAGTGTACCGGCACCTCGCCATAGGGGAGGTGAAGAAGAACCACCCTCTCGACGGGGAATATCGTCGGCGCGTCGGCTCTCTGCGGCGCACCCTCGCGGAGTGCGCCGCTCCGAACGCGCGCCGCAACTCGGCGCCTGAGAACCGCCCGTCTCGGCGCCTCGAGCACCTGGAGTCCTTCGAGGAGGATGACGAAGACGAGCACGAAGAGTCGGGGGGCAACTGGCCGGAAATGCTCTCCCGGGCAGCATCGCCCCACCCGGAGCTTTCTGCGAAGGATGCCCCGTCCTCGTCCCCCTCTTCGTCAACAACGCGGCCGCCACCCGTAAGCCCCATGTCGCCAACGGTGGTGCAGATACGACCAACCACCAACCGCCCTCCGGTGTCATCCAGCGGTGGGGATAGCAACGGCGGGGGCTCCGTGGGAGTTCGGAGGAGTTCCGAGGGCAGCGCCCCGTCGGCTCGCCAGGTGACGGCATCCGCTGCTCCCTCCGCTTCATCGTCCTCGTCGTCAGCCGCTTCCTCAAATCCTTCGCCGAGGTCTTCTGCGATGACCTCCAGCATGCCCGTGCACCCGACGAGCCAGAGCATGGCGCAGCGCCAGCCTCCGTCGACGCAGTCTCCTTACCACCAGCAACGCGAAGAGCACGAGCCGTATCGCGGGAACAACAACCGCGAGGGCACGCGGTTCGAAGCTCCGTACTTGACGGCGGGCGGGCGGCGCGGCAGCGACGGGCGCCTGCTGAAGTCGAACACCTTCGTCGGCCGGCTCCCGTCGCAGGAGCGCCCGTCGTCGTCGGACAGCGGGTTCGGCGAGATGGGGGCTGGGGTTGGGGGCAGCGGCGGTCCCAAGGCACCGTCGCGCCGCGCGACGACCATGACGCACAAGCGTACGGGCCCCGTGGGAGCATTCCTGGAGGAGCGCAAGGAGGAGGCGACTGCGCTCAACGGCGCGGAACTCGCGCTGGCACTGGTGCCGCAGCACCAGCCTTCGGAGATCCTGTCGCCGGAGGAGGGCCCGCCGGCGGCCGCCATGCCCCTGGCCGAGCGCGTGGCCTGGCTGCGGCGCCACCACGCCCCCGACCGGTGCTACCGCTTCTTCATCGAGCGCCGCCGCGACGGCCTCAAGAGCGCGCGCTATCGCGCCTTCACGGACGGCGCCAAGCTCGACTCGCCGTCACGGCTGAGCGGGGTTACTGCTCCGCAGAACTCGTCCCCGTCGCCGTCGAAGCGCGGCGTGAGCTCCTCGGCGACGTCAGCAGCGGCGACACAGAAGAAGCCGGACCGGGGGGCGAGGCGCTCGTCGAGGAACCTCATGCCGAAACCCGGGGGGCAGACCATCGCGCAGCCGATCAACGGGAGCTTCCGCCGGGCGCGCCAGCGACGCCACATCGAGGACGAGGACGAGGACGAGGACGAGGACGAGTGGGACGACGACAAGAACGACGACTGCGATGACGAGGATGACGATGACGATTACGACGATGAAGACGACGACGACGACGACGACGACGACGACGGGGCTGAATATAAAGGCGAAAAGCACGGGGGATTTCCGATGGGGTCGTTCGTCACGGGCCAGCGGCAGACGCTTCTCTGGGCGCGGCGGTGGCGCAAGAGCCGCAACGCGCAGTACATCATATCGGTGAACGAGGACGACTTGACCAAGGCGCGTGAAGAGAGGAGCGAAGGGTACGTCGCCAAGCTCAAGAGCGTCCAGGGCGATCGCATGTACAGCGTCGTGGACACGAACGACGAGGCGGGGGGGCGGGCCAGCGGCATGTTCGGCGGGGGGCTCTTCAGCGGCGGCGGCGGCGGTGGCCGCGGCCGCGGCCAGTCTTCCGTGAGGAGGGAACTGGCCATCGTCATTTACACGCACGAGCGCGCCGCGGCGGGCACCATCCACGAGTCGAAGATGGAGGTGGCCGTGCCGACGGTGCGGCGCATCGTGCGCAGGGCCGAAAGCAACTCGTCGAGCAGCGCTTCCTCCTCCCGTGTGGCAAAAGGCGAAGAAGCGCGATGGGTAATGGCGGGGCTGCGGGAGAAGGCGTCAAGTTCGTCGTCCAATCGCACGAATCGCATCCGCGACAGCACGGCAGCGTTGGAGGCCGCGCAGTCGCTTCAGTCGGGTTTCTCCAAGCTGCGCTACAAAGGCGGCGAGAACTACATCGACGCGGGGGAAATCACGGTGCTGCAGGAGCCAGTGGTGTCGCCGGACGAGCCAGGATCCGAGTCCGTCAAAAACTTTGCCTTGCACCTGTGCATGCCCGCGGACGCGCAGCATCGAGCCGCTGCCATCGCGGGCGCGGGCGGCGAGGCAGTAGCCTCGGCGGCCACGGAGGTTCCTTTGATGCAGATGGAGAAGTTTTCACGGGACCTCTTCTCTGTTACGTACTCCTACCCGTTCTCGTTCGTCCAAGCTTTCGGTGTCGCGCTATCGCGCTTCGACACGAAGCAAAAGGCGTAGGCGTGATGGATCTCGTGATGGATCTCGTGGTGATAGTGATGGTGGTGCGGGGGGTGCGTTTTCATGTGCGTGTGTGTCTAGTCTAGTCTAGTCTTTTACATCGCCCGTAGCTCATGCCGTAGCTCCGGGAAGGATAGAGCGCCTAGGGGGGCCCTAAATAGCGCGCTCATGGAGCCCCGCAAAAAATTGATGAGGTTTTCTTGACTGGCCTTTGGGGTTCTCTCTTATCTCTTCTCTTAGCTCTAGGCTCTAGGTTCTAG
>MDSY01050820.1_pt1 | contig 11290 bp, 23 predicted proteins | sample 811131 | NCBI WGS metagenome assembly MDSY01 (sample SAMN05326643, study PRJNA326480) | marine metagenome | isolation source: seawater | place: Atlantic Ocean: South West | collected 2010
AATCGTATTGAGCATGTAAAGCATCAGAGCATTGCTTCATGGTATCTAATTGTATATGTTTGTTAAATACAAGTAATGCATTGTTTAACCATTCAGGGTTTGATTCTCCCTGTGCTTTTAATGCTGTTTCCAGCTTTTCAAATTTATCGAATAGGTATTGTGCAGTAGTTTTTTTCATATTAATTTTATTATCTGTTTATATCTGAATTACAATAATCATCCACCATGCTTTCTAGTATTTCATGGTTAGTGTATATCCTGCTAATCGCAGGTGGCTTCTTAGCCAATTGCCACATAGGATGCTGTTTAGCTTTTGCTTTTGCTTGACGCTTATTATAAGCTTCTATTTCGAAATCGTGGAAATCAAAGTCTTTATATCCTGGTATCCAAAATATTCCTTCTACTCTGTACTTCCTTTTCTCGTGTATTTTATTATTTAGCATGCGTATATTATTTAGTATATTATTTTATTAAGTATTACTTATAGTGGTGGAAAGTAAATTCCCCGGGTAAAAAATTGGAGCTCGGCATATAAACGGCCTAACGCCCTCCCCTATACAACCCAAAGAGTAGCTTACAAAAAACTTTTTTGGGGGCTGTAAGCTCTCTTCGGATCAATCATCACTACATGATTAACTTGTTTGATTTATATCGTCTTCAGTGAATAATTCCTCTTCAGACTCAGTATTAAATAAATTTTCATCCGTATTAGCAGGTATGAACTTTTGAACTAGCTGTTTGATGAATGTTCTTTCAGAATCAAGACCACCAGCATCATCGTATAATGGATATACTGTAACCGATGCAGCTTCCTCGAGTGAGAAGCCATCATAACATAAAGAAGCAAATTCAACTGAAGCTCTTGTTGAAACTGATGTACTAATACGTGGTATTTCAGTTTTCATTTCATCTCTAGTAGCAGATACGATAGAAGCTATATTAGCAATCATGTCTTTGTCTGCTTCTGGAAACATTTGAAGTAAAAGGCTTTCTTCTTTTTCTTTTGAAAGAAGGTCCATTTCAATAATTGTAAACCTGTCTAATAAAGCTCTATCTATAACTCTTGTTGAGGTATATTCATTTCCTATATTAGCAGTAGCGATAAAGCAAACTCCCTTAGCAACCTGAATAGTAGGTGAGTCCTTTGCTTCATCTAATCTTAAGTATCTTTGACCTGGGTCTAATACTGTCATTAGTATATTCCAAGCTTCAGGGTGAGCTCTTGATAGCTCGTCTAGTAGAATAATAGCATCAGGTGTTTGAATAGCTTTGACGAAAGAGCTCTCTGAGAAGAAAGTCCCTGAATCTTTAGAGAAGTGAGTATTACCGACTAATGTAGCTCTAGGATCTTGAGTAGCACCTAGATTGAAATAGAACTCTGGTCTATCTAATGAATTAGCCAGTGCCTTAGCGGCCATTGTTTTACCGGAACCAGCAGCTCCAGTCATCATAATATTCTTTCCTCTCATTGCAGACCTTATTAAATATTTCCATTTAAGATCTGGTAGCATTAATAGCGAAGGTCTAAGAGCAACAGAATCATTGTGTATGAATGACATCATATCTGCATGTTCTTGATTAACCGGAGGAGTATATTCGTTCCAGAAAGGCTCTAAGTCCTTTGGAACTTTTTTGAATGTGCTAACTTTTTGAGAGCTAGTCCCAAAAGCTTTAGACTCTATAGTAGTAGCATCAACGGTTAAGTTGTTGCCTTTTCTTAAAGCTGCTTTTGCTTTTTTAATAGCTAACGGTTGAGGAAAGCTAAATGTATGTTTACCAACAGAGCAGTTTACTGTTTCGGTAACATCATTAATTTTTAAAATGTACTTCATGTAGTGTAGTGTTTAATTAATTATAGTATAAATATAAGACAAATATTCGACATATCCAAATATTTTAGCGGTTAGTTATTAACAATATTAGTAAAGTTATTAACAATTCTTTTTAGTTTCAATTGAAAATAAACAACAAGTGCCAAGCATAATACAAGCAATAAAGAATCCCATTTCATTTAAAGGATCAGCAAAAGAAATTATTTGTAAGATCTTTCCAGTACCTGTAAGATACGCAGTAAAGAAAGATAAGGTAGCACCGATTAAAGCAAATACGTTTGTCATAGTGATGAATGTTTTAATTTATATATAAATATAAGAAAAATTTTCGACATAAAAAAATTTTTTAGGTGACAATTTGTCAAAACCTTTATGACAATTTGGCATCGGTGTATTAGCTCATATAAGCGTGTGTATGACCTTGGTATCCCGTATGGCCTTAGCCTATTTGGGCCTAAAATAACTGTGTTAGCCGGCAAAAAAAAGCTATTCTCGGGACACACGGCCCAGCATTTTTAGATTATTTAGCAAATTATTTTCAGCCTTTGTATATTCATATATAGCTATACTCTTATATAATAAACGCCATTACCTATAGCTTGTGTGTATTATTTAATTGAGGCTTCAGGTACTCGTATACCCGAGATTTACTGCGATCAAGCATGATTGCTATACTGTCTATACTAATACCCAATGATTGAAGATACTTTGCTTTTCTTGCCATGTCTTTTACACTGTCTGTGTGTATTGGTGTATAAGCATGTTTTTTTGAATTCCAATTTACCATGATGGTCTCTCTAAATTTACTATTCCTAATTTTACAAAATCATTGTAATTAACTGTTATTTCTGATTGCGATTTAATTTTATGCAATGACACCAGTATCACTGATGTTCCTGATAATCTTGGTTGTGCTGAAGGCATTTTACTGTGATTTACATACATTCCAAGTTCATGTATTTCTCCTGCAATATGATTGTCGTTTACTTTTCCTATTAATGTATATGCAATGCCTAGCGATTGTTCTTTTGCTATATCCATGATTGCATGTATTCCTTTTCCATGAATATCACTGTTTTCTACTGTCCAAACTTTTCTTTTCATATTAATCTATATATTCTACTGTAAATGATTTTAGTCCTTGATATTTCATATCACTCATTGCATTACACAATACATATTGTACATTTCTTTCAATTGTGTTATGTCCATCACCATCAACTATAACTTCCTTTACGGCATCATCCTTATTTAACTTAACGGGTTGAGAAAATTTTATCTTTACACTTTTCATAATTTTTATCTGGTGCTTGCACCTATTGCGCAACCAAGTTATTATATACGCGTGGGGGTTAATTGCAAGATTCTAATGCTGTTATTACTATTGTGAATACCATACCTAATATACCATAAAAACACATCTTTGATGCAAATTGATATCTTTCTTGTTCTCTTGTTAGTGGTGGTATTTTTTCTGTTCCATCTTCATTGTCTTCAGCTGTTGGAGCTGACATGATTTCTAATACTAATATTAGTATGAAGAATATTGCTAATCCTAATACTGCTAATGCTGTTGATATTTTCATTTATTTTCCTTTTTCTAAATAACTTTGCCACCATCCTGCAAATGCAAACATTGCAGTAAAAGTTGCAAACATGTATAATATGAACCAAGGAGTATAAGTCAGATCTCCGTGCCATATAACTGGAATAGCCATTACTAGCATCCATATTAAAAAGAATATTAATGGATTCTTTTCCATTTTCTTTTCTATCTTTTCGGTTCTTTCTTTATTGATAAGCCTTGATATTGCGTCTTGCATATCTTTCCCATAAACTGGGTGCTTAGTAATTGTTCCATCTAATTCTCCAACTGTTACTTCATATCTAAAGTATTCTGGATTGGATACAGATTTTCTTACCATCTTGCAGACTAGTGCTCTGCGTCTTTTAAATTTTTTTATTTCTTTTGTTTTCATATTTTTTTATAACTTTATTATATGCATAATCCCATTTATCTCGGGTTTCTTTATAACGATGTTTATCTTGATATCTCATCTTTTCTAGTTGATCATCGAATTGTTGTCTCAATCCTAAATTATTTAAAGATTCTGTAATTTCGTAAAATAAATCTTCATAATGTCCCATCTTTTTTGGCCCTTATTAGTTTATCTAATTTTTGTTGTAACATTCTGATGTATCCAAAAGGTTTATTTGCTAATTTAGAATTAACTATTTTTATCTTTAGTTTATCTATTTCATTCATCATTAAATCTCTTCCAAAGTGCGTTTAGCATAATCATTGCAGCAAAAGGCCAAAGTAAAATTATACCGATTCTTTCTTGAATGGTCCAAAGATAAGGTGAGCCTATCTCTATTATCCACATTAGCAATATACCTATTAATAAATACGTTATCATGTTTTCCTCTTATATAATATAAATATAAGAAAATTTTGCGACTTATCCAAATATTTTATCAACAATTACGCCAGCAGATTGTAAAAAATCAATACCAGCTCTTTCTCTATATTCATCTTTGTATACAACTCGAATAATGCCTGCTTGATGTATTAATTTACTACAATCTCTACATGGACTCATAGTTAAATATAATGTAGCTCCATCGCAAGATTTACCATGTTTAGCACATTTTAAAATTGCATTTGCTTCTGCATGTAAAACTTCCCATCTTGTTGAATCTCCCATTTCACAAGTGTTTTTAAAGCCAGATGGCATTCCATTATATCCGTCTGAGATTATCATTTTGTCTTTAACTATTAATGCTCCAACTTGAGCTCTTTCGCAATGAGATTGTTTTGACCAGATTTCAGCCATTTTAATATATGTCTCATCTAGTTTCTTTTGTCTTTTGGAGATTGGAGCTTTATAACCGAAAGTTTTACTTTGTCTTAGTTCGTCTAGTGTTCTTTTCTTTGCCATAATTCTCTAAATTCTTTATAAATTTTTTGTGCTGTGTTCTGTCGCTTATCCATTCAGAAATTTGTGTAGTAAAATACATTCCTAATGCAAAACATGCTATTCCAAAAATTATTATTGCTGTTAATTCCATAACTATTTCCTTTTTTATATAACTAATACCGGATGGGTATTGCGGATATTATTATCCTATTGTAATTGCTTTCGGTTTAGCTTCATCAGCAATTGGAATGAAGATTGAAAGTAACCCATTATTCATATCAGCTTTAACTCTATTCAAGTTAAATTTTGGAGATATCTTCCACCCTAAGTTAAAAGATCTTCTAGCAATACCTCTATGAATATAATCGACTGATGGGTCATCACCAGTCTTATCATAAATAACCTTAATTTGATTTTCTGCTGTTTCTATTTTGATATCCTTTTTATTAATACCAACTGCAGCAATCTCAATATGTAAACCGTCATCGTCTGTGAACAAATCGCAAGGATAGTTCGGTTTTATTTCAGCATGAGATTGAAAGTGTGAATCTGTTTCAAAGAAATTTTTGAACAGAAGGTCGGTTGGAAACAACCGCTCGTGAAATTGTAATCTTGTCATAATAAACTCCTAAAATGTTTTAAAAATTAAATACCCATCCAGTATACTTAATTTAAGGTCCGGTTAGTATTATCTTTTCCCCGGATCCTCGTAGATAAATATCAAGTTCAAACAGTTTTTATTCAAAAACTTCAATAATTTTTGACTGTTGAACACCTTTTATTTCGTAATCTTCAACTGAATCTTTCAATTGCTCTACAATCTTTGCTTCAGCTTCTGTGCAAGTCATTGCATTTACTAAATATTGTCTTCTTGTTTTCTTTTCTTTTGTGCCACCACCTTTTGTGTCTATTAGCGTGATGAATTCTACTCTTCCTAAATAATACATAACTAATTCCCTTTTCATTATAGATTTCTTAACATTTCGTAATCTTGCTCATCAAGATTATCTTTTTTTAATAATGCGCTGTTTTTGCGTGGGTATGGAGCATTCTTACCTCCAGCTAATTTACCCTGATGAATGAAGAAACAATTGTAGCACATTACTATTAAATTTTTAAGTTTCCTGTTTAATTTGTTTCTGTCGTCAAAACCAAGTATCAATGGAACTTTACCATCACCTTTACGTTTTTCAGCAAAACCACAAATTTCACAGCATTCATCTTTTACTTTATGCTTTATTAATCTTTTTAATAGTTTCCATGTAGGATATTCTGGATGTTTTCCTTCGCAAATATCTTCCAATGGATATTGATTACCATGGTGTCCTTCTCTAAACTGTGATATTCCTCTACCAGTTTGATTTTTATGTTTTTCATATAATGAAACACCTTTTTCATCGTAATAATTTGAAGCATATTTTTTATAAGTAGTAAATGAAACTTTACACCATTTAGAAGCAGCAAGATTAGATTTAGTATTCTCCATAGCTTCTTCCACTTCAGATTGAAGTAAATACCTTAAAGGTCTACCTCTTTGATGATGCTTTGTTATTTTACCTTTCGGGCCTTGTATACTACTCATTTAAATTTTCTTCGTCATACATTTCATATTCATCCTCAAAGTATTCATGTATAGCTTTTGCTAATCCTTCTCCACCTTGAACTGTATTGTTTTGAATATCTTTTCTAATACCTTTGACTTGTCTTGCTTCCATTCTATTCCAATGTTCTACTATGTAAGCATTTTTATATGCTGTGTAAACGTCTGGTGATATAGCCAAGTCTGGGTATTTATTACCTATTAAATTATTACCTTTTGAATCTGAAACGTAAAAACCACCATTTGGTGCCATTTTAGTTTCTATACCTTTAAACTTTCTGTTTAAGAATTTTTTATATTCTCTAAGCTTATATTGTTTTCTTTCTATATTCATTTTATTTGACTTTTATGAGTTATATGGTCTTTTGGATCTCTATTTCTATTATATTGATCAACATACCATGAAGCTGGCCTAGAACGTACATCTCCAGTATCAGGATTTCTTTCGTGAATCATAGGAATTTCTTCAGAACCATATTTAGCTTCTAATTTATCCATTTCTTCTTCTGAAACATATTCTACATTGTTATCTTCTAGCCTTGCAAATTCGTCTTGAGAGATTTGCACTTGAACATAATCTGGCCAATTAGAAGTTTGCGGAAGGCCATGAGTATGATATTTTGTTATATTACCAGAAATTGCTTCTGATTTATGTATCCAAATTGTTATTTTCATAATTATTTCTCTATAAACATATTGTTAAGCGTTTTAGCTAACTGATTAAGATTATTGACGTTAACATTGCTAGCATCTGGTCCGTACATAGTTTTAAAATTGGATGAAGTTGTTGATTCATCAGAACCAGTAATAAAGTAAGATAAAACTTTGATACCTTTATCTCTAAACTTTTTGATTTCAGTTGCTGTATGTTTTGCAGCTGAATCTCCCCAGTATTGAATTTGTCCATTTTCAAAATAAGGTTCACCATCTGAAAAGTTTATGAAGTAACTATCTAAATTGTTTGAAGATTGAACGATTTCTCTTTGAATAGCTTCGAAGCATAAACCTTCTGGTGTAGTACCAGGACAAGTGATATATTTAAATAGATTTTGAATCTTTGAAATTTTATCAACCTTTGAATCGTAAGCAATGAAAATAGCTGGAATGTATTTCTTTCCTTGTTGCTCTGTTGAACGGAAAGATATAGTAACATTTAAATTACCAACCATTGAAGCAGCTTTAGCAATAGCAACTGCTGATGTTATTGATTTGTCCCATTTTGTACCTGACATAGAACCAGAAGCATCAATGGAAATATGAACATTAGCATCTTTGTGATTGTCAATAAAAACTTGTTGAAATATATTTTCATTACCAAAACCAGCTGAAGCAATCATTCTTTTATCAATCTTTCCTTGATTTAATCGATTGAATTGTAAGCTTCTTGAATCATTTCTAACTTGAAGCTTTCTACCAAGCTGAGTACCTAATGTAATACCTCTATCGATAGATTCTTGATTGTCTCTTGTTCTGTGATAGTAATGACCTTCTGATTTGATAGTCTCAAAGATATTAGAATTGATAACAGCTTTGTTTATGTTTCTAACAACTAAGCAATCAACTCCAGAAGATTTAAGCCAGTGACTTTGAAATTGATCACCAACTTTTTCGTATGTAGCTTTTGAGCTATTAATAGCATTTATTTTATTCTTTTCTGATTTACGTATAGAAGACTTTTGAATATTGTTTCTGATGAAATCTTTTTGCTTTTGAATAGCTTTTTTTAACTTGCTTTTTTCATTTGGAGATAAATCTGATTTTTTATCTTTACCAGTAGTTTTTGATTCACCATCTTGTGTTGTAATTGGAATGTATTTATCTAAAGCTTTGAAAACCTTAATAGCTGTTTCAATTACCTCTCCTGTTGTTTTTAATCTTGAAATATTAGCAAGGTCGATTATATTGTAAATTTCTTTTAAACCTTTAAGAGCAGATAAATCTCTGTTTGAATTAGTTATATTAATAATTCTAAACATGTAAGATTGAATATTTTCTTCTCTATGCTCTGAAGATAATATAGCTTTATCTATTACTTTAGCATGAAAGTATCTATCGTATAAAGCATTGTAATAACCTTGATAACCTGGAGCAGTAGTAAAGATATGATAATCGATTCTTCTATCCTCGATAACATTGATAAGGTCTTTAAGCATCATAACTGATAAACCTTTTAATTCCATATCATCAGTGATTTCGAAATTAAATCTTGTTTTTAATAAATCTTTACCTTGGTAACTCATTAAATGTTTAAGTAAACTAAAGTCTGATAATTTAACGTGAGATCCTTCGTGTAAAGCAAGACCAACAGTAGAATCAAATGATTTACCGTTTACTTTTGAAGTGATAGTAACTGTTTTACCATCTGTGTAAGATTCATCTCTATTGCTATATTCAACTTTAACATCATTACCAGAAACGATTTTAACAAAGTTTCCGATAGCTTTTAATGTTGAAGCCATTTTGATGTAATCTTTACCACTTGAAATCTTTTCTCCAGTTAGGATATCTATATTGTTAGAACCATCTAACCAGAAAGAAGAAAAATTGTTTGATTTTGTATAACCCATATTAGTAGTGATTGTTATTATTTATATATAAATATAAGATTAATTATTGACATATCCAAATAAATTGGACTGAAGTTATTAACATTTTTGAAATAGTTATTAACAATTAGACAGCTGAACCAGTTATAGCATTTAAAATAGGTAATCCCATTTTTTTAGATAAATCTTGAACATGTTCTTTTAATTCGTGATGACCATACATTTTCGATGGAGCTTCAGTAGCTTTAATTAAATCGAAATCGTTGAATTCGTTACGTCTTTTATAGTATAACATGTTGTTATTCAGCTCGATTTGATAATCTTTTCCTAATTGGTACTTGTAAATTAATTCCTTTTTTGTCATAGTGTTTAATGTTTTATTATTTATATATAAATATAAGAAAAATATTTGACATATCCAAATAATTTAGGTGACAATTTGTCCATTTTTCAAAGTTTTTTAATGACAATTTGTCATAGGTTACTTAGAGTTTTGTTCGATTTCCAGAGATTTTGCTGATATCATTTCTGATGCTTTATTCCAAGTTTTAATTTTATCTTCCGATGAATGTAATACATCTGTCAAGTCCATTGTAAATTCATCAGTGCAAATTAATGCATCTGCTGATCTCATCCAATCTAATACAGCTTGCATTCCATAATTTCTATATCTATAGCAAACTTGTTCTGTATCTATATATCTTTTGTGAAATCCCATTAGTTATTCTCCTTAATATGATAAATAACTTCTATATCACCGATAGTTGTTGTAGTTGTCCAGTAATTCATAACCTGTTTCTCCTTTGTGTGCAATAATTGTATAATTTTTTCCAAAGATCTGTTTCTCCGTACATATTCTTATATAACCATACCCAATTGTATGCATTGAAAATTTGAGCTGTATTTTCACAGCTTCTTATAATCTTTCTACCTTTTTGATATGCTTGTATCTCTGGTTTCATTCGATATTCTTTTGTGTGCCTTTGTTAAAAGGTCATTTCCAAATTTTAATAACGTTTGAGCTTTTTTATGAGATACCCATGTATAATTGTCATGCTCATGAGATATTGTAACATCTTTTGTTTTAACTTCAGATAAATAATATACAACAATCTTTTCAAATTGATCTGATTTATCTAAAGGTTTAGGTGGGTCAAATCTATAATCGTGAGTCATAACGTAATGAGAATAAACTTCGAAATTCGGAATAAAACGTTCTATAGTTATACCAGTCTCTTCTTTCACTTCTCTGATAGCAGCTTCCCTAGGAGCTTCTCCTGGTTCAATATGACCCTTAGGAAATGACCATCCTATTTTATCACCATGAAGTAATAAATATTCTATTCCATTTGCATTCCTATTAAATATAATAGCTCCTGCTGATTTTTCACCTTTAAAGGTATCCATAAGTATTTCTGATAATTTAATCATAATGTTAATATAATAAATTTTTACGACTTATCCAAATATTTTAAGTACTTTTTCCAATTTCTTTCTGATTTTACAGCAGCCTTTTCATATGGGTGTGTTGCATAATCATATTTACCAGAATCATATCCAGCTTTAAATTTCTTTCTATCTTGCTTTGTATGAGTATGCTCATGTAATAAAGATCTTATTATTTGTTCAACATTAGTTATTGCTGATGCATATAAATAAATTCTATTTCTATCCCAATCGTATTCTGCAAATGGGTTATTATCTTTCATTAAATCTTCTATTCCAACAGCACCCATTCTTTTGTATATATTATTATGAACTTCTACTTTTACTGCTCTACCACCAAGATCTTTAACTATTTGAGGATATACTTTTTTAACTACATCCATTATATTATTCTTACCAAGTCTTTCAGCTAAATGATATTGATATTTTTTATTTGAATCTGTTGATGCTCTTGCTTTTTTCAATTTTTTAGCAATCTTCTTCATATCCTCTTTATCTGGATATCTTATTGCAAATCTTTCTATGATATTTTTAAGCTTTATCATTTGTGAAATTTAACTAATTTTGTTTGTATTTTAGTTCTTGGATATTTCTTTTTTAATTTATCTACTGCTGCTATATTTTTAGCTGAATCATCCATGAAATAAACTGGATTATAACCTTTCTTGATATGATCTTCTATCCAATCAGCTTTAACTTTAGGATCAGCTGAACCAACTGCAACAACATAAACATCTATTCCTAGTGTTTTAAAGAAATGCTTTACAGGAAAGCCAACTGCTCTTGCTGTTAATATTGTAACTCTCCTTCCAAATTTTTTCAGTTGTTTCTTTAATAATTCTACGTTCTTTTTTATTATTCTAGGATTACGTAACATTCTATCAAAATCTCTGAAATCGTAGCTTTCGCCAGGCTTTAGTTTATGTACAGCAAATTCAGCAGAAT
>MDSY01108744.1_pt1 | contig 11289 bp, 13 predicted proteins | sample 811131 | NCBI WGS metagenome assembly MDSY01 (sample SAMN05326643, study PRJNA326480) | marine metagenome | isolation source: seawater | place: Atlantic Ocean: South West | collected 2010
CTCCAGTTAGTGCATATCTAAAGATTAGAGATGTTTTTCCGCACAGCTTACTTCTAGAAAGTAGTGACTACCATGCAAACAACAAAAACTTTTCCTACATCTGTTGCAACCCTATTGCTTCTATAGAACTTAAAAACAAACAACTCACTATTAAATATCCAGACGGAACGACCTCATCGAAACAACTAATAAGTGGTGCTAATATTCCTGAACTCATCCATAAGTTTTCACAACAATTCAAAAGCGAAGACTATCCTTTTAAATTCATAAGCAACGGTATTTTTGGTTACATCGCACATGATGCAGTTGAGCATTTCGAAAATCTAGAACTGAACCATGAAAAGGAAGGACTTGATATTCCAGAAATATTTTATGCGGTATATCAAAACATCATTGCAATTAGCTTATTCAATCACGAAGCACATTTATTTTCTCATGTCTTCGATGGGGAGCATAATGTTGAAGACATCGAACAATTGCTTCAAGCTAAAAACAGCACCTGTTTTGCTTTCAAAAAAGTTGGCGAAAAAACATCCAACCTTACCGATGCAGATTTTATTGATGTTGTGAATAAGGGAAAGCAGCATTGTTTCCGTGGAGATGTTTTTCAACTGGTACTTTCGCGACGCTTTTCACAGAAATTTAAAGGAGATGAATTTAATGTTTACAGAACCTTACGATCCATCAACCCCTCACCTTACCTCTTTTTTTTCGACTATGGCGACTTTAAAATTTTTGGAAGCTCTCCCGAAGCTCAGATTATTGTAGAAGATGGCAAAGCCGAAATACATCCGATTGCTGGAACATTCAAAAGAACAGGCGACGATGCACAAGACAAACAATCTGCATTGGAATTGGTAAAAGATCCAAAAGAAAATAGCGAACATGTGATGCTGGTAGACTTAGCTCGAAACGATTTAAGTAGAAACGGCTCTAATGTAGTAGTAGAAAAAAATAGAGAAATTCAGTTTTTCTCACACGTGATTCATCTAGTATCCAAAGTAACCTGTACCATGAAAAAAGCTGCTAAAACATTTCAGGTAGTTGCCGATACTTTTCCTGCTGGAACTTTGAGCGGAACTCCAAAACACAACGCATTAAAGCTAATTGATCGATACGAAAAAACGAAACGTAACTTTTATGGTGGTGCTATCGGTTATATGGATTTTAAAGGAAACTTCAATCACGCAATAATCATTCGATCGTTCTTCTCAAAAAATCAAGAATTACATTACCAGGCTGGGGCTGGAATAGTTGCAGACTCAGTTCCCAAAAACGAATTACAAGAAGTATATAACAAATTAGGGGCTTTAGACAAAGCCTTAACCTTAGCCGAAGAAGTATAATATGAAACGAATTTTTCTTATCGATAATTACGATTCTTTCACCTATAATTTGGTGCATTATCTGGAAGAGTTGAACTGTGAAGTAACCGTAAAAAGAAACGACCAGTTTGACTTAGACGAACTCGAGGAATTCGATTATATCGTACTTTCTCCAGGCCCGGGCATTCCAGATGAATCTGGATTATTGAAAGCAGCGATTGAACGCTTCGCTCCTACAAAAAATATTTTTGGTGTTTGTCTAGGACAACAAGCAATTGCCGAGGTATTTGGCGCTACACTAATCAACTTAGAGAAAGTGTATCATGGAGTTGCAACTCGCGTAAATATTGTTCAAGAGGATGCGCTTTTTAAAGATCTTCCAAAAACATTTGAAGTAGGTCGTTACCATTCTTGGGTGGTTAAAATTCCATTGCCCGATCAGCTTGTTGCTACTTCCTTTGACGATCAGGGACAGTTAATGTCTCTGCGGCACAAAGTATTAAATGTATGTGCGGTTCAATACCATCCAGAGTCTATACTTACCCCCAATGGGAAAAAAATAATTGAAAACTGGATTAATTCATAACCTATGAAAATCATACTCAACCGTCTAATTCGTCATGAGCAACTCTCCAAAGAAGAGGCTCGCCAAATGATTATTAATATCGCTGATGATAATTTCAACAGCATTCAAATTGCTTCTTTCCTTACAGTATTTATGATGCGAAGCATTAGCTTAAACGAACTCGAAGGGTTTAGGGAAGGATTATTAGAACTCAGTATTGCAGTTGACTTAAGCGATTTCGAAACCACTGATTTGTGTGGAACTGGAGGAGATGAAAAAGACACCTTCAACATCTCTACACTGTCTTCATTTGTAACTGCTGGAGCAGGTGTTAAAGTTGCCAAGCATGGAAACTACGGGATTTCTTCAAGATGTGGTTCTAGTAATGTATTGGAACATTTAGGGATCCGTTTTTCTAACGAAGAGGATTTTTTAAAACGCTGCATTGATCAGGCTGGGATTTGTATTTTACATGCCCCACTGTTTCACCCAGCAATGAAAAATATAGCACCTGTGCGCAGAGATTTGGGTGTTAAAACATTTTTTAACATGCTCGGACCTTTAGTTAATCCCTCGTTTCCAAAAAACCAATTGACTGGTGTTTTTAATTTAGAATTGGCTCGGTTATACCACTATCTTTTTCAAAAAACAGATCAAAACGTTACCGTTTTATATGACCTAAAAGGGTACGACGAAATATCCTTAACAGGAACAACCAAAGCGCTAAGTAGAAACGGCGAACGGATTCTTACTCCTGAAGATTTTGGAATACAACAACTCCAAGCTGCTCAGATTTCTGGTGGATCAAGTGTGGCTTCTTCTGCGGAAATTTTTATGAATGTAATTCAAAACAAAGGAACCGAAGCCCAACAAAATGTAGTTTGTGCAAATACCGGAATGGCACTTGCAACTGCTTTAAACTTAAGTCCAATCGAAGGCTTTGAAAAAGCAAAAGAATCAATTCTTAGCGGCAAGGCTTTTACTGCTTTATCAACCCTTCAAAACCTGAGCAAGTAATGACTATTTTAGGTGAAATAATCGCAGACAAAAAAGTTGAAGTTGCTATCCGCAAACAACTGTTTCCTTATGAATATTGGGAAGCCTCTCCTGTATTTGAAAGAACCACAAACTCCTTAGCTAAAGAACTCCGAGCAAGTAAATCGGGGATTATTGCGGAACACAAAAGACGCTCTCCATCCGAGCAAAACATCAACAGTTCCCTTTCGGTAATCGATGTGGCAAGAGGTTATGAAGACGCGGGCGTATGCGGCATGTCAGTTTTAACCAACGGTAAATATTTTGGTGGATCGCTAGAAGATTTAAACATAGCTCGAGCAGTAACCAATTTTCCTTTGCTCAGAAAAGAATTTATAATAGACGAATATCAACTCATCGAAGCCAAGGCTCACGGAGCAGATGTCATTCTTTTAATCGCCTCCGTATTGACACGCAAAGAAATAAAAAGACTGTCAATTTTTGCTCAAAGTTTGGGACTCGAAGTTTTACTAGAAGTTCATAACCTAGAAGAATTAGAAAAATCTATCATGCCTTCTTTGGATCTTTTTGGAGTTAACAACCGTAATCTAAAAACCTTTGAAGTAGACCTCAACACCAGCCGAACCTTAGTCGAAAAAATACCCACGGACTTCGTCAAAATATCGGAAAGTGGCATAAGCAATTCAGCTGCCATTTTAGAACTCAAAACCTATGGTTATGAAGGGTTTTTGGTTGGCGAAAATTTCATGAAAACAAACAATCCAGGTGCAAGCGCTAATGCATTCATTAAAGAAATAGAAGATGAAACTTAAGGTTTGCGGCATGAGAACACCCGAAAATATTCAAGTTCTTGCGACTTTGAATCCCGATTATATGGGCTTTATTTTTTGGGCGCCCTCTTCCCGTTTTGTAAATAATACTACCCCTTTGTTAGCAAAGAAAATAAAGAAAACTGGAGTTTTTGTTGATGCTACAATCGATTATATAGAGACCATAATCAAAGAACACCAACTTCAAGCAGTTCAATTGCACGGAAAAGAATCTCCCGAATTTTGTGCTTACATCAAAACCTTAGACGTTGAAGTAATCAAAGCATTCAGCATAAAAGAAGTATTTGATTTTATAACCTTGGAACCCTACGAAACTACTTGTGACTTTTATCTATTCGATACCAAAGGAGAAATGCCCGGAGGAAATGGATATTGTTTTGATTGGAATATTTTAAAAAACTACCCTTCGGTGAAACCATTCTTTTTAAGCGGTGGTATTGGCAAAAAAGAAGTGTCCCAAATTTTAGAATTAATAAATACAGATTTACCCCTTTATGCAATTGATGTAAATAGTGAATTTGAAAGCGCTCCTGGAGTAAAAAAAATAGAAGAATTAGAACAATTTAAAAAAAAATTATATGAATTATAATTTAGATGAAAAAGGATATTACGGTGATTTTGGTGGAGCATTCATTCCTGAGATGCTGTATCCTAACATAGCAGAACTTAAAGAAAATTACCTAAAAATAACTACAGAGCCTGAGTTCAAAAAAGAATTCGATGGCTTACTTAAGAATTATGTTGGCAGACCAACGCCGCTATATTTTGCCAAACGCTTATCCGAAAAATACAACACCAAAATCTATCTAAAACGAGAAGATTTATGTCATACGGGAGCGCACAAGGTAAACAACACCATCGGTCAAATTCTATTAGCAAAACGCTTGGGTAAAAAACGAGTAATAGCCGAAACTGGAGCTGGACAACACGGCGTTGCTTCGGCTACCGTTTGTGCCTTAATGGGAATCGAATGCATTGTGTATATGGGAGCATTGGACATTAAACGGCAGGCTCCGAATGTAGCTCGAATGAAAATGCTTGGGGCAGAAGTTCGCCCAGCACTATCAGGAAGTAAGACCCTAAAAGATGCTACAAACGAAGCCATTCGCGATTGGATTAACAACCCCGTTGACACCCATTACATCATTGGATCTGTAGTTGGACCTCACCCATACCCGGATATGGTAGCTCGTTTTCAATCGGTTATTAGTGAAGAAATAAAAATACAACTCCAAGAAGTTCAAGGTCGCGACTATCCTGATCATGTAATTGCATGTGTTGGTGGTGGAAGTAATGCTGCAGGATTATATTACCATTTCCTAAACGACGAACGGGTAAACATTATTGCTGCAGAAGCTGCCGGAAAAGGAATCGATTCTGGAGAGAGTGCCGCAACTACGATTCTTGGGAAAGAAGGGATTATCCACGGAAGCAAAACCTTACTAATGCAAACCCCCGACGGGCAAATTACAGAACCCTATTCCATTTCTGCTGGTCTCGATTACCCGGGTGTTGGACCAATGCACGCCCATTTATTTAGAACCAAAAGAGCTGAATTTATTTCTGTTCCCGATAAAAAAGCCATGGACTGGGGACTGACCCTTTCTCAAATGGAAGGGATTATTCCTGCCATAGAAACCGCCCATGCATTTGCCGTTCTAGACGTGCGAAAATTTGGACCCGACGAAGTGGTGATATTCAACTGCTCGGGACGTGGAGATAAAGATTTAGATACCTACATCAATTATTTTAAGTTGTAAAAACAACAAGCAAGATTTTAGAAAATGAAACAAAATAGAATAGACCTCAAATTTCAAGAAAATAAAAAACTATTGTCCATCTATTTTTCTGCTGGGTTCCCAAACCTAGAAGACACGGTACCAATTTTAATTAATCTACAATCCTCGGGGGTTGATATGGTTGAAATTGGACTCCCTTTTTCCGATCCGATTGCCGATGGACCTACCATTCAAGAAAGCTCTATCAAAGCGCTTCAAAACGGAATGACCACCCAAAAGTTATTTGATCAACTACAAGGTATTCGAGAGTATATTGATATTCCATTAGTGCTTATGGGATACTTTAATCCAATGATGCAATACGGAATCGAAAAATTCTGTGAACAATGCAAAGAAATAGGGATTGACGGGCTTATTATTCCTGACCTACCTGTAGACGTCTATAACGAACAATACAAAAGCCTCTTTGACAAACACGGGCTCTATAATATGTTTTTGATAACCCCACAAACACCAGATGACCGCATCCTTTATATAGATTCTGTTTCGAACGGATTTATCTATATGGTTTCTAGTGCAGCCATTACGGGAGCCCAAAACTCTTTTGGAGCTTCACAAACAGATTACTTCCAACGCATTGCCAAGATGAACCTAAAAACAGAAACGATAGTTGGTTTTGGGGTTAGTAATGCCAAAACCTACCAAACCGTAACTGCCCATTCTCGAGGAGCTATTATTGGTTCTGCCTTTATTAAATTTCTTAAAAAACAAGATATTAAAAACATCAAAGACTTTGTAGCCGGAATTAGAAAATAAATACATTTATGTAATTATTCAATAAGAAGAGTTGAGATTGATTTTGATGAAATTCGGAGTCCATATTAAAACTTCAAACCTATTGAACTCCGATAAAAAACAACCCAAATAAAATAAAACTAGCAAAGTCATATTAATAATCTGAGCAAGTAAATGAATATAAAGGGCAAAGCGGTGTTTATGAAATCACATAATAGGAATTTGAACTAAAAATAGATATATTGGTTGAAAGTAAAACAAGTAGTTATGGGAAAAGGAGATAAAAAAACGCGACGAGGAAAAATTAATATTGGCACATCTGGTGTAACACGTAACCGAAAAAAAATGAAGAAAAAGTCTTCCAAATCTTAACGAATAAAAACAGGTTGCATTTCGTTTTTTGTATGCTCTTCGCTGTATTGATAACCATCTAAATTAAACCCCTGTAAATCTGAAACTGTTTTGCAGTTGTTGTCCAAAATATAGCGTACCATTCTACCACGAGCTTTTTTGGCAAAGAAAGAAATTATTTTAAGCTTTCCGTTTTTAAAATCTTTGAACTGTGGCATTACTAGAGGAGCTTCTAATGCTTTTGTATCTATTGCAGCAAAATATTCGTTACTCGCAAGGTTTACAAAAAGTTCGCCTTTTTTAAACTCTTCATTCAAATTCTGAGTAACCTTGTTTTTCCAAAATTCAGGTAAATTTTTTTTAGTTCCAACTGGGAATTTTGTTCCCATTTCTAAGCGGTAGGGTTGAATTAAATCCAATGGTTTAAGCAAACCATAAAGACCCGAAAGTATGCGAAGTTTATTTTGTAATACTTCAATTTTGTTTGAATCAAGAGAATATACGTCAAGTCCCGTATAAACATCCCCATCAAAAGCATAAACAGCAGGACGCGCATTTTTTGGTGAAAAAGGAAGCTCAAATGCTTGGTTTCGTTCCCAGTTTAGTTGAGAAAGTTTTTCGGAAATTCCCATAAAATTGGCCAAATTGGAAACTGATTTTTTCTTTAGTAATTTATTTATGCGTTCAGATTCAGACAAAAACACAGGCTGTGTTGTCTTTGAGGTTGGGAGTTCCTTTTCAAAATTCAATGATTTGGCGGGTGAAATAATCATTTTCATAGTCTTGCAAATTTTAATCTAAAGTAAGAGGCTTATTTGAAAAACACAAATGAAATGGATTCCAACTTTTTATAGCCTCATTATAAATTTTTATGAAAAGCGTATTGTCGCCATTTTTCAAGAGCCAATTTCATGTCGTTTGGAATATCAGAATCAAACTGCATCCACTTTCCAGTAACTGGGTGTTCAAAACCAAGAGTCTTTGCATGCAATGCCTGACGGGGAATTAACTTAAAACAATTATCTATAAACTGCTTGTATTTTGTAAAACTCGTCCCTTTCAGAATGGCATCACCTCCATAACGTCCGTCATTAAATAATGTATGGCCAATGTGTCTCATGTGCACTCGGATTTGGTGTGTACGTCCTGTTTCTAATTGGCATTCTAAAAAAGTTACGTAGCCAAAACGCTCCAATACTTTGTAATGGGTAACCGCATTTTTTCCTGCATCCCCATCTTCAAAAATCGTCATCTGTAAACGATTTCTTGGATGACGCCCAATATTACCTTCTACAGTTCCACTGTCGGCGTTTAAATCTCCCCATACCAGAGCATAGTACTTACGCTCTGAAGTTTTATCAAAAAATTGTTTGGACAAATGAGTCATTGCAGTTTCTGTTTTAGCAATTACTAAGAGTCCCGAAGTCTCTTTATCTATCCGATGGACCAAACCTGGTCTTTGCTGATCATTTTGAGGTAAATTATCAAAATGAAACATCAAGGCATTGATTAATGTACCTGAATAATTACCGTGTCCAGGATGAACAACCATTCCAGCTGCTTTGTTTACGATAATTAAGCTATTGTCTTCATAAACAACATCAATAGGCAAATCTTCTGCTAGTAATAAATTTTCGTGGGGTGGATAACCAAAAAGTACTCTAACCTTATCGCCGCCCTTGACTTTATAACTCGATTTCACAACCTCATCATTGACAAAAATACTGCCCTCTTTAGCTGCATTCTGAATTTTGTTACGTGTCGTATTCTCTACTCGATTCATCAAGTATTTATCGACTCGAAGTGGTTCTTGACCTGGATCTGCAGTAAAAGAAAAGTGTTCATGTAAAACCTGTTCCCCTTGAAATTTAAGCTCTAAATTATCATTTTCCATTCCCTAAGACTAAGTCTATTTTTGAAGTTTTAGGAAGAACAATTCCTGGCTCAATTCTATTTCCTTGATAACGGATTTCGAGAACCATATCCTTTCCTATGTTGTCACGGTAACTGATTCTTCCTAATTGAAATCCTACTGCTGTTAGACGAGTTTCTGCATTACGCTTAGTAATTTGAATTACATTGGGAACCCTCAACTTTCTATAACCAGATGGATTTAGTGTTAAATATATTTTTCTTCCTTTTTTCACATCTGAACCTGCTTTTGGATACTGTTCAATTACCGAAAAAGGTGGATATGCAGGATTAAATTTAGCAGAATCTAAAACCTGAAAACGTAAATCCTTTTGATCTAGAACAGAAGACAATGATTTCAGGTCAAGTGTTTCTATATCAGGAACTTGAATGTATTTCCCATGTTGTGTATAAAGATTTAAAGTTCCAAAACAAAGCCCTACAAAAATTACAATAAAAAGACTTGCCTTAAAAAGGGTTTTTAAAAAAACTTTACTGAATAAGAAGCGTAGAAAAATCATTTTGTTTTAGTTCTGGAGTAAAGATAATAAATCCGACTTGTTTTGAATGCTGGAAATCAATTACCTTTACGTAAGTATCTTATTAAGTCCTTATTTTTGAAATTTATAAAAAAATAAACAAATGAATACAGTTGTTGGCATCGCTTGGGGAGGGTTTACCTCAGAACACGATATCTCAAAAAAAAGTGGGACTACTGTTTTTAATGTATTAAAAAAAAGTTCTCATCAGGTCTATAAAATTCATATTTCAAAAATTGAATGGTATGTAACAGACGATTTAGAAAATAAATATGCATTAAATAAAAGCGATTTTTCTTTTATCAAAGAAAACCAAAAGCTAACCTTTGAAATCATCATTAATATGATTCATGGTGCTCCAGGAGAAAACGGACAACTTGCTGCCATGCTTGAGCTTTTACAAATTCCGCAAAGCAGTTGTTCGAGTTATACTGCGGCCTTGACTTATAATAAAAGAGATTGTTTGGCCATTGCGCGTTCTCTTAACATTCCTACTGCTAAGTTTTTTAACTTAGATAAAGGTGATACTTACAGTCTTGAAGCAATTGGAAAAGCAGTAGGTTTTCCATGTTTTGTTAAAGCAAATCGAGCAGGAAGTAGTTTTGGTATTTATAAGATTTACAAAAAAGAAGATTTAAATTCAGCCATAGAAAAAGCATTCGAAGAAGACACACAAATTTTAATTGAAGCGGCACTTGAGGGACGAGAAGTGAGTGTTGGAATTTTAAAATGGAAAAACAAAATTAAAGTTTTACCCATAACAGAAATCATTAGTGAAAATGACTTCTTTGACTACGAGGCAAAATATGAAGGAAAATCTCAAGAAATAACTCCAGCTCAAATTCCTGAAGCGTGGACCAAAGCAGTAACTGTTTTATCAAAAGAAATCTATCAAAAAATTGGACTTGAAGGGATTACTCGCAGCGAGTTTATTTTTGAAAATGATATTCCGCATTTACTTGAAGTCAATACTATACCGGGTATGACAGTTGAAAGTATAGTGCCACAGCAGCTTGAAAGTGACGGTATTTCAATGCTTGACTTCCTAGAAGAGCTCATTGCAGAAGCTTTAAGAAAAAAAAGAATATCTTTAGCCCAACAAAACAAAAGGAGTTAATCGATGAAAAAAGCAATTTTCCCTGGCTCATTTGACCCAATTACAAATGGACATATTGACATCATCAAACGTGCATTACCACTATTTGATGAAATTGTGATTGCTTTAGGAGTGAATTCGAACAAAAAGTATATGTTTTCAATAGATGAGCGCACAAAGTTCATTGAAAAAACTTTTGAGAATGAATCAAAAATAAGTACAAAAACTTATGAGGGTCTCACAGTAAATTTTTGTGAAAGAATTAATGCAAGTTTTATTTTAAGAGGGCTTAGAAACCCTGCCGACTTTGAATTTGAAAAAGCTATTGCCCACACCAACCGAAGCTTATCTGATATTGAAACTGTTTTTCTTTTAACCTCAACAGAAATCTCTTTTATTAGCAGTAGTATTGTTCGGGAAGTAATTCAAAATCATGGAGATTATTCACACTTAGTACCTGAAGCTGTTACTAATCTCTAAATAGATTGATAAACTTGCTTGATGTTTTCGTAAGCATTTTGAAATTTTAATGGTATTTCATCTTCAAAAACCCATACTGCTTTTTCAATACCCTCTTCGATTTGGGGAATTAACTTTACTTCAGAAGCTGTTTTCATTTCAAACCAGTATGTTTTTTTAAGTCTATACTTTCCATTTCTAGAAAATATATGATATGTATTCATAAGTGATTTTATAATTTCTAAGCCATCTACCCCTGTCTCCTCCTCTACTTCTCGAATTGCAGCTGCACGAATCTGTTCCTTTTTTTCTATTCTCCCTTTTGGGAAATCCCATTTATTATTGCGGAATATAAAAAGTAATCGTTGATCTTGATGCCGAACCAAACCACCAGCAGCTTCCACAATAGGAAAATGCTTAAGAAAGTGCATCCAAAGTTTATCAACAGATATATGATATAAATACAAACAATCTGTTTTTTTAGACTTCAGCGCCTTCAAAATATTTTCTGCAGATGAAAATTTAATAAAAAAAACAGGAGCCTGTTCCGTTTGATTAATGAATTCAGTTGTTAAGAAAATTGGTTTTTTATTAAAAAATACTTTATACATTTGCGTATGATTTACAACGAAAAAATTGCCTTTGAAACGGCAGCTCATCTACTACAAATTAATGCAATAAAA